>Ga0190293_1000751_pt1 | contig 11547 bp, 8 predicted proteins | sample 48693001_MG_FD_161671 | JGI IMG/M metagenome (GOLD analysis project Ga0190293, IMG submission 161671) | Hydrothermal vent microbial mat bacterial communities from Southern Trench, Guaymas Basin, Mexico - 4869-30-0-1_MG | ecosystem: Environmental > Aquatic > Marine > Hydrothermal vents > Microbial... | reverse complement strand
TGAGAGACTTGCGCTGAACCTGCTGTGCAGGCTTTCAGGGATTGCCACCCATACGCGGATGTTTACACTTAGGGTTTCCGGAACAGGAGTGGAGATACTCGATACAAGAAAGACTACTCCATGCTTCCGTGCACTGGAGCGGTATGCAGTAAGAATGGGGGGAGGGGTCAATCATCGATTTGACCTGGCTGAAATGGCAATGATCAAGGACAATCACATTGCTGCGGTGGGTGGAATGGACGAACTGCGGAAGGTAGCGACTCGACTGAAAGCAGCGGGTTCCAGAATAGAGATAGAGATCGATTCTCTCGAGCAGCTGCCCTCCGTTCTCGAGATGGATCCTGACAGGATATTGCTTGATAATATGACGCCATCGGAGCTCGAAAAGGCGGTGGCGACCGCCTTGGGAAGCGGCTGCTACATGGAGGCTTCTGGAGGTATTACAATTGATAATCTCCTCCGAACAGCTGTGACCGGAATCGATGGCATCTCCTCGGGAGCGCTTACTCACTCGGCCGTCTGGGCGGATATAGGGTTTGACTGGAGCAGCAAATGAGCAGACTTGTACTTGATGTCGGGAATACGAGGACCTCAGTGGGTCTCTTCAACGGGGGACAGCTCGAGTCTCAGTGGCGTATTACTACTGCTCACTGGACCGCGGACGATCTCTGGGTGATACTCCGAACCCTTCTTGCGGAGGCTACTCCTGAGCTTCCTGATAGCGCAGCCTATGCATCAGTAGTACCTCAAGTCAGACACTCGGTCAGGAACCTGTGCAGAAGGTATCTCGGTATAGAACCGCTGGAGGTTACTCCTGAAACGGCAGGGATTCAGATCAACTACAAGTATCCTCATGAACTTGGTGCGGACAGGCTGGCAAATGCCGCCGGAGCTGCCGTAAGAGGAACTCTTCCTGCCATCGTCGCTGATTTCGGTACCGCTACGACATATGACGTCGTTGATCTTGATGGTGTCTACCTTGGTGGAGCGATAGCACCGGGAGTTGGTACTGCCGCGGCCGAGCTATTCAAGAAAGCGGAGAGGGTCAACCCGGTGGACCTGGAATTCCCCCCGTCTGCTCTCGGGAGGGATACCGGGGAAGCAGTACGCTCCGGAGTCCTTCTTGGCGCAGTTGGCGCCACGGATTACATCATAACTCATCTCAGCGAATTCGTAGACGGTGATCCTGTCCTGTGGGCGACTGGCGGATGGGCGGAAGGGATTGCTGGGCGCTGCATTCATGATCTGAAAATATGCCCGGAGCTCACACTTGTCGGCATAGACAGTATTGGGGCCAGGGCCGAAAGAAGAGGAATGGAATGAACGACAGGATAATTCTCGGGATAACCGGCAGTGCCGCCGCCTTCAAAGGAGTTGCACTGGCATCGCTGCTGCGGAAGAATGGCTTTGAGGTTGATGCTGTGCTGACCGGTAGTGCACTCCGCTTCGTATCCGATACGCAGCTTGCCTGTGTTACCGGAAGACCGGTCTATACCGACCTGTTCGTTCCCCAGCCTGGAGACCCGGTACCTCACATCACCCTGACCGAGGGAAGACCACTGCTGGTCGTGGCTCCAGCCACGGCAGCTTGCATGGCCAGAGCAGCATTTGGGCTCGGTGAAGACCTGCTCTCCTGCATATACCTGGCGAGCAGCGGACCCGTAATCCTGGCTCCTGCAATGAACACCAGGATGTGGGAGAATCCAGCAACTGTCTCAAACACGACTCTCCTGCGGGAGAGAGGGGTCATCATCGCCGGACCGGAGGAGGGGCTTCTCGCCTGCGGGACGACAGGCAAAGGAAGAATGACTGAACCGGAAGATCTGCTGAAAGTCTGTCTGCGAGTTCTTGGACACGGTGTTTGAAGTGGAACCGGTCCCTACTCTCAGATGGGTGGATGACCACCTCCGACTGCTTGATCAGAGGGTTCTTCCCCAGACCGTGGAATTTCTTGAAATAAGGGACATTGATTCACTTGCAGAGGCAATCCGGACTCTAGCTGTCAGAGGTGCTCCCGCAATTGGGCTTGCGGCTGCCTATGGAGCTGTTATTGCGGCTATCACAACGAAGAATAGACCGGATCAGCGCCACCGGATAGACCAGCTGCTCGATGTGCTTGCAGGAACGAGACCAACTGCGGTCAACCTGTTTCACTGCATAGAAATTCAGCGCCAGGTACTTGATGGAGTGGAGGATCCGCCGGACATCGTTCCAGAGCTTCTTTCCACGGCGCACAGGCTCTTTGAAGAGGATCTCAATGCCAGCAGGGCCATGGGCAGATTCGGCTCGGACCTTCTGGAGCCCGGTTCCATCGTTCTCACCCACTGCAATGCCGGAGGTCTTGCCACATCAGGACTAGGTACCGCATTGGCAGTTATTTACGATGGATGGGAGCGTGGACGGGTAGCCCGTGTTTACGCTGATGAAACAAGACCTCTCCTTCAGGGAGCGAGACTGACATCGTGGGAACTCGCCAGAGCAGGCATCCCCGTGCAGGTCCTTCCCGATTCGGCAGCGGCCTCCCTGTTTGCTGCAGGTGAGGTTGATGCAGTAGTTGTCGGCAGCGACAGGATTGCCGCAAATGGAGATGTAGCCAACAAGATTGGAACCTATCCTCTTGCTCTCGCGGCAGACCGGCATGGAGTGCCATTCTATGTCGCCGCACCGCTATCCACCTTCGATGCGGATACCTCTACAGGGGCGGATATCCTGATCGAACAGAGGGGGAGAGGGGAACTGGAGTGCTATGGAGAGAGGCTTCTAATGCCTTTGGAGGCGGGTTTCTGGAATCCGGCATTCGATGTCACACCGGCTGATCTCGTTACCGCGATTATCTGTGAGATTGGAGTTGTACGACAGCCAACGCGCAGGTCTATCTCACAGTTGACAGGGAACGTTTAAGGGCGTACAGTATCACGCTAGTTTGAATTGGTATGATTACTCAACTTGATGGAGGGGAACAATGAAATATTCTGTTATCATTCTTGCTGTAGCTCTCATGGTCAGCTATGCTGACATGGGGGATGTTATCAGCACAATCCCGGCCCCCGGCGGGAATCCTGATGGACTTACATGGATCGATGGCAGCCTCTGGATCACCAGTGACGATAACTTCATGATCTACAAGATAAACCCCAGCACCGGGGCAATCCAGGATAGTATCGTAGGTTACGGTGAGGATACTGCACTCACCGGTCTCTCATATGACGGTACGTACCTGCTCTCGAACTGCGACCCCTGGATATACTTCCGTGAGCTCAGTGGTGGTGCGGTTGTCGACTCCATTCCCGGCCCAGCAACTGTAAATGAGGGGCTTGCCTGGGATGGATCATCGATCTGGAGCACCAACTGGAGTGACAATCTCGTATATGAGCTTGATCCCACTAATGGTGATATCCTCAGCTTTTTCTTCCCGCAGGCACCCGCTGATTACGACGGTCTCACCGGTCTTGCTTACGATGGATTTTTCCTCTGGATCTCCGACCAGGACAGTAAAACCATTATGTGCTGTGTTCCTGGCGATCCCATCCCCTGGGAGTTCTTTCTTGCCCCATGCGATACCCCACAGGACCTTGCATGGGACGGTACCTATCTTTGGGTGACCGAGTACGAGTCCTCCGGAGCCATGGTCTATCAGTTGGATCCGGGACCCGGTGCTCTCACTCCGGCAACATGGGGATTCATTAAAACTGAGTTCTAGGTGACCATAACAGCGAGTTGTTAAGGAGTTATTCAATTGGGCAGGACGATTGGCATCGACCTCGGCACCACAAACTCGTGCATGGCCATCTATGAGGGTGGTAATCCGGTAGTAATACAGACCGGAGAGGGCCCGAGGATCATGCCTTCCGTGGTTGCCTTTACACCTGGCGGGGATCGGCTAGTGGGCATTGTCGCCAAGAGACAGGCGATAACCAACCCCAGTGATACGATCTCAAGTATCAAAAGGCTGATCGGCAGGAAGTACGACGAACTCTCTTCAGAGACTTTCAATGTCTCCTACGACATCGTACCTAATGCGGACGGAGACGCAGTCGTCAGGGTGCGTGACCGTGAATACTCACCAGAGGAGATCTCGGCGATGATCCTTCAGCAGATGAAGAGTCGTGCAGAGGAGTTCCTCGGTGAACCAGTAACGGACGTTATTGTGACTGTTCCTGCCTACTTCAACGAAGTACAGCGAAAGGCGACAAAAGCAGCCTGCACGATAGCCGGCCTGAACGTCAAAAGAGTTCTGAACGAGCCGACTGCTGCCGCTCTGGCATTCACTGATGCTGTCGAGCGCAGGAAGATCGCCATTTTCGACTTTGGCGGTGGCACATTCGACATAAGTGTGCTGCAGGTGGTTAACGGCATATTCGAGGTTAAAGCCACGACAGGGAACACGCAGCTCGGCGGTGATGATTTCGATGCCAGGCTTGTCGATTGGATAATGAGCGAATTTGAGCGGGAGAAGGGTATCGATCTCAGGGATGATCCCGTGGCTCCACAGAGAGTCAGGGAGGCAGCTGAGAGGGCTAAATGTGAGCTCTCTACTGCCCTTGAGACATCGATCAATCTTCCATTCATCACCTCCAGCGACGAGGGTCCGGTTCATCTCGAGCTATCTGTTACCAGAGGTCTCCTGGAGAGCCTCATCGGAGAACTCATTGAGAGCACCAGACCGCTTTGCCAGCAGGTTCTGCAGGATGCCGGGCTTACAGCTGCTGATCTTGACTCAGTTGTTCTTGTCGGTGGCTCCACCAGGATCCCTTCCGTCAGAGCACTTGCCGAGGAGATATTCCAGCAGGAACCGGTGCACAGCGTCAATCCCGATGAAGTCGTGGCCATGGGTGCCGCAATAACTGCATCCGTTCTGGATGGTCAGAGGAAGGATCTTGTTCTTCTCGACGTTACCTCCCTGACTCTGGGTGTGGAGACACTCGGCGGCGTGATGGCATCCATCATATCAAGGAACAGTCCCATTCCCATCAAGAGAAGCAGGATGTTCACAACTGCTGTTGATAACCAGTCAGTAGTTGGCATCCATGTGCTTCAGGGTGAAAGGGATATCGCCGAGAACAACAGAAGTCTTGCCCGATTTGAACTGGTCGGGATCAATCCATCGCCGCGTGGAGTCCCCAGGATCGAAGTCTCATTCTCGATCGATGCCAACGGTATCCTTCTGGCTAATGCCAGGGACTCCATCACAGGCAAGCAGCAGGAGATGACGGTCAATGCAAGTGGAGGTCTTTCTCCGGAGGAGATCAACAGTCTTCGAAGGGAAGCCGAGCAGAATGCCGACTCCGACCGTGAGCGAATCAAGCTTATCGGAGCACGGAACACTGCCGACCAGGTCATATTCGAGGCTGATAAGGTCCTCACCAGCAGTAGAGGAACGGTTGATTCAGACTCCTGGAACGAGTTGAATACGGCCCTTGGATCACTCAGAAAAGCCAGGGATGCGACCGACAGGAGTGAAATAGCCCGCGCAACAAGCAGGACGGCCTCACTTCTTGGCTCCATGCGCAGTGCGTTCGATCTCCTCAGTAGTACAGGCGGCTTTGAAGAAGATGTAGAAACACCTGAGGTGGAATTCCTGGAAGAGATAGCTGCCGGCGCACCTGCGGATATTGGTGAGGAAGAGGTCGATCAGCTGGAAGATCCTGAGATAATATAGGACTGATGTCAGAAGTGCCTCTGCAAACGCGGCCGCAGATGCGGTCGCGTTTGCTTACACCCACTACTTTCATCGAGTGCAGTGTATATTCTATTGGATATTTTGGATCATCGATTGATTGAGACAGTTATAACGGACTCTGAAGAATGCGCCTTCTGAATTTATATATATCTGAACAGGGATCGAGGATATGAACGCTGATCTTTACGAAGTACTCGGAGTCTCAAGAGATGCCGATGGAGCAGCCATAAAAGCAGCCTACCGTAAACTTGCCCTGGAATTCCATCCAGACAGGAACCCCGGTGACAAGCATGCCGAAGAGCGCTTCAAGGAAATTACAAGAGCATATGGAGTACTGACTGATCCCGGCAAGCGAAGCGCTTACGACAGGACGGGTTCACCTGATGGAATGCCCGACATGTCGGATTTCTTCGGGGGATTCGGCATGGATGACGCCCTTCGGTCCTTCCGCGAAATGTTTGGTTTCGGAGGAGGGTCAGGACGATCTCAGAGGGGTTCTGACATCATGATGCACCTTGATCTGGAGCTCTCTGAAGCCGCCCTGGGAACTGTTAAAGAGATCTCCGTGACCAGGAGCGAACACTGTTCCATCTGTGATGGATCCGGTGCGGATCCTGAGCATGGTCTCATTCCGTGTCCTGACTGCGATGGCAGGGGAAGGGTTCGCTCTCTCAGGAGAACTGTACTTGGCACGTTCCAGTCAGTATCCGACTGCCCGGCATGTGAAGGAACGGGTCGTATCCCGAAGGTATCCTGCGAGCACTGCCGAGGTACAGGACTCGAGACGAGGGAGCGTAAGGTAAAGCTCGATATCCCTGCCGGGATATCGGCCGGTCACTATATAAAGCATCGGGGTCTTGGGCATTTCCCACCAGGTGGAGGTGATCCAGGGGATCTCGTCATGAAAGTCGAGAGTATCGACTATGGTGATTTCATCAGGGATGGAGACGATCTCATATACAGGATACGCATCTCCTTCCCACAGGCAGCACTCGGTACTACTGTTGAGATCCCGACCGTAGAGAACGAGTCACTTTCAATCGACATCCCCGCAGGGATACAGCCAATGGAGAAACTGGTCCTTAAGCGGAGGGGCATGAAGAGACTGCAGCGGATGGGAAGAGGCAGCATCGTGGTGGTGCCGGAGGTCTTCGTTCCCCGCAAGCTCTCGCGGAAGGAGAAGAAGATCCTTCAGGAGCTTTCGGAGACGGACAGTTTCAAGTCCGACTGAACGGGGTTATACCATGCTCCACAGGCGACTGTCAGATGAACATGCGGAAACTGCGCTGCAGCGCCTCGAGTATTACGAGTTCCTTGAGAGAGTAGCAGGTTTCGCCGGCAGTCAGATGGGCATCCGGAAGATAATGAGCCTTCAACCCGCCTGGAGCGGGGAAGAGGCTGCCAGACTGATGAGGGAGACCCTCTGTGCAGCCGGGCTTCTCGGACTTGGAGCGAAACCCCCTGTAAACGGACTGGATGCCGCCGGAGATGTGATATCCTCCATCGCAGACGGCGCAATCATCCTCGAACCTGGAGAACTCAGAACTGTCGGACTTGTCCTCAGTGACATGTCCGAGTGCACAGGGAGTACTTTCTCAGTTGAAGATGCCCCTGACCTCTCACCGCTTCTGCCATTTCTCGACTGTTTGCCAGACCTTCCCGATCTCTCTGCTCATCTGCTTCGCATCACTACTCCTGATGGGGAAATATCCCCGAATGCGAGTCCGGAACTGGCAAGATTGAGCAGAACATCGGAGAAATTACGCCGCAGGTTGTCAGCCAGGATCGAGAAGATAGCGGGGCAACTCGGAGGCAGGAGCATACTCAGAGATGCTCCACCGAGTCTGCGAGACGGAAGGTTTGTACTTCCGGTCATTTCCTCACGCCGCAGAGAGATCAAGGGAATCGTTCACGACAGGAGCGACAGCGGAGAGACAGTATTCATGGAGCCAGCCGAAATGGTGGAGGACGGCAATGCTCTCCGGGAGTCACTCCTGGAACTCGATCTTGAGATGAGAAAGATACTTCGCGGAGCCTCGATCAGAGTGAGGGAGAGGGCTCCTGAGATATCTGATGGGATCGAAGCGGCCGCTGCCCTGGATGCGATATTCGCACGAGCTGCTCACCACCTTCGAACAGAGACGGTATTCCCCGGAGAGGGTCCTCTCTCGCTGCTCGGTCTGAAGCATCCTCTGATACCCGGCGAGGAAGTTGTCTGCAATGATGTACGTCTTCCCGAGGACTGGCAGGTGCTCATCATCAGCGGCCCCAACGCAGGAGGGAAGAGCGTTCTAATAAAAGCTGTCGGCCTTGCAGTCGCATGTTCCCAGTCCGGTCTTGGAGCGCTGGTCTCAGCCGGTTCTACACTTCCACACTTCCAGCGACTATCTGTCTCCATGGGTGATATGCAGTCAATAGCAGACCATCAGAGTACTTACTCCGCCAGGTTGAGCGAGCAGCTCGATATGCTTAACGGCTCGGGAGAAGGACAGCTCGCACTGATCGATGAACCGGCTGCGGGAACAGATCCACTGACCGGTGCTGCCCTGGCAGCGGCCTTTCTGGAGGAACTGGCCTCTTCAGGATGCAGGATCATCGTCACTACGCATATGGGTCAGCTGAAAACGCTTGCGCAGGGGAGGATTGGATTCCTCAATGGCTGCATGAACTTCCATGAGGATAGCATGCAGCCGGATTACACCTTCACTGCAGGCACTCCCGGCTCCTCATTTACACTTGAGATAGCAGGTAGAATGGATTTTCCCGGTGAGGTTGTTGAGAGAGCTGCCGAGCTGGCAGGGGATTCCTTCAGACTGGACCGTATGATCACAGAATTAACGCGGTCCAGAAATGAACTCGCGGAGCAGCTCAGAGAAGCTTCAGCAGAGGCTGAGGAGAGCCGTGAAAGAGCTTTACGACTGGAGGAGTCACTAGAGGCTGAGCGATCACGTCTGGAATCCACGCGGCTTGAGATGGCGGAGAAGACCAGGACTAATATCACAAGGATAAGTTCGGAGGCTGACTCACTGCTTGCCAGGCTTGCCAGATCCAGAGATTCGGAGGACAGGAGAAGCGCAAGGGCTTCCATCAGGAAACTGACCTCTGCCCAGACCAGCGAAAGCGATGTCATTTCCCCCCGATCCTCTCCGTCCCATCAGTTCGAGAGAGGGAGCTGGGTCACCGTATCCGGATGGGAGGGAAGGGGGATCATCGACAGGCTTAGTCGGGACCATGCTGAGGTTGTTATCGGCAATCTGAGGCTCAGAAGGGCGCTTAGCGATCTCGAACCCGCATCCCCTCCTGAGGATGGGGCTCCCTCTGCCGACTGGAGCTTCCCTCTCGAAGCACCCACGGAGATAGACCTCAGGGGGATGACCGCGGAGGAGGCTCTGGCAGAGCTTGACCGGAGCATGGATGACTGCATTGTAGCCGGGATGCATCGTCTCAGCGTAATCCACGGCAAGGGCAAAGGTATTCTCATGCAGGCTGTCATTGAGTTAGTGAAGACGGATTGCAGGGTTTCTGCCTTCAGACAGGGTGCCCCCGCCGAAGGCGGTACTGGAGTCACCGTGATCTCACTGAAGCTGCCGGGGAAGACTGCACGGTGATGACGAACAAGCAGCGAAAGGGATTCTTCTCCAGCGAGTCGATCGAACGTGTACGTAATTCCACTGATATTGCAGCAGTCATCGGCAGGCATGTTTCTCTAAAACGTTCAGGCAGGAATATGAAGGGGAGATGTCCTTTTCACAAAGAGAAGACGCCGTCATTTTTTGTTTCAGCCGAGCGGCAGAGTTATCACTGCTTCGGTTGTGGCGCGGGAGGGGATGTCTTCTCCTTCCTTATGGAATATCTGTCACTGAGCTTCAGGGATGCTGTTGAGGAACTCGCTGCAGAGGCAGGAATAGAGCTGGAGGTCTCATCAAGGACTGATACGTCAAGATCCGATTCGCTTATTACACTCATGGAAGCCTCCCGGAGCTTTTTCAGAGCTGAGCTTTCCGGAGCGGATGGATCAATTGCCATGGATTATCTGCAGTCCAGAGACCTGGCAGAGGACACAATTGAGGCACTCGGTCTGGGCTGGGCACCGGAGAGCGGCCCTCTGACAGCCTTTCTGCGAGGGAAAGGATTCTCAGACAGCCAGTTGACAGAGTCGGGCATGTGTCTGCGTTCCCACGATGATCCCGACCGTCTGTTTGACCGCTTCAGGGGAAGAGTGATGTTCCCCATTACAGACCGGAGAGGTCGGATCATCAGCTTCGGTGGAAGGCTTGTCTCATCCAGGGACACTTCAGGTAAAGCCCCCAAATATCTGAACGGACCTGATTCCCCTCTCTACAGCAAAGGTGACATGCTCTACGGTTACCGTGAAGCCGTAATTGCTGCGCGGGACCTCGACATGATCATTCTGGTCGAGGGTTACTTCGATCATGCCCGATTCTGGCAAGCCGGTTTTCATTGTGTTGCAGCCACCTGTGGTACGGCTCTCACTTCGGCTCAGGCCAGGCAACTATGTGCGGTTCCCGCCGAGATACTCATCTGCTACGATGGAGATGCGGCCGGCCACAGAGCGGCTGTATCAGCCTCAGAGATCATCCTTGAACAGGGCCAGCTCCCAAGGATAATGGCGGTGCCCGACGGAATGGATCCTGATGATCTTATCCGCAGGGATGGTTCGGATGCTGTTCTGCAAATGGTTGACGCGGCCAGAGACCCAGTCAGGTTTGCTCTAGGGCTGCTCGGAGGCTGGGAATCCGTCAGTGGTTCAGGCAGGAAGGTGAAGGTGGTCAGCAGACTGACATCTCTGGCGTCATCCGCACGGGATCCAGTCACCAGAGAAACACTGCTGCGAGTTATTGCAGAAGAGACGGGATATACGCTGCGTACTCTGAGCGAACAGTTGTTCAGAAACGAGAAGAAAATCCGTCGAAGGAGCCCGGCACCGACGGATATCGATGGACTCCCCCCTCGGGATAAGACCATACTCAGGGCATTGATATCATCACCGGCCGGCCTTTCTGACCCCTTGCTCGATTTCCTCGAAGCTACAGACATGAGGTCTGAGATAGGAGCGGCACTGCTGGAGGGTTTCAGACTGCAGGCTGAAGAGGGTTTCGTTACAGTGCAGCTCTCCGGTCTCGATGAGAAGCTGGTCAGAGCCTGTGCAGGACTGCAGGCGGACCTGCCGGATGAACCAGACCCTGAGAACACCAGCAGTGTCAAGAATACGGTGCATATTGACAGACTCAAGAAGGAAGAGGTTAGTCTCACAGCCGAGTTCCCACGAGCAGACCATGAGCGGAAGCTATGGATCAGTCGCAGGAAGAAGGAGATCCTGGAGATCCGACGCAAGATGGGAAAGCGCTAGCTGTGGCTCTTCCGGAGCGCACCAAACGGGACCTGAGTTCCGGGACACTCTTCTACAACCAGCTGGATGTCGTGGAGCCTATGGACCCCGAGGAAGAGACGGAACTCTGCCGCAGGCAGGAGCAGAGCCGCTTCATGATGCTGGAATCTGTACTGGCCATCCCCCTCGGCAGAAAGATGTTCTTCGACCCTCTCAGGCAGCTTATAGCTGGTGAGGTGGTGCTGGACCATGTTCTGGACCCTGTTGTCTGGGGCATCGGCAACAGGGGGATGCTCCAATCGAGACAGGGAGAGATGAAAGACCTTCTCGATGGAATGAACAGGACTTATCAGGACAGAGAGATAGTCCGGAGACTGCATATTCGCTGGGTTCGACTGGAATCTCTCGGCAGGAAGCTGTTCGATGGACTGGAGCGGTGCAAGGGTCTGATAGGCAGGAGGAGAGAACTCCTGGCCATGCTGGACAGGGATGTTACCCTCACCAGGATGACAGCCAT
>Ga0190293_1000750_pt1 | contig 11567 bp, 7 predicted proteins | sample 48693001_MG_FD_161671 | JGI IMG/M metagenome (GOLD analysis project Ga0190293, IMG submission 161671) | Hydrothermal vent microbial mat bacterial communities from Southern Trench, Guaymas Basin, Mexico - 4869-30-0-1_MG | ecosystem: Environmental > Aquatic > Marine > Hydrothermal vents > Microbial... | reverse complement strand
TGCAACTATATTGTGTTGTTGAAGCCAGAGGAGAAACAAGAACATATGATATGAGAAAGTAACTTCTGGTTTATGGCACGGGAACTGCATATTAGGCTGGATGGGGTATAGTGCGCTGGTGCACTTGTTTTCAGTAGTGGAACCAGGAGAGGTGCAGTAGATGAAAAAAGATGGATTTACCTTGGTAGAGATCTCTGTGGTTGTGGGCATTCTTGGCTTGCTGTCCACCTTGGGTTCGCTGGCGATTATGAAGAGTGTTAATACTTCCAGAATCAAGAACTCGCAGGCCGAGCTTGAGATTATTTCCGTCGCCGCATTGCAATTGGCGTGGGATACCGGAAGGTGGCCGAACGGTGCGCTCCGGAACAATGGCGGGAGCACGGAAATGTGGGATATTTCAGTGCCTGGCTGTGGGCTGATGGATACCGACGGGAGTTATGGCGAATGGAAAGGCCCGTATTATGATGGTGAGGTGCTGGATTCATGGGGCAACCCCTATTTTTTCGACCCCGATTACATGGTGGATGGCGTAATGCGTGTTGTGATTGGCTCATTCGGCCCCAATGGTAAAGGCCGGAACCTCTATGACAACGACGATATCTATGTGTTGCTGGATGATTAATCATCCGACTCCCCATGCTGCTATCCATGTTCTGACGCACCTTGGGGATTATCCTGCCAAGCATCCCGGAATACAACTCGGCTCCGGTAGTATAGCCCCGCTTCAGTGGGGCGGTGCTTCAGAGGATCAGTTCCGCACATGCGCGTCAACCTACAGAGAATTGGTCGCATCCTGACCCGGAATGGCACTCTAAGTTAAGGTTCTCATCAACGGGGGCTCAGTAAAGTAGGACAGTGCTTCCAGCCTGTCTCCCGTGACTCGGCGATGCGGATGCAGACAGGCTGAAAAGTGACAGTAGCGAAGCGGCAATCCCTAAAAAGGGGCACGGCCCGATCCCAAGGGGGGAGGATCGAGCCGTGCATATTTACAGGTTTGGGAGGAAACCTGTAAAATTATTTTTGCCAGGCGGCAATTACCGGCCATGCGGTGGTGGGGTTCGAACTGCCCGGCCCGCCGGGAGGTGTCGGGACACTGCGCACAAAGTTAATGATGTCCGAGTTGCCGCCCTTTCTGATCGTGCCGTTCACGATGAGTTGACCATATAGTTCTCCGTTGGCCGTTTGGGAATAGTTGCCAGTTTTGGCGTAGACCAATCCATTGATTCTGCTGCTTGAGGTATTGGTGATATCACCGTTCCGCGAAGCCATTCCGAAAACCGTAGTGGTTGGTATGATCTGGACATGTCCACTGACATGAATATTTCCGGTGGCAATGATGGAGCCATTGATTACGGCATGACTGGAAATCGACACATCGCCGTTGACCCACAAGACACCACCGTCAGGAGTGTAGGATGAACTGGTCGAAAATCCGTTATGAACTTCGCCATGTTGTTGGGCCCATGCGAGGTAGGGTGTCAGGTCGATATCGGGTATTGTGACTGGCGGAACCGATGTTTCCGTGTAGCCGCCGGTAATGTTGGCTTTCTTATGGGGATCTACGACAGGTGCGGTTAAGGAGCCATTAATGGTTACTTTGCCGGTCGAAATTTCAACCGAGGATGAAATATCAAGGTTGGAACCCGCATTGCCGCGAATATCGATGGCGCTGTTGGAATGCATTTTTGAGCCCGATACGGTTCCGCATCCGCGAAAGTTGAACGTGCCGCCGCTCAGGACGGCATAGTTGAAGCCTTCCATGCCGGAATAGTCTGTGGGAGGGGTGCTTCCTCCACTGCCGGCGTTTTCATCGTCTATAAGAACTTCAGCCGTGTCCGTTTCATCGCCACATTTCCCAACAGAGTTGACGATCACATACTTATCGTCGATGAGAGTCAGTGTGATGTCGAAAGAGCCGTCACTATAGCTGCTCTGGGCTCCCCCCCCCATCATAAGCCTAAAGAAGCCGTCGCTGCTCGGGTTCAGTGCCGCAGTTTGTCCCCCGCCGCCTTCCTCCATTTGGAAAGCGTCGGGGTTGTGTTTTTGATCAAAATCGGTCGAAAGAATGGAGTAGGCATAGTCGATTCCGGCCTCGGCATAGGCCAGGGCCTTCACTTGATTGACCAGCCTTCTAGCCGTAAAGGCTCGTTGCCCGCCGATTTGAATGAGCATTCCAAGCATGAGTGAAAGCCCCGCGATAATGAATAGCACTGAGATTATCGCGAAGCCTCTTTTTTGATGAACTGTCGTTTTCATGGCCTGACTCTCCTTTATTCTATTTTCCGCTGTTCCGAGGGGTTAGATCCACTTGCAGGGACGAGGTGATCCGCCGGGATTCCTTGTTCATAACCAAAACATCCTTGTAGATTTCCAAATCGACAATAAGGGCGGAGCGCAGTGGATCCCCATCCACGCTGATTTCGAACATGCCAAAGTCAGGCCCCGTGGTAAAAATCCCCCCAACATTCACCAGTTGCCGTTCTCCGACCCAGTCGATGGTGACATCCTTGAGCTTTGGAGTGGAATCGCCATCCGTATTTGAGGTGAGCAATGCTTGGAACTGGATATAGCGCTTGTAGGAAGTGCCGACGGAGCGGGGGTTGACCTCTGAGGCTGAAACCAAACTCCATTCGGAGGCGTCGGAAAGGTCGGGTTGGTCGCCGGTGCGCACTTTCATCGAAAGCGAGGTGTCGGTGGGTATATTGGCGTTCCATGAAATATCGCCATAGTTGGGGGACGGGAGGTGCGTATCGAAGATTTGAGAGGTATATTCCCCGGTTTCCGGATAGCTGACAAAAACCGATTCAAGACCAAATATCCGATTGGTGGGATATGTTGTAAATCCCTGTCCGCTCCAGTCTTGATGGTTTGCAATCACATCGCCCACCCCTTCCGCAATCCATGTAGTCCATGTCGCGCTATTGGTGGGATCGGGAGATACCAGATTGTCTATCCATTGTTTCGGGGCAGCTAGGGTTGGATGGTTATAGATGCTGTAGGACACCACATAGTTTTTATCCCGGTCGATCGGGAGATCGATCCAGTCGGACTCGCGGGGAGGGGAGCCGGCTCCCATGCCCGCAACGCTTGATCCTCCGAATTTGATGGGATGCACAGAACCCAGATCCCGGTAGTTCATGTTGATGTTGGTCGAGGATGCGCTTTCGCCTATATAGGCGCTGTGTATGGCGAAGTGGCTGGTGATGGTTGCCGAAGAGGCCATGAACGAGACCTTGCATTTTCTTCCATTATAGTCGATCCATCCGCCGTTCTCGGCCACGTCGGAACCCTTTAGGAGGGTGCGTATCGCCCAATTCTGCAACTGGTTGCCCGGGAGGGAATCCTGGCCGCCGGGATGATATGTTTGCAAGTCAGCGTTCCACGTTGTATCCATGCCTGTTAGCTGAACGATAAAATCGGCAGGGGAGAGGGTGTCATCGAAGCGAGCCGTGGTATTGGATGCCAGATAGCCAATTCCGTCAAAGTTGGTCTCTTCCCACCGGTCATTGTCGAGCGTAAGGGTAAAACTGTTTCCTACGGAAGTGGACGGAAAGTAGAGTTGATGGTTGCCTTTCCAGTCGCCGGACATGTACTGGCCGGAAGCCGTTGCGCCGGACTGTGCGGATACCGGCAGTTGGGCTTCGGCTTCGCGTGCACTGTAGGAAGGCGAAGCAAAGAGCTGGTCGATACCTATCTTGTATCCACTGCTGTTGCTGTTTTTGTCGATCACTGTGAAGGTGAAGTCATGGCTGCCCGGATCCAGCAGGATGTAGCCCAGACTGGAGCTGTCGCGTGATAGGGTCGGCGAATAGGCATCGAACCGCCCTTCCTTGGGATTGATCTGCCAGTGGAGCAGGTTTTCAAAAATCACATCTGAGGAGGTGTTTTGGCCGTTGTAGGTGGAGTTTCCGTCTCCGTAATGAACCACGCTTTCGAGCTGGGCTTGGCGCTGGGCATCGGTAAGCGAGTTGTCGCGCGGCTGGAAGGTGGTCCTGACAAATTGGTTGGGGGTGGTGGGGCGGATGTGGTAGATCACCGTTTTGTCCCACAGGATATTCCCATCGTTGTCCTGCTCCAGAAGTCCGTTCTCATCGTAGTCTCCCGCCATGGGGAAGCTGATAGCTTCGTAGGGGCCGGCTCCGGACGGATGGTAGAACATGGTGTCGAGCGAAGAAAGGCGCAGATCGATTTTTAGCTGTTCAATGGCTAGTTGGACATCGATGTCCAGCTCGTTCTGCACATCGCCCTGATTGATGTTTTTCAAGGAAAACATATATCCTGAGAGCGCCAGTGCCAGTGTCATGACGAGTAGTGTGACGGCTGCCATGACCTCGAGTAGTGTAAAGCCCTGTTTTCGGTTCATATTCATTCAATAGTCCTGCCTATGGGCTGGGGGGAGGGGGGGCGGTTCCGCCGCCCGGTTCCAGATATTCGGCGAAATAGGTGCGTAGTTGCTCATTCGCCGGGTTGAACGCCAAGGTTTGCCGATTGCGGATGTCGACGGTTACAATTAGCTCTAGCAGGTTGCTGCTGACAGTGCTGACCTCTGTGCTTCGCCGATAGTTTCCCTCTGTGCTCGGCATGCCGCTGGCATCCACCACCACGTTGTTTTCGAGAAAATCGTCTACCTGCCCGAAATCGAAGGTACGCACGAGTTCCATTCGGTTTTTGGCAATATTGATCGCCGTGTAATGGGCGCGTGCCATATCCATTATTTTCCTGTGCGACATCAGGAGCTTGCAGGCCCCTGTGGTGAAAACGGCAAAAATAGTCAGTGCAACAATGGTTTCCACGATTGTCGTTCCGGCGCGTTTCCTGCTCTTTTCCACGGCTAGGATGGCATCTTCTTTATCGGTTGTGTGTTTTTTTTCCATGGCTTGGCCGCTCTGCACAATTAGTCGTCTGTATAGTAAAAGCAACACACATGCCAGATGCGCCTGATTCTCAGGACGGGGGCGAAATAGGCTTGAATCCTATTATTTACGGCTATTCCGGCCGGAAAAAACGCAATAAATTTCCGGGGAGGGGATCATTCCATCTGCATCGGTGCGGAAAAACACGGAAATCCCCGGCAGAGTTGGACATAAAGGCATTTGAAAACTCCCCGCCAATCCTGTAGTTCTTTACCCATTCACCAACGTAAAGGAATCTGCCATGGAAAAAGTAGTCATCATCGGAGCTGGCCCTGCCGGTTATACGGCCGCCATTTATACCGCACGCGCCAATCTTGATCCACTCGTGATCGAAGGCATGCAGCCGGGGGGGCAACTCACCACCACTAACGATATTGAAAACTTTCCGGGATTCCCCGAAGGCATCGACGGGCCGACGCTCATGGCGCAGATGCGCGCCCAAGCCGAACGTTTCGGCGCAAAATACCAATTTGGCGAAGTGCTCAAGGCCGACTTTTCCGAACGCCCGTTCAAGCTGACGCTCACCGGCGACGAAGTGGTCGAGGCGGAAACCGTGATCATTGCGACGGGTGCCACCGCCCGCTACCTCGGCATCGAGTCCGAACAAAAATTCATTGGCCGCGGTGTTTCCGCCTGCGCCACCTGCGATGGTGCGTTCTATCGTGATGTGCCTGTTGTCTTGGTCGGCGGCGGTGATACCGCTTGCGAAGAGGCTCTGTTCCTGACCCGCTTTGCTTCCAAGGTTACCATGATCCATCGCCGCGACCAGCTACGGGCCTCCAAGATCATGGCCGAGCGAGCAATGAACCACGAAAAGATCGAGATTGCGTGGGATTCGGTGGTGGATGAAGTCCTTGGCGACGATAGCGGCGTGACGGGCGTAAACATTAAAAACGTCAAGACCGGTGAGATTACCAAGATCGATTGCACCGGATATTTTTCGGCGATCGGGCACAAGCCGAATACCGACGCGTTTGTCGGCCAGCTCGAAACCGACGATGTTGGCTACCTGATTGCCGATGGCGTAAAAACAAAAGTCGAAGGGGTCTACACAGCAGGCGATGTGTCCGACGCGATCTATCGCCAGGCCGTTACCGCCGCCGGCACCGGCTGCGCCGCCGCACTCGAAGCCGAACGCTTTCTCGAAGCGCTAGGAGAGTAGAAGGATTTTCGATTGCTGAATTTTGATTTCCGATTTTCGGGTCTCCGACGGTTCTTGCTTGGAAGAGCCTAACGGCGAGTGAGTTCCACAATTCTAAAATGCTCAATATTCCCGTTTCATAAGATAGTCTGCAATGGCGCGCAAGGCTTCAGTGTTGCGGGAAAGAGGGTCGAGTGCGGCAATGGCTTCACGGGTGAGTTCCTTGACCATGGCCTTGGCCGTGGCCATGCCGTGGACGGCGGGATAGGTTAGCTTGTGCTGTTCAAGATCGGATCCGGTTGGCTTTCCAAGAAGGTCGTTGGTGGAAGTTTCGTCGAGGATGTCGTCCGCAATCTGGAAGGCCATGCCAATCTTTTCACCAAAGACGCTCAGGGTTTCCAATTCGTCCTCTCCGGCACCACCTGCGATGGCACCCATGCGGATGGCTGCACGGATCAGGATGGCGGTCTTGTTCATGTGGATGAATTCGACCAGATCGGTGTTGGGTTCCTTCCCTTCGGCCGCGAGATCTTCCACCTGCCCGGCAATGACCCCCATCGAACCGGCGGCTTTCGCCAACTCCAGTGAAAGGCGGGGGTCACCATGTTCCGCCAGCATCTGGAAGGCATGGATCATCAGTGCGTCGCCGGTAAGCACGGCGTTGGCCTCGCCGAATTTGATGTGGCAAGTCGGCATGCCGCGCCGCAGGTCGTCGTCGTCCATGCAGGGCAGGTCGTCGTGGACGAGTGTGGAGCAGTGGAAGAGTTCAACGGCAGTCGCCGGAGCCAGGGCTTCCTTTCCGAACGCTTCGGTGGTGGCGATGCACAGGATGGGGCGGATGCGCTTTCCGCCGTTGAGCACGCAGTAGCGCATGGCTTCGTGCAGGATGGCCGGGCGGGTTCCCTCGGCCGGTAGGCAATCCTTCAGTGCGCCATCGACGAGGGCTTGGTTGTGTTTGAGATAGGTTGAAATGTTCATTTGTATTCGAAAACCGGCATTTGGATTCCTTATTTTGTGCCCGTGTGTATAGGGGAATTTCCTGTTTTTGGAAACAGGAAAGAATGCAGAACTGTATCGCCCGCATCTTGCGGGCTTCGGAGCCGCCAGGATTGCGGCGATACGGTTGAGCCAAGGTCATGCGAAGGACTACAGCCCCGATTGCTCCCGTTCCCGGGCGAATATCCCCCCGGTATAGCCGTCGAGTGTGGCGGTCAGCTCATGCAACCGGAGTTCCTTGGGGACGATGTCTTCGCTACGGTGATCGGCGGCCGCTATTTCCCGCTTAAGGCGCAGGCGTTCAAAATAGAGCCTGTTGACTTCGTCGATGATGTCCATCCGTTGCTGGGTGGTGAGCTTGGTGCGGTTGTCTATGGTCGTTTCGTAGGGGCTCCATATAAGATCATCCAGTTCCCAGGACAATGATATTCCCCAATCATGGGGGCCTTCGGCGTAGTAATAGCCGCTTTGGGTGAAGCTCGAACCAATGGTCTTGTCATAGTCTACGCTGAGCCTGGGGAGCAGGGCCCTGTATTTGAGCCTCTTGTGCCACTTTGCGACTTTGTCCGGATGCAGTGCGTTGTAGTGCAGGGCGGCTTCTTGTATTTCATGGATGGATGGCTCACCCTTCATGAGTTCCTCCAGACCGATGCGCGAGGGCGGGGGGGCGGCAGAATTCCCGCTCTTGAACAGCCCCTTGTCGGTAGCCAGATAGATCTCCCCGGAAGCGGTGAAATCCATCCATCTCGTCTTCGAAGTGGAAAGCCCCTCGAACATCGGGAGGGAACTGCCGTCGGCAATATTGACGTCGAACAATCCGGCGTCGGTGCATATGTAGAAGTGATTGCCTTCCAGCGGAGCCTGGGCCAGGCAGTATGTTGAAACGTTGTCGGCTCCGGTTATATGGAACTTCTGCCAAGTCTCTCCCCGGTCGTTGGAACAGAACACCCCTTTGTTGGTGCAAAGCCAGAGCCGGGAGGGGGTCAATGCATCGGCCTTGACCAGAAAGGGTCTGAGACCCTCCTCCTCGCTATTTCTGGATACGAAAAGCCGGCGCAAAGTGCCGTCGGGGCGGAAAAGATAAACCCCTCTGTCGCAGGCCAGATAGATGTTGTCGCCGAACCCCTCCACGGAATAGACTTCGCTGTTCCCAAGGCCGGGCACCGTCTGCCAGTTAAGCAGGGGTTCGCTGGCATAGTAAAGGCCGCCGCTGGTGGCCGCGTAGACACGCCCTTTATGCTTGATGATGAAATGGATCTCTTCCTTGTCGGCGGCGGAAAAGATCCTGTCGGTGCCCTCGCCAACCTTGTAGCAATGCCGGGTGCCGGCCAGATAGACCGTGGAGGCCTGATGGCGGTCGATGAAGATATGGGCGATCTGCTCATCCTTGAGCACGGCGGTCTTGCGGAAACTACCCCCGCCGTCCTTGCTTATGTAGAGGGAATTTCCGGAAGCAACCGCCATGAACGAAGGATTCGCCCGCGACACCGCTACTCTTTTGATGCGGGCATCCTCTATCCCCTGGACCCGATTGAACAAAGCCCGGGCGCTGAAGCCGGGGAACAACGCAACGATACACAGGAAGACCAACAGTTTTTTCATGGATGCTCCAATTTTTGAAACCGGTTTTGTCAAGAATTCCGCCCGGATTGCGGGGCTAATAAGCGTGTCGCGTGTCGGCTCCGGTTCTTCCCGGCTTTCGACGCGTTGTTCGCTCGTAGCGTTGCGATTCATTCTCTCCTCCCGACACGTTCCATCCGGCACGCTTTGCACTAACTTGGTGAAGCCGAGAAAATACAACCCATTCACTATTTAATTAAACAAGACAGGAATATAGTTACCTGAACTTATTGTGTCAATTAATCTTGATGCCAAAATCCAGGTTCGGGGGTCGATGGGGATTTGTCGTCATTATTCAAGCGGTACCCTTGACACGGTTAGCCACTTTACCGACAATGCCCCGCTTTTGTGTAAACAAGGAGAATTAAAAATGGCTCAGAAAAAATATGTCTACTTCTATGGCGTTTCGAAGGAACTCACGGAAGGCGACAGCAGCATGAAGGCCGTCCTCGGTGGCAAGGGTGCCAACTTGGCGGAAATGGCGAACGCGAATCTTCCGGTGCCTCCCGGGCTTACGATTTCCACCGAAGCATGTGCCTACTATTCCAAGAACGGCGGAAGGTTTTCCCCCGAAATGGAAAAGCAGCTCAAGGCGCAGCTCAAGAAGCTTGAAAAAGAGATGGGCAAAAAGCTAGGCGATCCGAAGGATCCGCTGCTGGTATCCGTCCGTTCCGGCGCGGCGGTCTCGATGCCGGGCATGATGGATACCGTTCTCAACCTCGGCCTGACCGACAAGTCGGTGCTTGGCTTCATCAACCAGACCGGCAACGAGCGCACCGCATGGGATTGCTATCGCCGTTTCATCGATATGTTTGGCGACGTGGTCATGGGACCCTCCACCGGGCTGACCCACCACGACTTCGAAGTCGAGCTCGAAGCCATCAAGAAAAAATACAAGGCCAAGGAAGACACCGACCTGACGGCCGAACAGCTCAAGGAGCTGGTTGAAACCTATAAGAAGGTCTACCAGAAAAAGGTCAAGAAGCCCTTTCCGCAGGATCCGGTGGAGCAGCTCGACCTCTCCGTCCGCGCCGTATTCGGTTCGTGGGGTTCCGAGCGCGCCGAGAAATACCGCCAGATCAACAAGATCAACGGCCTGCTCGGCACCGCCGTGAATATTTGCACGATGGTGTTCGGCAACATGGGTCAGAAATCCGGCACCGGCGTGGCCTTCACGCGTTGCGGCGGCACGGGCCATAGCGAGGCCATGGGCGAATATCTCATCGACGCCCAGGGCGAAGACGTCGTGGCTGGCATCCGTACGCCGAAGAACCTCGACGACATGCCAACCGAAAAATCCAAGGTTTGGAAAAAGGCCTATGCCGATCTCCAGAAAATCATGGACCGCCTTGAGCGCCACTACAAGCATCCGCAGGATGTCGAATTCACCGTTCAGGAAGGCAAGCTCTACATGCTGCAGACCCGCAACGCGAAGCGTACCGGCCTCGCCGGTGTGCGCTGGGCGGTTGAAATGGCGACCGGCAAGGATTTCTACACCGGCGAAAGCCAGCCCAAGATCCTCACCCAGAAGGAAGCATTGATGACCCTTTCCGGCGACGACCTTGAACAACTGCTCTTCCCGATCTTCGACATTACGGCCGAAAAGAAGGCCAAGGTGGTAGCCACCGGTCTCCCGGCCGGCCCCGGCGCGGCCGTCGGCAAGGTGGTGTTCGAAGCTGCGGATGCCGAAGCCGCCATTGCAAAGGATGCCGCCGACAAGGTCATCCTCGTCCGCCACGAAACCAGCCCCGAAGATGTAGGCGGCATGTGGGCGGCGCAGGGTGTGCTCACCTCCACCGGCGGGATGACCTCCCATGCGGCGGTGGTTGCGCGTGGCTGGGGCAAGTGCTGCATCTGCGGCGTGGGCGAACTGAAGATCGACTACAGGAAAAAAACCCTCACCATTGGCAGGAAGGTCTTTAAGCAGGGCGACTGGATCAGCCTGAACGGCTCCACCGGCATCGTCTACGAAGGCCAGATCCCGACACAGGTCAGCCCGGTCGTTGCCGCAGTGGTGGAAAACAAGGCCGCCGCCAAGAAAGACCCGATCTACAAGATGTACGAGCAGGTCTCCAAGTGGGCCGACACCAATCGAAAGATCAACGTCCGCACCAACGCCGATACGCCGAAGGATTCCAAGGCGGCCCGTGCATTTGGTGCCGAGGGTATCGGCCTCTGCCGCACCGAGCACATGTTCTTCGAAGGCGACCGCATCTGGGCCATCCGCGAATTCATTCTTGCCGAGGACGAGAAATCCCGCAAGGCCGCACTGGCCAAGCTTCTCAAGCACCAGCAGAAGGACTTCGAGGGCATCTTCAAGGCCATGAACGGCCTGCCGGTAACGGTTCGCCTGCTCGATCCGCCATTGCACGAATTCGTGCCGCACACCAAGAAGGATCAGCAGGAAATGGCCAAGCGTCTCGGCGTGCCCGTCAGGAGGGTCTCCGAGCGCGTGCAGTCGCTGCACGAGTTCAATCCAATGCTTGGGCACCGCGGTTGCCGCCTGTCGATCACCTATCCGGAACTCTGTGTCATGCAGACCCAGGCGATCATCGGCGCGGCCTGCAAGGTCGCCAAGGCCAAGAAAGGCGTCAAGGTATTGCCGGAAATCATGATTCCGCTCATCGGAACCAAGGCCGAGCTGGACTTCCTTGAAAAGATCGTCCGCAAAAACGCCGAGGCGGTCATCGCCAAGACCGGGGTCAAGGTGAAGTATATGGTCGGCACCATGATCGAGATTCCGCGCGCGGCGCTCACCGCCGACGAAATCGCCGAGACTGCCGAGTTCTTCAGCTTTGGCACAAATGACCTGACGCAGATGACCTTCGGCTACAGCCGCGACGACATCGGCACCTTCCTGCCGGACTATCTCAACGAGAAGATCCTGCCGTCCGACC
>Ga0190293_1000749_pt1 | contig 11584 bp, 11 predicted proteins | sample 48693001_MG_FD_161671 | JGI IMG/M metagenome (GOLD analysis project Ga0190293, IMG submission 161671) | Hydrothermal vent microbial mat bacterial communities from Southern Trench, Guaymas Basin, Mexico - 4869-30-0-1_MG | ecosystem: Environmental > Aquatic > Marine > Hydrothermal vents >... | reverse complement strand
CCATGATCGAACCGCCGCGCGAGACAATCCCGGTAAGGCGCTCCGCTGTCAACGGCACATAGGCGAGGCGCACACCGGCATGGATGGTGAAGTAATCCACACCCTGCTCCGCCTGCTCGATCAGGGTGTCGCGAAACATCTCCCAGGTGAGGTCTTCGGACTTGCCATCGACCTTCTCCAGCGCCTGGTAGATCGGCACTGTACCGATCGGCATTGGCGAGTTGCGCAAAATCCATTCACGGGTCTCATGAATATTCTTGCCGGTAGAGAGATCCATCAGGGTATCGCCGCCCCAGCGGGCTGACCACACCATCTTCTCGACCTCCTCCTCGATGGAGGAACTCACTGCCGAGTTGCCAATATTGGTATTCACCTTAACAATGAAATTGCGCCCGATAATCATCGGTTCAAGCTCAGGATGGTTGATATTCGCCGGGATAATGGCGCGCCCTGAAGCGATCTCGGAACGCACAAGCTCAGGAGTAATCTTCTCCGGCAGATTGGCGCCAAAATTTTCACCCGGATGCTGTTTCAGCAGCTTCTGGTATTCAGGATCGAGACGCAGCTCATCGAGTCTCTGTGTCTCGCGGATGGCCACGTACTCCATCTCCGGTGTAATCATGCCCTGACGCGCATAGTGCATCTGTGAGACATTCTTGCCTGCCTTTGCTTTTCGCGGTGCACGAATATGTTCAAAGCGCAATGTTTCAAGCTCAGCATCACTCTGGCGCTGCTGGCCATAGGCTGATGACGGACCTGCAAGCTGCTCGGTATCATCACGCTCGGCAATCCAGGCAGAGCGTACATCCGGCAGTCCTTTCAAAAGGTCAATGCTTGCCTCAGGGTCAGTATAGGGGCCTGATGTATCGTAGACATAGATGGGCGGATTGATCTCTCTGTCATTGTTCGTCAGCGTGGGAGACTGACTGATCTCACGCATCGGCACGCGCAGGTCATCACGTGAGCCCTGCACATAGATCTTGCGTGAATTGGCGAAAGGCCGGGTGACCTCTTCAGAAAGCGTTGTTGTTTTTGTAATAAAATCTTCGGGTATGGCGCTCATGGGATTTCCTCTCCGGCGTAAAAAGTCTGGAGGGGAGTGATCCCGCCGCAGCCTCCCTACGCCAGTCTCAACTGGATCAGGTTCCAAGGGTATTTCTCAGTCCTTAGCGGACACCCCCGGCTAATTGGTTTCTATTATAACCTAACTTCAGGGATAAACCGATGCATCGTTTTCTACCACGAAGGACACGAAGACCGCGAAGAAAAGCTAATATCTCTTCGTGTTCTTCGTGTCCTTCGTGGTGAATTCTTGATCTTTAGCAGAACAGGAATTAACTGTTTGGATTATCACCTATCACTTCTGACGCACGCCTTCAATATTCAGCAGCAACACAACCTCTTTGGAGTGCTCCCCCAGTGACTTCATGATGCCGAAATCGGCAAGCAGGAAGCTGGTTTTTCCCGAAAACCCCATGCGATACCCGCCCCAGGGGTCTTCGCCCTCACCGACTTTGCGCATACGGATCGTCAGCGGCTTGCTGATGCCGTTCAATGTGAAATCTCCCATCATGACAATAGCGCCGGAGTCATCCTCGTTGAATGATGAACTGACGAATGTCGCCTCGGGATATTTTTTGCTATTGAGGAAATCCTTGCTGCGCAGATGCTTGTCACGCTCGGCGTGATTTGAATCGACGCTGCCGGTTTCAATGACCACAGAGACATTCGATACCGATGGATTATCACGGTCATAGTTGAACTTCCCGGAAAAGCGATTGAAGCGCCCTGTCAACAGGCTGTAGCCAAGATGCGGGATCTCAAAATTGATCGATGCATGCATGCCTTTGGTATCGATGAGATAGGTTTCAGCGGCCAACAGCGGTGCACTGCCAGTGAAAAGTAGTAACATCATGACAATTCTAATCTTGCTCATTTTTTCTCTCCTTCCGGTGAACAGTTGCATCCAAACATACGCACTAATACTGCATCGTGCAACACCATATGATGATAAACAGCAGCAGTCGCATGCGCCAGTGACAAGATCATCAGACTCCAGGCCAGCCATAGATGGAATTTACCGGCGCTGTCGGCGCGCTCACTCGCAGCCTCCAGCAGCGGCGGCAGTTCAAACAGAGCGAACACAGCAACCCCCTGCCCATCAGCAGTCACCATCAAATAGCCACTCACAGCAATCAATAGCGGCAGCAGATGCAGCAATATGTGCATAGCCTGCGCCATAAGCGTGGATACTCTGCCGGCAAGCTGTTGTGGAGAGTCACTGAGAAGCGACCAGAAGATGCGCAGCAGCACCAGCAATGTGACTACGATACCAACAGAGATGTGCAGCGCAGGCGCCCTGTGATACCAGGGGTGGTAGTAGTCAAGGGTGGTCATCCATAACCCCGACGCAAACAGAGCGATCAGGCCAATGGCGATCAGCCAGTGCAGCAGAATAGTGACCAGACCATAGGAGTAGTGATTGTTGTAAAGCCGAATCATGCTGTAGGTGAGTTTTAGGTTATAGGTGGTTAGGTTTTAGGTTTTTGTACCGTAGGGTGTCAATAAGCGGAGCGCATTGCACCGGAAAATGGTGGGATGCGCTCCACTTATGCCACCCTACGGTTCCTGTAAGTTGAACCACAGATGAACACGGATGCACACAGATACTTTTCATATCTTTGAATCTGTGTTTATCTGTGTGCATCTGTGGTAAAAAAAATTTAGTGATCTTCCAATTTCACAATCTCCTGATCCTCCAGGTTTGAAAAATAGTCCTGCGCCGGACCCTTTCCAGGAATGACTATCCCCGGTGCAATCTCCAGCAATGGCAGCAACACGAAAGTTCTCTGTGTGATGCCTGGATGTGGAATCTGCAACTGCGGCGTCATCATCTCGAGATCATTATAGAGCAGCAGATCCAGATCCAGGGTGCGCTCTCCCCAGTGACGTTTGCGGATGCGGTGGTGAGCCTGTTCAATGCCCTGCAGCGCTTCGAGCAGCTGCAGCGGCTGCAGCATGGTTTCGATCTGTGCAACAGCATTGATATAGTCCGGCTGATCAGCAGGGCCCATGGGCGGGCTGCTGTAGAGACTCGACGCAGTCAACAGCGTTGTTTGATCAAGAAGTCCAAGCTCTGCAAGGGCATCCTTTATCTGTTGACGAGGATAATCCAGATTGCTGCCGAGGCCGATATAGGCAGTCGCCACGACTCTCTCAGGATTGTCCGCTGTTGCGTGTACGTGGACGACGGCGACGGCGGTGCGTCCGTGTATTCGGCTGATGCTTGTGGGCATCCGGGTGATTCACCTGGTAGTCTGTCCACCACTGAGCCACTTCCTCCTCTATTTCACCGCATTGCGCACGCAGCAGCAGGAAATCGTAGGCTGCGCGGAAACGCTGATTAGCAAACAGGCGATTTGGACGCTTCCCCCGGCGGTTGAGAAAACGCGGCTGCAATGACCAGATCTCATTCATCATGATGGTATAGCGTTTGTGGATCGGGATGACCTGAGCCTGGCTGGATAGAACTTTGGAGGCGGCGCGCTGAATCGCAGGAATTGCCGGCATTCCCTTGTCATCGCGATTGATTTCCGCCTGGGCGCGTACAGGCTCCCACAGCATCACCGCAAACAGGAATGCGGGTGTCACCGGCATCTCATTGGCGATACGATGATCGGTGTTCAGCAACCCCTGGTTGAGCATCTGCGCGGTGCTTTCAGAAAACCCGCCTTCAAGAGCAGCTGTAGTCTGAGGGAAAAGATGGGGGAGCAGTTTGTATTTCTGCAAAATCCTGAAGCTGACATGCGCCTGTCCGGCCATCAACAGCTTTAGTATCTCATCGAAAAGGCGCGCATCCGGGACTCCGTCGAGCAAACCACCAAGCTCATAGATGGGTTTTGCAGTCTCCTCTTCAATCTCGAAATCCAGCTTGGCGGCAAAACGCGCAGCACGCAGCATGCGCACCGGATCTTCCCGGTAACGCGTTTCAGGATCCCCAAGAAGCCTCAGCAGCCCCTCCTCGAGATCAGCGACGCCGCCCCAGTAGTCAACGATGGAGAAGTCTGCGATATTGTAATAGAGTGCGTTGACCGTAAAATCGCGTCGCAAGGCATCCTCTTCGAGGGTCCCATAGACATTATCCCGAAGAATCATGCCCTCGTCGCTTTGATGGTCGCTGTTTTCGGCAGGCTCTCCTCCCCGAAACGTCGCCACCTCGATGATTTCACGTCCGAAAAAGACATGCGCAAGACGAAAGCGCCGCCCGATCAGGCGACAGTTGCGAAACAGCCGCTTGACCTCTTCCGGCTTCGCGTCTGTTGCAATATCAAAATCCTTGGGGCGATGTCCAAGCAGCAGGTCGCGCACGGCGCCGCCAACCAGGTAGGCTTCATAACCCGCGTTATGCAGACGGTAAAGCACCTTGACCGCATTTTTTGAGATATTCGCCCGTGAGATATCATGTTTCGGACGGGGGATTATTGTTGGTTGAATAGTGGTATTCCTGTAATTTAGATGACTGATTGATTACATCATTCGTTAGGGATGAGGCAGAAATTAAAGTACCAAGATGTGCAGGATTTTTGTTTGTGGTTTTTGTTGCCACGTCGGGCGCATAGTGAACTATGTAACCAAAGTGGCGGCAAAAAGCACGGACAAAAAGACAAGCGAGATTGGTATTTTAATAAATGCCTCATCCCTTAGATAGTGAAGACATGCCGGCGATAATACTGCAGTTCGTCGATCGAATCATAGACATCATCAAGCGCCTGATGACGCATATTTTTCTTCATCGCATCGGCAATCTCGGGCTCCCAACGCCTGACGAGTTCCTTGACTGTGCTGACATCCAGATTGCGGTAGTGGAAGTACTGCTCCAGAGTCGGCATCAGCCGCGCCATGAAACGGCGATCCTGACAAATTGAGTTCCCACACATGGGGGAGTCGCCCGCCGGCACATGTTCCTTAACAAAATCCAGCGTCAGCTTCTCCGCCTGCTCCACGCTGTACTCACTACTATGAATTCGCTCTATCAGCCCCGATTCAGTGTGCGTGCGGGTATTCCACTCATCCATCGCCTCGATAACCGCAGCAGGCTGCTTAATCGCGACCACCGGGCCTTCAGCCACGGTATCGAGCTCAGCATCGGTAATCACTGTTGCGATCTCGATAATCAGGTCCCTGTCTGTATCCAGACCGGTCATCTCCAGATCGATCCAGATCAGGTAATTCGGATTTTGCATTGTTTCTCTATTAACCTTTGAGTGGCCAGCATCTTTACAAATGAGTCAAATTTCAATAATGACTCTCGCAAAGACGCAAAGAACGCAAAGGTTTTTCTTGGCGAGCTTTGCGCCTTTGCGAGAGAATGAATCTCTTTCATGCCTCGACAGTCTGAGGCTTGGTCTCGTTAGTGGTAAAAAAAAACCGCATCTATTCGATGCGGTTTTTTAACTTGAAACGCCTGAAAATCAGGAGCAGCCGCCGCCCTGAGCCTGGGATGAACCGCATGATCCACAACCGCCGCCGCCACTGTCTGCAGGCTGTATATTGTTGAATACAAAGCTGGCTTCGCCATTGCCGCGATCGACGAAATCGATCTCGACGCCGCGCAGATGCTCCAGAGTACCGTCATCAACGATCACCTTGAAGCTGTCATAGTCACGCACACTGTCATTACCATTCAACTGGTCGGTAAAACTCATGCCGAAACTGATGCCGCTGCATCCACCCGGGGTCGCATAAACGCGCACACCGGCAATATCATCTTCAATCTGGGTCATCAGCTCAGACATTTTTCCCTGCGCAGTTTCAGTCAGACTCAAATCACTGTTTGACAAAATATTCTGTACTTCACTCATTCTTAATCTCTCCTACGAGAATCAGAGATAAGTTTTTATTATACCATTCTCCATAAATTTATCGATATTAATTTTTTTTGCAACATATTATCTCTCTGTCCGGTCTATAATAGTGACGAATCTTTTAGATGTCATCCAAATAGATGTCTCTACATATCAATTACAAAAGCATAGGAGGAATCACATGCGTCTGCTTACAGCTATCCTTGTTCTCTTGACCAGTAGTGCGGTTTTTGCTGAAAACAGCACAAAGGTTGATGGATACACCATTCACCACAACATCATCACCACCGACTTTCTCAGTGACGACGTCGCTCGAAGCTACGGAATTATCCGCAGTAAAAACAGGGCTATGCTGAATGTCTCCGTTATCAAGGATAAGGAAGGCACCACAGGCACACCCGTCAACGCCAGTGTTAAAGCCAATATGACCAACATCTATGGGCAGCAGCGCGGGCTCAATTTGCGTGAAATTCATGAAGCTGACGCGATCTATTACATCGGCACCTTTCTGGTGCGTAATGGAGAAACTCTCAATTTTCACCTCGATGTCAAGCCTGAAGGAGAGAGCAAATACTCCCCTGCAGTTTTCAGTGAAGAGTTTTTTGTCGATTAATTAAAGAGAGGAACCACAGATGAACACGGATGCACACAGACACCACTACATTTTTTAATCTGGTAATTTCTCCGCAGTTCCGGACATTTCGCGGCCAGAAGGCCGCTCCTACAATTATGTGCAAATACCAATACCAAACGTAGGAGCGGCCTTCTGGCCGCGAAATACACGGGGTTATTGAGAAGTTACTTAATCTGTGTTTATCTGTGTGAATCTGTGGTGAATTTTTTTTGGTTGGTCTTCAATCAAACTGACCCAAATCCGCGGTAGAGGGTGTAGAGTCCGAACAGAATCAGGCCTATGCCTGCCGCAGAACGAACGGATGAACGCTGCATAAAGGGGACAAACTCCCCTGCCAGCAAGCCTGTTGCTATCAGATTCGGCAGGGTGCCAACACCAAAAGCCAGCAACAGCAGAGAGCCGTTGACGGCGCTGCCTGAACCCAGCGCCCAGATCAGCATGCTGTAGACCAGGCCGCAGGGCAGCCAGCCCCATAGCATCCCGAGCACAAACCCCTGGCCACTGTTTTTCACCGGCAGAAGCTTGCGCCCATAGGGCTCGATGCGCTTCCACAATGCGCCGCCGGCTGACTCGATATGACGTAAAAAACCACTCCATCCACCCAGGTAGAGCCCCATCAACATCATCATCACGCCGGCAATAAGCGCCAGCGTAAGCTGTAACCATTGCACCGGCAAAAAGCCTGTAGAGAGCTGGCCAATTCCCCCGAACAACGCCCCGGCAATGGCATAGGAGAGCACGCGCCCGCCGTTATAGCTCAGCAGCAGCGGCAGTCGTTTTTGCTGCTGCGGCATCGCCAGCGACAGCGCCCCGACGATGCCGCCGCACATGCCGACGCAGTGAACGCCGCCAAGCAGTCCCGCCGTAAAGGCGGAGCCCAACTGCAGCCATTCAAGCAACTTTTTGCTCCAGGGAAATCGTGCGTGCAGTCAGCCAGATCAGCAGCAGCACCGGGATGCCGATGATTGCGGTGCCAAGAAAGAAATAAGAATAACCGACCTGGTCAACGATCTGGCCGGAATAGCCCCCCAGCAACTTGGGGATAAGCGTCATCAATGAGCTGAAAATCGCATACTGTATGGCTGTAAAGGAGACGCTGGTGAGGCTCGACAGCCAGGCGATAAATGCTGCAACCGCCAGGCCGCCGCTGAGGTTGTCCGCTGCAATCACCACCGTCAGCAGCCACACATCTCCGCTATTCTGCGCCAGCAGCATGAACAGCAGGTTGGTCGCAGCGGTCAGCACGGCGCCGGTAAAAAGAATTTTCATGACGCCGAAACGCAGCGTCAGGAAACCGCCGAGGAAGCCTCCCAGAATGGTCATCCACAGGCCGAAAACCTTGGTGACAGTCGCAATCTGCTCCTTGGAGAAGCCCATATCCTGGTAGAAGACATTCGAGATAACGCCCATCACAATATCGGCAATGCGATAAAACCCCACCAGCAGCAGGATCAGCACGGCAGCGCGACCGTAACGGTGAAAAAAATCGGCAACCGGCTCAATGTAGGTTTCACGCACCATGCCGCGGTTGGCGATACCCACCAGCACTGCAACATAAGCCATGCCCAGCGCAGTAACCAGTGAAACCAGCAGGCGTCCACTTTCCAGCAGAAAAGCCGCCAGACCATTGTTGAAATGCAGGCTCTGCTGCATCCACAGCTTGCCTGAATCGACGACGGCGGAGAGGGTGACAAATGTGGTAATGAAGGCAATAACGACGAGGATAAACAAGCCAAGGAATCGCAGGTAATCGACTGCATGATGCAGATAGCTGGAAGTGCGGGTGGTTTGCGGCTCTTTGATCACCAGGGTCGTGACAACACCAATCAGCATCGCACCTGCCATACAGAGATAGGTCTGCTGCCAGGCAGTATAACTATAAGAGCCCATGTCGGAGCCAAACCATGCGGCAAGATAGAGCGCCATGGCTCCAGCCACGACCATACCGATGCGGTAGCCTGCCACATAAGTCGACGACAGCAGCGCCTGTACGTCATCCTCCGCCTCTTCGATACGATAGGCATCGATGACGATATCCTGGGTGGCGGATGAGAAGCCCAGCATCACGGCAGCCATTGCCATGGCCGTCAACGCAGCCTCTCCCGTCTGCGGATCGTTCATGGACATCCATACAATGGCCATAATCACAGCAAATTGAGAGAGCAGCAGCCAGCTGCGGCGGCGGCCCAGCAGCGCAGTCAGCACAGGCAGCGGCAGCTTGTCGACCAACGGCGCCCACACGAACTTGAATGAATAGCCCAGCGCCGCCCAGCTGAAATAGGTGACTGCGCTGCGCTCCAGTCCGGCTTCACGCAGCCACAGAGAGAGGGTCGAAAAGATCAGCAGGATCGGCAGGCCGGCAGAGAAGCCGAGAAACAGCATTGCCAGCACCTTCTGCCAGTTTGCCCTGAGCAGAATGAGCCAGTCGCTGTTATTGACGTTGTCGAGTAGATGCATGCTCTCTGAATTGAATATCCCTGAAGTCTGGCCCCTGCCAATTCGGAGCACCCCGAAAAGCTATCAAAAAATAACCACGAACTACACGAAAAACACGAACGTTCGTTTTGTTCTTTTCGTGTATTTCGTGATTTTCGTGGTTGAAAAAATTTGATTGCAGAAATCATGGTGCAATGCGCACCACTTATTGACACCCTACGGGTTATGCTTTTTTCGCAGATATTTCTTTATCTGCGTGCATCTGTGGTTAATTCGATTGGCCTGAAATCATGGCACAATGCCCGTTGCGCCCTAGCGGCCCTGGCTGATAACCAGTGTAACCTCTTCTTTGGTGTCTGAGTTGACTGTGACTGCTGCGGAGACAAAGTCACTCCCCTGCGGTGTCGCATTTCCGCTCGCGGAGATCTTGGCGCTGATGGTCACCTGGTCGGCAGATGAGAGTTTCGATTGCGGCGTCATTGCCATGCTGTCATCGAGCGTCACCTCCAGCGGCAGCTCCTTCACCTTGTGGCGGGATGCGGCAAGCGGCATCGGCGGTCCGTTGAGCGCCTTGGCAAAAACAAAAACTGTATCTTCGGGCGAGAGTTTGCCAACCAGCGCAGGATCCAGTGACACCTTGACCTTGATAGCCGCCTTACCAGGCGCTTGTGACTGTGGTTCAGGCTGTGGTTGTGTCTGTGGTGACACCTGCGCCGCTATTTGCGGCAGTGGCTTGGGTTGCTGCGGCTGTGCAAACTCCAGCTTCACGCCGGCTTTGGTCGCCGCCGCTTGCATTCTGGCACGCAGCTCCTGTTGATCCGCAGGCTTAAGAGTGGGTTCAGCTTTACCCCAATGCTCTAGCGCCAGCTTGTAATCGCCGCGCTCTTCTGCAGCAATGCCAGCCAGCCACAGCGCCGTGGTGCTGGTTGGATCCAGTGCCAACGCTCTGTTGACAAGGTGTTCCGGCCTGCCGCCGATTTTTCCATTCTGCGCCATTGCGACGGCATTGGCGAGCGCCAGCATCACAGGTGGATTATCCGGCTGCAGCTTGTCGACAACCTCGAACGCCTTGGCCGCATCACCGTATTTGCTCATGCTCATGAGGCTGCGGCCCAATAAAAACCACCCCTCGGCATTTTCCGGCTCCTGCTTGAGGCGCTCAGCCAGATCCTGCACCATCTGCTCGACAGACTGCTGTCCTTCAGCCTCGCCGTGGCCGCTTGCGACCTGCTGCTGCGCCGTTGCGCCGTTGATCAGTTGCGGTGAACCGATGGCGAAGTAGAGCCCCAGCGTCAACACAGGCAGCAGCACACCGATGGCGGCAACACCCAGAGCGCCGGCCGTCGCAGAGGATTTCTGTTCCGTACCCTCACTCTGCAACTCGTCGGCCAGGGTCTTCTCCACCTCTGTTTTGACCTGCTGAAACTCTTCGTCAGAGATTTCCGCAGCCTTGTTTTCGGCTTCCAGTTCACTGAGACGCTCTCTGGCAATCTCAAGATTCTGCTGATTGCGGTCAATCCCGACGCCACTTGTTTTTCTCAGCAATGGCCAGGCAAGTCCCGCCAACGCCGCCAGCAGCATCAGGGCAGTTACTATCCAGAAAGTTGTCATGACTCTTTGTTCTCCAGCTTGTTCTCTAGCATTTTTCGCGCCTGTTCGAGGCTCTGCTCATCGACAGGCTCTACTTCGGATGGATGATTGCGTCGCGCCCGGCCAATTCGCCACAGCGTCACGAAAGCAATCAGCAGAAATATCAGGGGCCCCGCCCACAAAAACAGCGTGGTGGCCTTGACGGGGGGGCGATAGAGGACGAAGTCGCCGTAGCGATCGACCATCCACTCCACCACCTCATCTTCGCTCTTGCCCTGTTTGACCTGTTCATAGGCTTTTTTGCGCAGGTCCTGTGCCAGTTCTGCATTGGAGCCTGCAATGTTCTGATTCTGACACACCAGGCAGCGCAACTCCTCGGTCAGCTTGTGGTATATCCGCTCCTGCTCGGGAGTCTCGAAGGTATAGGTTTCGATCCCTGCAAACAGCGGCAGCGTGAAAACAAGCAGCAGCAGAGCCAGCGGCATTTGATACGACATTCTGTTCATGATTCAGCCTCCAGCTTACTCAAAAATGCGAGCAATTCATCGACACTATTCTGTGGTTTTTCATCAGGAGAGTCGTTGATCGGGCCGATCACCTTACGACGAATCACACCGGATTTATCGATGATGAAGGATTCCGGAACCCCGTAAACTCCATACTCGATGCCAATATCACCTTCCTGATCCATGACACTGGTGACATAGGGATTGCCGAACTGCCGCAGCCAGGCTTTGGCGTCGGCGGGTTCATCTTTGTAGTTGAGGCCAACCACGACTATGCCGTGCTCTCTAGCCATGCGCGTCACCAGTTCATGCTCTGCGCGGCAGGAGAAGCACCAGGAAGCCCACACATTCAGTATCCACACTTTGCCCTTCATGTCACTTGCAGAGAACTGCTTCTCAGGAACATGCAACTGCGGAGCGGTAAAGGCCGGAGCAGGTTTTCCAACCAGCGGTGAAGGCACCTCTTTGGGATCCTGCCCCAACCCCTTCAGCAGCAGCGCCAGCAGCGCAATAAAGAGCAGCAGCGGCAGAATATAGCGCATCGATTTCATGCC
>Ga0190293_1000748_pt1 | contig 11596 bp, 14 predicted proteins | sample 48693001_MG_FD_161671 | JGI IMG/M metagenome (GOLD analysis project Ga0190293, IMG submission 161671) | Hydrothermal vent microbial mat bacterial communities from Southern Trench, Guaymas Basin, Mexico - 4869-30-0-1_MG | ecosystem: Environmental > Aquatic > Marine > Hydrothermal vents >... | reverse complement strand
TACTCAGTTTTCTTTTTGCTATCAGAACCGGGCTTGAAGTTCTCAGAAAAAACGGGAACTATCTTTGGATGGTAAACTGGACCCTCGGGATCGTTTTTATCGGGGGGATGATATTAGGTCCGATCGTTCAAAAATATGCTTTTGGTGACTTCTGGACAGGTATCCCATTCGGAATTGATCTGACAGATAACAAGACACTTTTTGCATTTATATTCTGGATCGCTGCTTTCTTTCTTAAAAAAAGGAGTAAATGGTGGGTGTTCACAGCAACTGTTATGATGATAATTATATACCTTATTCCACACTCAACACTGGGATCTGAACTTGATTATTCAAGTGGGAAAATGAAGAATAAGTTTTCACAAGTGTTGAAATCACCTTCTGCCCGGGAGTTTGGGTGAGAGACCTTATTGTTCGGGTTCTCTTGAAATAACACCTTTTTCTATCAGAAGTTCAACCTGTTTGTTGACCGCTTCCGCATAACGGAGGAAGTGCGGGATCGTCATATGCAGGTATGAATGTACTTTAATTGTATTGGGCTCTTTCACATCTCTTATTCCCAGCCCCATACAGACCTCTTCCGGATTTATATTGAAAGATATCAGATTGGCAAAAAGATCCTGTGCCTTCTCATCGATAATTGTTAATTTGTCATTATCTGCCATTTGTCTCTCTCTCAGCTGCAGCTCTTTTTCTCAAGTTTTTTCAGATATTTATAAAGCCTGAGTTCATCTTCAGTAAGTACAATTCCACTATTTTCCTGTGTCCGGTGCCCTTTTTTCATTACATCCAGATTCACATTAAGGCCGAGTTTTTTAAAACCCTTCTTTACACTATCCCGTCCTTCGATTATGGATTCGTAACTGATCACAATACTTTTAGGAATATTCTCATGGGCTGCAACGAGCGCATTGTTATTTTCGAACCAACTTAATTTGAATTGTGAAATGCCTCTTCTGAACATACTTGATTTTACATCTGAAGGATTCCTGTATATAAAGACCACTCTCATGTTCTTTGCAATATGGCTATAGAAGAAAATTGCAGGTATATGCACTATCTTAAGTCCGGTGAGTCCTGTTGTTGCATTAAGTGTTTTAACGACCTTATTAAGTCCACCAATATTCTTGTCTGTCATAGCTTCATCAATAAGTGATTTTTCAAGTTCTTTTGCATCAGCCATTTCAAAATAACCTTCTTTGTTGTATATGTCTGCTCCCAGGTCCGACGGGAATGAAACACCTGCACTCTCGACAAGCTGGCATGCGAGTGAAGTTCCGCTTCTGGGGTGTCCGGCTACTATGATCCCGTTTTTAAGAATTAATGGTGCGACATCTTTTTTCTTTTTTTCAGCCATCTATTGTTCCTCCATGAGATAAAATTCTGAATTAATTTGTAATTATACGATATTTGGGCCGATTGACAAAATGTTCTCACGAACTGTTATCTATTCTTGATGTTTGTCCCTGATTGAGGTCAAGGTCATCCATTCTTTTTTGTATTGTAGAGATCACCCTCTTACTATCAAGTGCCCATTCAGGAGCATGAAAAATCTCAACATCTCTGTCCCCGGTCAATCTGTGAACAACAATATCTTTATCAAGCTCTCCGATCAAGTCAACTATAGTCTTGATATATTCGTTTTTTTTCATTAATTTAATTTCACCATTCTCATACATATCGAAAAGTTTAGTGTTTTTAAGAACGTGTAGAAGATGAAATTTCACTCCGGCCGGTTTGATCCTGTTCATCTCCTGTATTGTTTCCTGCATATCTTTCTTTGTTTCTCCGGGGATCCCTATTATCAAATGGACGATCACATCAATACAGGAAGATCTCAGTTTTTCAAAGGTCTCAAGGAATACTTCGTATGAGTGGTTTCTATTTAACAGATCGAGGCTCTTTTCGTGAATTGACTGCAGGCCGAGTTCGACAGACAGATATGTTTTCCTGCTTATTTTTTCAAGCACCGGATATACATCCACTTCAATTGAGTCAGGCCTTGTGCCGATGAACAGCCCGACAATGTTATTATATTCGAAAATTATATTGTATTTTTCTTCAATTTCTTCGGGAGAAGCATAAGTATTGGAGTGTGCCTGGTAGTATGCAATGAATTTTTTACCCTTGTTGGCAGATGTGAACATTTCGATCTGTTGCCGGATTGATTGTGTGAAGGTTTTGATAGGTCCTGAACCGTAATTGTCGCAAAATATACATCCTTCATCAGAGATATCACCATTCTTATTCGGACAGGAGAAGCCTGCGTTAATAGGTATTTTTCTTACTTTATACCCCGGGAATTTTTTTTTCAAAAATGAATTGAAAGAATTATATCTGATCTGTGTCAACTGCGGAATTCACCTTTTCAAGAAGATCATTGAGATCAAATGGTTTTTTCAGAAAATTTTTTACATTAGGATCTTTCATCCTGTGTAGAACCTCATGCTCATCATAGATACCCGAAACAATTATTATAGGCGTTATAGAATTATGCCTCTTCATATTTATTATGTCTAAACCATGCTCTCCGGGGAGAAGCATATCAACAATGAGGAGATCAAAATGCTTTACTTTCAACAATTCAACTGCCACCTTTCCATCTTCTGCAAGGGTGATATCAAAATCGTTCTTTTCCAGAAATTCTTTTAACAGAGTCCCGATATCAATATCATCTTCAATTATCAGTACCTCATTCTTTTTTGTCATGTTTCTCTCAAATATACAAACAGATATTCGATCCAGGACCACAAAAGAAAATTTAATGTAAAAACAGATACAAATTTCTTTAACAGATCCAGATCAGATCCTGAATTCATTCCGACTATGTAGAGAAAAATCAGGAAACTTAAGCTGCTGAATGCAATTTTACCGGTTGTGATAGAGGATTTGATCTCCCGGTTCTTCCTGTAAATAAAAAAACTTGCAAGGAGTATCAGGAAATCTCTCAGAAAGATCGGGATGATGATCCACAGGGGGAAATCTGTTTCGATTATCAATGCTATCAGTATGAAGAACATCAATAACTTGTCAGCGACCGGATCAAGGATTCTCCCCAATGCCGTTTCCATGGAAAATCTTCTTGCGATATACCCGTCAAGGAAATCCAAGAGAATTGAAAAGAAATATACAACGATCAGCCAACAATAGTTTTTCGGTGTGGAGTATAAGATCAGAATAAAGATGGGCGGTATGAGCATCATCCGCAGGATACTCAATGTGTTGGGTACATTCAGAACAAATTGCATAAAAAATATATAATACAATAGTGTCTTTAAATCAATACAAATTTGATTAAATCTTTCTTACTCGCGGGAGAGTTCCGCTGCATCTTATGCAAGGAGGAAAAAATTTGTTTTGTTTGAGCTCTTTTCGGAATTTTCTAAAAGAATTATATTCGGTGATCATTGTTCATCCTGCTCCGGTTTAAATTGAATTATTTTAATGCTAATATATATATCGGATTTATTCAATGTTTAAGCCTATATTGACCAAGGTGGGAAAAAGTGTTAAATTGAACAATTATTGATATGAGGAGAAATAATGATAATTGGTGAAATTGAGAGAAATGATACGGAGAGGCTGAGAATTGAAGCAAGTAATTACAAAGGTTCTGATTTCATTTCAGTAAGGATCTATTATCTGGCAGATAATGGTGAGTGGCGGCCTACAAAGAAAGGGATAACCGTAAAGCCGGAAAAAGTTGATGAGTTGATCGGACTTCTTTCTGATGCAAAAGAGAAGGCCGGAAAAGTAGAACCAGAAAAAGAAGAAGGCTGAATAGAAGGAGTCTGAATGAAAGATGTAGCACTGGAAAAACTGCTCAGATTTACAAAGCAGTTCATAAAACTGCGTACTCTCGGGCATTTGTGGAATGCTTTGAAGAAGCTCCATTATGCAGATGTTGCTACACTAATCGAATATCTGAGTGATTCGGAAAAAAAGATAGTTTTTCAACTTTTTTTTGACAGAAAACTGGACCTTCCCAGGTTTGCCGAGATCATCAGTGAGATAAAACCGGAAATAGCAGTCGAGATACTTTCGACCTTCGATCTGAAGAATGTTGTCCCCATCCTGAATGAACTCTCTTCAGATGATGCTGCATCCCTGATCGCATTATTTGATGATGAATTTCAATTAAGCATCCTGAAAAAGATGAAAAATGAGGATGCGGTCGAGGTACAGGAGCAGCTGTCTTATCCGGAAGAGTCAGCAGGAAGGATCATGTCCACAGATTTCCTCGCATTGTCGGGGTCTACCACTGCGGCTGATGCCATATCTGCAATTCAGCTTGCAGGTGAAGAAGTGGAGGTCCCGTTCTATCTGTATGTTATTGATGATGAGGAAAGACTGGCAGGAGTTGTTTCATTAAAACAATTGATCCTTGTCAAGACAAAAATGAAATTGAGAGATTTCATGAATTCCGATGTATATAAAGTTGATGCTTTTACCGATCAGGAAGAAGTTGCTTCAGTTGTTGCGAACTATAATCTTCTCGCGATCCCTGTAGTTGATGAATATAATAAACTGGTAGGAGTGGTTACTGTTGATGATGTTATCGATATTATCCATGATGAAGCAACTGAGGATATATATAAACTTGCAGGTGTTACACAGGATTATAGTGTTGAACTGGGAATGGGCAAGTCTATCTTCAAAAGGATGCCGTGGTTGTTCCTGAGCCTTTTTACCACTTCACTTTCAGCCCTCGTTATAACACTCTTCAAGGGGACCCTTGAACAATTCATCCTTATAGCAATATTAATGCATATAGTGCCAGCCATTGGAGGCGTTGTGGGAAACCAGACAATTGCGATCATGGTAAGGGAAATAGTGATCGGCAAACTCGAATGGAAAAGATCGAAGAAAATACTTTTGAAAGAAGTGGTTGTGAGTTTCGGGAACGGGATCGTTATCGGGATCATCTCCGCGTTGGGGACTCTGATGATATTCGGCAAATGGGAAATCGGAGTTATCTTTGGCGCTGCGATAGTCTTTAACCTTATTGTCGGAGCATTCTTTGGGACAATTGTCCCGATCACACTTAAAAAATTCAAATTAGACCCTGCACTTGCTTCCGGAATAATTGTAACGATGCTGACAGATGTCCTGGGCCTGTTCTTTTTCCTCGGAATTTCAACACTGATACTTATCTGAAAAATGCCTTTAGAATCCACAGAGGCATTAGTTATCGGATCATATGTTTTTAATGAACAGGATAAGATCGTCCATCTCCTGACCTCCAGCAACGGGATTCAAAAAATAGTAGCTCCCGGATCATCAAAGGGGAAGAACCGATTCGGATCTTTACTTGAACTTTTTACTGAAGGGGAATTCTTCTTTTACAGGAAGGAGGACCGTGAACTAGCCACTCTTTCGAAAGGTGACGTTATTACAAGTTATTTTGAGACAGTGTCAGAACCGGGGCGGATATTTTATTTTTATCTGATAGCGGAAATTGTAATGAAATTTGTTCCATCTAACTTCAATACTGAGAGAATATATAAATTAATCAAATCAGTTCTGGAAAGCAGCAGGGAAGGGACGGAGATGAAACATCTCATCCTCTATTTTATGGTCTGGATATTAAGGATCGAAGGGATGATGTTTGAAACGGTGAAATGTCATAAATGCAATTCGCAGCACAATATAAAAACATGGGTTATGCCGGACTTCAGAGGTGTTGTTTGTGAGAAGTGCAGAAATGGCGAAGATCTGTTACTTGGGAAAGAGGGGATGGACTTTCTTGAATGGACAAAGAGGAGAAGTACATCCGAGATATTTAAATCTATCTCTTTTGAAGAGTACAGAAATGTGTTCAGGATCCTGAAGGACAAGATCGAGTATCATGGCGAGTTCAGTATGAACACTTCAAGGTATCTTACAGGCCTGAATTAAAAAATCAGTCTTCAGGTACAGTCCAGATATTATTCTTTACAACTAACTTTATATCATCCAGCCATACTGCTCTTCCGGCTCCGCCCGGCCTGAAATCTGTTACTATATCAACATGCTGAGCAGACCTGTTTGCTCTGCCATTATCATAGAATGTTTCAAGTTCCGGACGGTTCTTCTCTACTCCCGGGTCATTCACGAAACATTCCGGATAAGAATCTCCGATGGCGATATGGAGTGTACCTCCGACTTTCTCAACGAAAAGCGGATGTTTCAATGCTGTTTTTAATCCGCTGTTCATCCCGAGTGCAACTTCTCCGAGCCTGTGCGATCCTTCATCTGTTTCAATGATTTTTCTAAAAGTTTCATGCTCTTTATGAGCGGTATATTCAGTAATTATGCCTTTCTCAAATTTTAGATAAATTCCCTGGATCGTAACACCGTTGTAATATACCGGAAGGTCCACAAAAATCTCACCCTCGACACTATTAGCATCAGGGCTTGTAAAAACCTCACCATCAGGGAAATTCCTCATCCCGGTACATTTGATGATATTTCTGTCAGAAATATCCATTTTCAGTTCGAGTATCCTTCCTGAATTCGGTTCTTCGGTCTCAATCCTTATCTCTTTTGTTTTATCAAGCACTTTATAAATCGGTTCTTCCACATCTTCCAGAAATTCCGGATCCGTTATTGACGCACCGACAACAATGGCGGAATATTCTTCCAGAGTCATGTCCTCCATATCTGCAAACGCTTTCGTCGGGAACAAAGTAAGAACCCAATTCTTAGCGAGGCGGGTTTTTCTGAATGGGAGATCAACTCTGGAAAGTGCTGCTGAAGTTTTTTCAGGAAGGCCGGCAAAAAGATCAGGAGTTTCAGAGCCAAGGATCTCAATATATTTTGTCATTAACTCATATCTGATCATGTGCCATACCGGAGTTTTCTCTATCTGCTCCACTGTTCCGTGCTTTGTTATCGATGCTCCCCATACCTGCCCTCTGTTGTTGTCAGGGGCAACAATATTGATGTCGGCAATGGCTCCGGCCTTAAAAACCTTATCCTGCAAAACGGATATTAAAGGCCATGTTATGGGCTCCCCCTTTATCATTACGATATCTTCGGGCTTTATCCCTCCGAGAGAGTGATCCAGAATGAAGTCAGCCCACTTGTTCAGATCTGATTTTTCAATTTTCGCTTTCATTTTGTCTCCTGTTCTTTTATGTAGTTTAAGTAAAGCAGTGTTCCCGGGATCAGAAGGAGCAAATCCCTGAAAAGGAGAAGATAAGTACTCCCACTCTCACCTGGCAGAGTGGAAAAACATCCGCAGTCAAAGTTAATGCCCCTGATAATATTAGTCGTGATAGCCAATATAAATAAGAGAAGTAGTGCGTTCAGGATAAATGTTGATCCCCTTACATATATCCCGGCAATTAGAAAAGCGCCAGCGATTAATTCTATCCACGGGAGAAACAGAGCAGGGAAATAGATCAAAATATCAGGAAGTAATTTGTAATTATGCAGAATCCCTGCAAATGCTTCCGGATGAAAGATCTTGTCAATCGAAGCAAAGATAAAGACTGAACCGAGAATGATCCTGCAGGAGAAAATCAGAGTTTTATTTTTTAATAATTTTTTGATATTGAACATTTTCAGTGAATATGTCCCCCTGTAATTTCATAACCTGATCCGATCCACTCCTCCATACCGCCTTTGAACACAAAAACATTTTTTATCCCCATTTCTATAAGTTTATTTGCAAGTATACCGGAATCTTCACAGGTGGGGCCTGAGCAGTATACTATTACTATGTCCCCGAGTTTTAAAAAATGACCTTTCTCTCTGAATAAAGTATCAAATTCATTATTACTGAAACTCCCGGCACCGGGTATGTGGCCTGCCAAATACTCAGCTCTTGATCTTGCATCCAGAACAATGGATCTGTCTTTATTGAGATAAAATCTGAATACTTCGATATCCACGAATTCAACATTATACTTAAAATCAACTATATTAACATATTTGTAGCTTTGAAATATTTGGATCTTATTTCCCGAAGCCTGGTTGAAAATCAATGCTGCAATAACGGCTGTTATCAGAATTGATAATACTTCAGCCAGTGTTCTTTTCATTTTTCCTCAGATTGAAATAATACTTTTTTTTTATCCTGTTTTCAAATAGAGTTGAATATCCTGCTATACTTACTTTTCAGGGTAATCCGTAAATATCCATTTTTCTCGGGTATTCGATGGAATAATCATATCTGATCGAGCTTTTTTTCCCCGGCTCAACTTTGAGATCCCATTCGAATCTGTTAAGCTCATCAGATTTCGTCGTTTTGGGTGAGCAGTCATCAAGCTTGATCTTAATATCTTCATGAGATGGTATGGGAATCTGATCCAGAACCTTTATCTCTTTTACTTTATCGGTAAAATTTTCAATGATTATCTCGAATGAATAATTTATCTTTTTCCGGTCGCTCATGAATTTTTTATCCACTTCTTTTGAGGTTAGCTTTCTTATAACTTTAATACGGTCATCACTTCCTGCAAATATTTTTATTTTTTCCCCGGGGGCGGTGTGTTTTATCTTTACGGGGCCGAGGTATTCTTCATTTTCAAAAACCTGTCCTTTTCCCGGAAGGAGAAAAAATTCAGTGTTCTCCGCTTCTGCCGTTCTAAAGACCCTCTCATCTTTTCTTGGTGCCGAAATGTGTTTCAGGTCTTTTTTAAGCTCCAGGCTTCCCACTTTTACTTTATGATAGGAACCGTCACCGGGGACCGTTGAAGGTTCTGTGACCTTGAAGGAAACTGCAGCTCCGGTTTTTTTTACTTCGGTGCTTTCCATATCCGCCTCTATTGAATCGGGAAACTCTTCTCTTAATATATCTGAATATGACACTTCTGAATCAGGTATCTGGGCTCCGGAAGCAGCCATTGGAATCGCCCTGCTGTCTCTGGTCTGGTCCAGTCCCCTGAGTTTTCTCATGACAGGTGCAACGAACCAGGGATCAAGCTCAGGGACTTCTGAGGTTCCTGAAGGGGTAAGCGTGGAGAGGATCATTGAAATATCTTTCCACTCTTCTCCGGAAGTGTGCCTTATCATTGCCAGATAATCGATAAAAATATTTTTCTTTTCTATCCTTATGTCATATTCAGGATTCCAGGAGGCACCGGATATTTGGTAAGTCACATCTACATTTATGACACAATCCTTTTTTATTCCGGTATTTATCTCAATTGTAAATTTTTCCCGCGGTTTGGAGTTGTTCGCCAGAGTGAGTTCTTCGTCAAGTTTTTTGATCTCTTTTTCTATATCATCAGCTTCCTTCTCTTTTTTTCTTATTTCCGCAAGTGCAGTACCTCCTTCCTTATAAAGAAAGTTAAGCAGTGTATTGTGACCCTCTATCGTTATCTCACCTTTGGCAAAACCTGAAGCGAATATTCTGGTTGCTTTCCACAGACCATCTATATGTTTTTGCTTTTTATCCAATATTTCCGCCTGATCCGTCACTTTTGTTTTCTTTTCACCCAGTTTTTCTATTTTGTCTGTGAGTTCCCGAATTATTCCATCAGGGATATCCTTGAAAAAAGTTCTCCTTACATCTATTCCGTAGATAGTGACAGGTTCTGAGCCGGATGCTCTAACCCTCACTGATTCGGGATCCAGTTCAGCCGGAAGACCTGCAATTGATAACGTTTGTTTCCCCTTCTGCACTGATGTTTTACCACTTCTCCTGATTCTTGCTTTATTCAGAAAAACTGTAACTTCATTTACTTTGGTGCTTATCTCTTTCATTTTGATCTCCCTATGTCATTTTAGTAAAACACGGTTTTTATTACAATCCTTCCGGGTTTACATTAAATCTGCATAATGGGATAATCTGAGCATGAAAGAAGAAGAATGCAGGGTATCCGCCAACACGGTTTTACAGGGAAGATATTATATGATGAAACTTGAATCCGAATACATATCGGAAAAGAGTGAGCCCGGGAACTTTGTAATGATCGCTGTTTCCGGAAGTCACGATCCTCTTCTGAAAAGGCCTTTCGGAATATTTAAAACAGATCCACCGTACTTTTATATTTATTATGAAGTTGTAGGAAGGGGAAGCAAGCTCATGGCTTTAAAAAAGGAAGGAGAGCAGGTAATGGTCGTTGGTCCACTTGGGAATTCTTTTCCGAAGTATGAAAATGAGAATATACTGATTGTCGGCGGCGGGAGAGGGATAGCCCCGCTCTATTTTGCACTTGAAAAATATACGGGATCAAATAATATTTCCCTGATCTATGGCGCCAGATCAAAAGATGACCTCCTTTTTACCGAAAAGCTTAAAAAATTCCCCCTTAAAGAAACTGCATTTTATACGGATGATGGTTCTGGATTCACAAAAGGATTTGTCACCAGTGATATTAAACAGATAATCGTCAGGAACGGGATAAATGTCACTTTCTCCTGTGGACCGGATAAAATGTTCGAATCTTTGAACAAGGAGATCGGAAACTTCAATATCAGGAATTTTGTATCTCTTGAAGCTTTCATGGGGTGTGGTTTCGGCATATGCTATAGTTGTGTCGTTAAGGGTAGTGACGGGAAATACAAAAAAGTGTGTTCCGACGGACCAGTATTCCGGATGGAGGAGATCAAATGGCAGACCTGACTGCGGACCTCGGATTTATAAAGCTGAAAAATCCTGTAATTCCCGCATCAGGCACTTTCGGATACGGAGGCGAGTTCCTTCAATTCTTTGATCTTGATCTTCTTGGAGCATTTGTCATGAAAGGGGTATATACTGATGAACGAGGGGGGAATGAACCTCCGAGGATACTGGAAACCCCTTCAGGCCTTCTTAACTCTATAGGTCTTGCCGGCCCAGGAGCCGAGGGCCTGACAGGAATAATTAAAGATGTGGCATCTAAGACCTTGACTCCGATAATAGTTAATGTATGTGGTGGAAGTGATGATGAATATCTGGAAGTTGCCAGAGTCCTGGATGTAATGAAAGAGGTAGCAATGCTGGAACTGAACATATCATGCCCGAATGTAAGGGCCGGAGGGCGTTGCCCGGCCCAGAGTGTTACGGATACAAAACGGGTAGTTAAACTTATAAAAAAGAATACAGAAAAACCACTTATTGTGAAATTATCTCCAAATGTTTCAGATATTTCCTCAATAGCCCTCTCTGCAGAGGAAGCAGGAGCAGATGCAATATCTGTTGTAAATACTTTCCTCGGCCTTGCTCTCGATATTGAGAAGAGGAAACCGGTATTTAAGAATTTTTTTGCCGGACTATCCGGCCCTGCCATAAAACCTCTTGCACTTAAGATTGTTTGGGAAGTGGCAAATGCAGTGAGTATACCAGTTATAGGGATAGGGGGGATAACTACAGGAAGAGATGTCCTCGAGTTCATACTTGCGGGAGCAGCCGCCATTCAGACAGGTACGGTTAACATAGTAGAACCGACAGGGTCTGTCAGGATAATCAATGAGACCCGTGAATTAATGGATAAACTTAAAATCAATAAACTCGAGGAGATAAGAGGATGTCTCGAAATATGAGAGAAAGAATTATAGTAGCTTTGGATTTTGACAGGTTTGAGGTTGCCGAGTCTCTTGTGGAGACACTAAAGGATGCAATTTTTTATAAGGTGGGGCTGCAGGCATTTATGAAGTACGGGCCGAAGATCTTCAAGCTTCTTAA
>Ga0190293_1000747_pt1 | contig 11609 bp, 7 predicted proteins | sample 48693001_MG_FD_161671 | JGI IMG/M metagenome (GOLD analysis project Ga0190293, IMG submission 161671) | Hydrothermal vent microbial mat bacterial communities from Southern Trench, Guaymas Basin, Mexico - 4869-30-0-1_MG | ecosystem: Environmental > Aquatic > Marine > Hydrothermal vents > Microbial... | reverse complement strand
ATCGGATATGATATGGATATGAGTATGATGATGATGTCAATGAAAAGCAGGATCTGGGTTACACAGGATGTTCCATTTGACTGGAAAAAATTCCAGGATATGTTTGGTGTTGAAACTTTTAAAGCAACAATGGCATCAATGCAGATCGGTGATGAAGTAATTGAAGAAATGAAAAAGATAAAGGGCTTCCAGGTTAAAACAGAGATGACCATGACAATAATGGGTCAGAGTGTCAAAATAACCTCTGATGTTGTTGAGATCGCCAAGAAGAGTGCTCCGGCTGGTGTTTATACAATTCCCGCTGATTACAAGAAAGAAGAAAAACTTTCAATGGGTGCATTACGCGGTAAATAAAATAATACCGGGGCCGGGTTTATTCCGGCCCCTGTTTTTCCTGCTTTACTTTAACAAATTTGTTCTTCAACATAAGTGCCATAAAATGTTCAACCCTTTTCTTAGCTTGTAAAAAAGATTCACCGCCTTTTTCTTTCTTAACTACATCAGTGATCTCTTTAATACTATTTCTTCCATCAATATGTTTCCATACAAGAGTTCCGGTATCATCAAGATGTATCCTGAAGAACTGATTTTTTCCGAAAAGATCTATTAGCCGCTTCATAATTCTATATCGAGATTTCTCTTTTAATAAATATATTTTTCCGTTTTTCCCTGTTTCCCAATCAATATTCTTTTCGGGTTTCTGATCTGAAAAATAAAAATCAGTTTTTTTCATTTAGTTTTTTCGCCTTATTATTCATCAATTGTTTTCAGTGGAATTTTCACCAAAAAGAATCCTAATCCAATTATAACCGCAGTACTTATAAGAAACGTCGACCCCTTCCATAAATTTGGAACTATAACATCAAAAAAAGCAAGAGCAGCAAATAATAATCCCATTAATGCCTCTCCTGCAATTAATCCGGAAGCAAGAAGTACTCCACTGTTATCTATACATGAAACCTGTTTCTTTGAATATTTTCTCTTTTCAATTATTTTATCCACAATCCATCTTATGATCCCTCCTGTAAATATCGCAGCAACTGTCTCGAATGAGAGATACATTCCTACACATACCAGCATTGGACTCTTTATTTTTACCAGGATGAATCCAAATGCCATAATAATTCCCACAATAATAAGCGGCCAAACCATTTCCCCGCCTACTATCCCTTTTGACAATTGAGCCATAAGACCGGCCTGTGGAGCGGCAAGGACATCCCCGCCGAATCCTCCTTTATATCCATTAAGTTCAGCCATTTTAAGATCTCCGGCATTCAGAATAAAAAGTGGAATCCACATAACCAGTGCAGAAATAATTACACCTATAAAATCTCCAACCTGCATTTTCCAGGGAGTTCCTCCAAGTATATGGCCTACTTTCATTTCCTGAAGAGCCGCTCCGGCAACTGCAGCACTAACACAGATAATTCCAGCTCCGGCAAGGACAAGAATTACTCCCTGATCTCCATTAATACCTATCATCAGCAGAATAAAGGATGTTATAACAATTGAAGTTATTGTTATTCCCGATACCGGGTTATTAGAAGAACCGATTACTCCTACCAGATAACCGGAAAGAGTTGCAAAAAAGAATCCGGCAACCATTAATACTAATGCAATAATTAATGCAGGGAGGAGGTTCTCATCCCGAAAGTCCATAAACCACCAGAAAACAACGAAAACTGCTGCTGATAAAAGAAAAATTCCAGATAGTACCGTTAAAATACTTATATCTTTTTCAGTTCTCTTTTTGATCTTATTGTTTGATGAAGTTTTTTCTACATCATCAGACGATTTCCTTATGCCATCATAAAATCTTTTTCTCAATCCATAAAGAGTATAGGCTGCACTCATAAGCATTCCACCTATAGCAATTGGTTTAACGATATTCGAGAAAATACTTTTTGAGACATCTGCCCAGGTCATAACTCCATCACTTACAAGAGGTGAATATTGGGGACCGAGTATCAATATCAGGAGGGGGACAAACAGGCCCCATGCAAGAACTCCACCGGCAAAGTTTAGTGCGGCAAGTTTTGGGCCGATTATATATCCGACACCGAGAAATGCAGGACTCAGAGCCGGAGATTTCAACAAAAAACCTCCACCGGTCTCAATTCCTTTGAATTTTTCCATTCCGGTTCCAGGAATTATTTTTTTTGCAAAAGGTAAAAAGCTCTCCCATTTAGGTGAAAGTATATGGAAACTTTTAAGAAACTCTATAACTCCACCTAATCCCATTGCATAAAATAAGTATTTTGCACCCGTAGTATCTTTTCTCCCTGCTTTATGTATTTCTGATGCCGCTACAGATTCAGGAAAAGGGAGAAGCGGGTCTTCCACCATAACTTTTCTCAACAATGTGATAAAGAGGATTCCTGCTATACCACCTGCAAGCATTATGGCTGTTGATTTCAAATAGCCGTCCAAACTGTAAAAAAATTCCGGTCCCCAGGCACCGGCAATAAAAAAAGCAGGAATTGTAAATATTGCACCTCCTGCAACAGCTTCCCCAATTGATCCCACAGTCCTCAAAAAGTTCTCTTCAAGTATATTGCTTTTTTTTCTGTGTCTCAGAAATTGTATACCGAGAATAGCGGCCGGATAGGTTGCCGCAATGGTAATTCCTGACTTAAGTCCAAGATATACATTAGAAAATCCAAACAGGATAGCAAATAAAATTCCTGTAAGTAGCGCCCTCATGGTAAATTCCTTTAAATTTTTATCCGGAGATATTAGGGGCTTATTCTGTCTGTTCATAAAAATATCCTTTGCAACATAGTGATAATGTAATTATACAGAAAGGAAAATTTTTTTCTATTAGATTTTCAATCTTATTTACTTGACTAAATTTCAAAAAAACCTTAATAATAAAGTATGAATAAAACATCCGGCCGTCAAATCCGGTATCTTTTAAAATCTACTAATCAATGAGGTGTAAAATGAAAAGATTCTTAATAATTTTTGCAATTTTTTTAATATCAATATCTATTTTCTCTGCAACCCTGGAGGATGCGCTTAAAAGAGTTCATCCTGTCTGGGGAGAGGTTGACTGGATGGTCAGAGAAAATGCTTTTAAAACCAGACAATCACTTTTAGAGAACAGCCCTTTCGCCTGTATCCCATTCGAAAATGTTGGCCCGATGGCACAGGGAGGCCGGATTATGGACCTTGTTATGGATGAGAGGTTACCTGAGACCTGGATTGTCGCCTTCGCTACAGGCGGTGTCTGGATAACTCATGATGACGGACATAACTGGAAACCGATTTTCGAAAAGCAACCTTCTTTCAGTATAGGCTCTCTTGGAGTAGTCTGGGGCAAACCCGGAGTTCCGGAAACTATCTGGGTAGGAACGGGAGAACCGTCAAATACCAGAACGGTGTACATGGGTGCCGGACTATTTCGTAGTGATGATCAGGGGAACACCTGGAACAGAGCTGCTCTTCCAAATGCCCACCATATAGCAAGTATAGCAATTCACCCGAAAAAGCATGGAATTGTTTTCGTTGCAGCTCTTGGACCCGTTTATACCGATGGAGGTGAAAGAGGACTTTACAGGACTGATAATAATGGAAAGACCTGGGTGGAGGTAATTGAATGCCCACCCTTTACAGGAGCAGTTGAAGTTTTAATTAATCAACATGATCCTGAAATAGTCTATGCCTGTACATGGGAACGCCGCCGTAAAGCATGGGATTTCAGAGAGAATGGCCCGGGAAGTGGTATATGGAAAAGTATTGATGGAGGAAAATCCTTCGATAAGCTTTCGGGTGGACTTCCTAACGGGAAAGGAATGGGCCGGATCGGACTCGCTCTCAGTTATCAGAATCCGGATCTGATCTATGCACTGGTCGATAATCAAAATCCGAGACCGATAAGCAAGGATAATCCGGAACCTCTGTTAGGAAAAGAGTTCCTTGAAATTAACAAAAAAGAATTCCTGAAACTGCCCGATAAAAAAATTGATGATTTCCTTAGATTATATAGTTTCCCTGGGAAACTTAATGCTGAATCTATCAGAAAGGACAATAAGGATAAAAAATTCAAGTTTGATGATATGAAAAAATATATTAAAGGCCTGGAGGATATCCCCTACTATTGGCCCAAATGTATTGGCCCGGAATTATATGTAAGTTCTAACGCCGGATCTACATGGGATAAAACACATAAAGCCGATCTTCGCGGACAGGTCGACTGGGGATATGGAACAGCAACATATTATTTCGGACGTATAGCTGTTGATCCCTCAAATGATAAACGCCTTATATTGTGTGCAGTGCCACTTCTGAAAACAGAAGATGGAGGAAAGACATTTGATTATGCCGATAAAAACGGCCATGATGTTCATGCTGATCACCATGCTATTCTTTTCAACAGCAGGAATAGTAAAAGGGTTATATTGGGAAATGACGGAGGCCTTAACCTCAGCCTGGACGGTGGTTTAAGCTGGAGGCCTGTCAAGAACATCCCGGTAGCACAAAGTTATACTGTCACCTATGATATGTCAAAACCTTACAGGATATTTACCGGACTTCAGGATAATGGTATCAGCATGGGGTTTAATAAAAAGATCAAGCCTTTTCAGCAAAAGGACAGCTGGAAAAATATTTGGGGTGCAGATGGAATGTTTTTACAGGTAAATTTAAAAGACAATAATACTCTGATCCTTGGTACGCAATTCGGAGCAATGTCACGACTTGATCTTCATACAATGAAGTCAAAAAACATTCGCCCACAACCGGATTATCCGGATGAGAAAGCTTTCAGAACAAATTGGGTAACACCCATTGTTATGAGTAAATTTCATCCTGATGTCCTTTACACAGGAACCCAATTCGTTCACCGTTCATTCGACCGGGGTGATAATTGGGAGATCATCAGCCCGAACCTTACCAGTGAGGGTCAAAAAGGATCTTTTGTTAATGTTGGAGGTAATATCTCCTATGGTAATATATCAGCACTTTCAGAAAGCAGTAAACGTTTCGGTCTTATTTATGCCGGAACCGATGAAGGATGGTTGTGGGTCACAAAAGATTCAGGAATGAACTGGAATAGGCTTAAAAATGGAATACCCGGGAATAAATGGGTTACCCGTGTAGAACCCGGACTTCATAATGAGGCTCATGTTTTTGCAACTTTTACAGGCTTCCGTGAAAATGATACTAAAGCTTATGTTTACAAAAGTATTGATTACGGACAAACCTGGCAATCAATAAAAGGAAACCTGCCTGATGAATGCATGAATGTCATCCGTCAGGATCCAAAAAATCCGGACCTCCTGTTCGTTGGAAGTGATTTTGGTGTTTATGTCAGTCTCGATGGCGGTAAAAAGTGGAATGCACTTGGAGTAATGATGCCTAATGTACCGGCTTATGATATGTGTATTCATCCCAGGGAAAATGATCTCATTGTAGGAACTTATGGCCGTAGTGTGTGGGTTGGGTCTGTTAAAATTCTTCAGGAATATACAAAAGATATCAAAAAAAAGAAGGTCCACCTCTTTAAAATAGGTAAGCAGATACCGAAATGGTGGTGGGAAAAAGAGAAACCGGTACAGGTAGGAGAGCCGAGAGAGATCAAAAAGCTTAATATATTTTACCACTCTGATTCTATTTCGAATGTCAGTATTTCTATTAAAAATGACAAAAATAAAACTCTCAGGAAATTTGATCTTAAAGCAAAAGTGGGAATAAACAGATGCGACTGGGATATGCTTATTGATAAAAAACTCAGAAAAAAATTACCTGAAGGGAGAAGACCATTCATCCTCCCCGGAAATTATAAAGTTGTTATAAAGTCAATAAGCGGTACTGACACTACCGGGTTGATTGTCGACAAACCTGAGAAGAAACGAAACTGGTGGGACAGGTCCAAAGAGGATCACTAAAAAACTTATTTTTGAGGAAGCTTAATTCTGTATTTTGACAGAACAATATTACCATCTTCATCTTCTGTCACCATCAATAGATATGTGTCGTTAAAATGGATATACTGAATTGACTCTTCATTTTCAGACCTTATCTCAGTTCTGTAAATAAATTCCCCCTTACTATTATAAATATCAATTTTCTTAACAACATCACTGTCGGGATCAGATTCAAACAGATAAATATTTTCATTATGATCAATGTGGATCGCTGAAAAAAATGAAGCATGCGGAGGGAGTCCGTCAATAATATTATCCAAAATATTCTTAGGTACATCTCCTAGACTTTTTTTTAATTCATTTTTATATTTTTTTGAAACCTTATTTGGTTTTTTTAAGGAATTACTGAAGGCCAATAATTTTATCCCATTAAGATCACATACATTTAACTTATTTTTATTGTTCATCCCGAAATAGACCTTTTTATCATGATACCGTACAAGCATCATAGGGGTGATATCCCCTATCACTATCCCTACAGTTATCTGATTCCCGCCACTCTCCTGCGTATCAGTTGCTTTATCAAAAGGTTTGAATGATGCTATTTCTATTTTTTTATTTGTCTTCAGATTGAATAACAATATTTTTCCGGGGCCCTCCCCTCTTCTGTCAACTGTAACAGGAGCTGAGATGAAAATATTTTCGTTTATAAATTCACGTGGTTTTAATCTTGGAGAAAAATTGGTGGTTTTGATATAGTTCCCGTCCAGGTCAAAATAATGGAACATTGCTCTGTCAGCAAAGACAACTTTATCTTTAATAATATTAAAGAGATTACCCCCGAAATACTCACGGATCTCACCGGGTCCCTCACCCTTTTTACCAAAGCTTTTTATAAAATTACCATCCTTGTCAAATATGAATATAAGAGAGTTTTTCATATCTGCAACATATATTCTGTCATCTTCAGATGTCGCAATATTCTGGATATCGCCGAAAACATCATTCCCTGCCGTTTCAATTTTCCAAACCAGTTTTTTATTCATGTCCCACTTTCCATTTTCAGGAACATTTTTATTTATAAAATCTGAAAAAGTGAATAAAGTGAATAAAAATATAAAAGAAAATATAGTTGATTTTTTCATAAAATTCTCCTTATTGTGTAAAGACGTAAAATTTAAAGAAAAAGTTTCTTAAACTACTATCAACTACCGTATTTTTCTATAATCTCTTCTTTTGTTTTGTGAAGGATCTCGTATTTTTCCCCAATTTTTATGAATGCAGCTAGAGCCTTTTCGAGATGAACCATATCATGTGCTGCAGATAATTGTGTTCTGATCCTTGCCTGACCTTTTGCAACAACAGGGAAGAAAAATCCTATTGCATATATACCTTCAGAATAAAGATCTTTTGCAAAATCCTGTGAAAGTTTTGCATTAAAAAGCATAACGGGAACTATCGGTGTTTCTCCATCTTTAATGATAAATCCTGCCTCTGTAAGCCCTTTTCTCCAGAATTTTGTGTTTTCCTCAAGTTTATCTCTTCTTTCGGTTGTTTCAGTTACAATATCGATTACTTTGTTTGATGCCGCAACGATCACCGGTGCGATCGAATTGGAAAAAAGGTAGGGTCTTGCTTTCTGTCTGCACATTTCAACTATCTCTTTTCTTCCTGAAACACAACCGCCTGAAGCTCCTCCCAGAGCTTTCCCGAGGGTAGTTGTAATGATATCTATCTTTCCAACCACATCGAAATGCTCATGAGTGCCTCTCCCTGTTTTTCCGATAAATCCACTTGAGTGAGAATCATCCACGAAAACCAGAGCATTATATTTTTCTGCAAGTTCAACTATCTTATCAAGTTTAGCAAGATCTCCATCCATTGAGAATGCACCATCGGTAATAATAAGTTTCAACCTTTTATCTTTATGTAAGATCAATTTCTTCTCAAGGTGATCCATGTTTGAATGCTTGTAAGTATCCGTCATGGCTTTGGCAAGTCTCATTCCGTCCACTATCGATGCATGGACAAGGCGGTCAGCGATCATAACATCCTTTTCATTCATAAAAGCTTCGAAAACTCCCGCATTGGCATCCATACATGACGGGAAAAGAATCGTATCTTCTGTCCCAAGAAATTTTGTAAGCTTATTTTCCAGTTCTTTATGGATATCCTGAGTACCGCATATAAATCTTACCGATGACATCCCGTATCCTCTGTGATCAAGCCCCTTTCTGGCTGCTTCAATTACGTCTGGATGAGAAGACAATCCAAGATAATTATTGGCACACATATTTATAACTTTTTTTTCATCAGTTCCAGTTGGAAAAACAACATCAATCTCTGAATTTTGAGGAGCACATATTATCCTTTCCTCTTTAAAAATCCCGTCATTCTTAATACCATTAAGTTCATTCTTCAGGAATTCCCGTTCTTTTGTCCCATATGCCATTATTATCTCCTATTCTACATTAAATTCTTTTAATAGAACTATAATATTATCAACTGAATCAAAGGCTTCCGGAGTTGCTTTAGCATCCGGAATCTGAATTTTGTATTTTGTCTCAAGAAACCTTTTTAAAGATACCATTGAAAAAGAGTCAACAATACCCCCCGTGATCAGAGGTGAACTGAAATCAAGTTCCATATCTTCATCATCAAGGTATTCTTCTTTGATATAATCTAAAATAACATCTTTTGTATCACTCATTTTATTCTCCTTTATATAATATTATTAATATCTATTAATCATCTTCAAGTGTTGAAGTATCGCCAATATCCTCGCCCCATTCTTTTGCCCTTAGCATACGTCTCATTATTTTTCCGCTCCTTGTCTTAGGTAGCGAATCAACAAATTCAACATCCTGCGGCATTGCAAGAGGTGATAATTTTTTTCTGATAAAATTCATTATTTCCAGTTCCAGCATATCAGATGCTTCTACTCCCGGCTTTAAAGATATGAATGCTTTAACTACTTCCATATTCACCGGATCAGGCTTCCCTACAACAGCAGATTCAGCTACTGATTCGTGCTCCAATAGAGCTGATTCTATTTCAAACGGTCCGACAAGATGTCCGCCTGTGTTTATAACGTCATCATCACGTCCGACAAACCAGTAGTATCCATCCTCATCAATACTTGCCCTGTCACCGCAAACATACCATCCGTTAATAAATTTGCTATTATATGTTTTTTCGTTGTTCCAGTAAGCTCTGAACATTGATGGCCATCCCGGTTTTAATGCTATCAGTCCGACAACACCTCTCTTCTCAATAGGTTCATGATTTTTAAGATCCAATACTGTTGCTTCTATTCCCGGAAATGGTTTGCCCATAGAACCCGGTTTTATCTCCATCCCAGGATAATTAGTAATAACCATACTTCCTGTTTCCGTCTGCCAGAATGTATCATGAAATGTGAGGCCGTATGTCTCAGTTGACCATAATACTGCTTCGGCATTCAAGGGCTCTCCAACGCTGCATAGATGCCTGAGTGAAGAAAGATCAAATTTTTCCACCTCTGATTTACCCTCTTTCATAAGTGCTCTTATAGCTGTTGGTGCTGAATACCAGACTGTTATCTTTTGCTTTTCAATGAACCTGTACCAGTTCTCTGCTTTAAATCCTGAATCAAGGACGCATTGAGTAATTCCGTTCGACCACGGGCCGATAATTCCGTAGGATGTTCCTGTAACCCAACCCGGGTCTGCAGTACACCAGTAAATATCATCTTCTTTAAGGTCAAGTACATATTTTGATGAAATATATTGTGAAATAAGAGAATAGTGAACATGCTGAGCCCCTTTTGGCTGACCTGTTGTACCTGATGTGTAATGCAATACGGATGGAGTTTCAGCTTTTGATCTGAATACTCTATACTCTTCAACTTTTTCAGAATTTTCCATTGAAAAAGCAATTTCACGTTCTTTCAAAGGTTTATTACCATCATGATCAACTACAATGATATATTCAAGCCCCGGAAGTTCATCACGGATCTTTCTTACTTTACCGAGATGCTTTTTCTGCGTTATTATTGCTTTTGTTTCTGCATCTTCCAATCTTGTAATAAGAGACTCGCCTCCGAAAGCACTGAAAAGCGGCTGTGCGATCCCGCCCATTTTTAAAATACCGAGGAAACCGAAATAAAGTTCCGGAATTTTGTCCATGAAAAGACACACCCTGTCACCACTTTCAACTCCGGTTTTTTGAAGAAACGATGCAATAGTATTCGTGATGATCCTGCTGTCATTAAACGTGTATTTTTTAACTTCCCCGGAAAACCCCTGCCATATAAGGGCATCTTTATCAGCTTTTCCCTGATTGCATATCCTGTCGGAACAATACCATCCTATGTTTATATCGTCTCCCTCTTTGTAATCAAGTTCGTCTTCAGATATTTTCCAGTTGAATTTTTTTCTGATCTCATCATAAGGTCCCATGTTGTTCATAAAAAAAACCTCCTAAGTATTTTTAATAGTTTGATAGTATTGAATATCAATGAAAAATTAAAAATAATTTATAGAGTATACCCCCATAAAAGTCAAGAAAATATTTAATTTTAAACGTAAATTTAAAAAGTTATTTTGATATTCTACCGGAAATCTTTTTCCCTTGTATAATTCTATAAAGAACGATCTCCGAATTTGAAAGAAATCTCATTGGCGGGCCCCATACTCCGGTACCGGTTGAAGTGTAAATAAAAGAATTTCCTGATCTGTAGAGTCCGTAGGGATATCTGTAAACCAGCTGGACCAGAAGGTCCATTGGTGGGATCTGCCCCGCATGGGTGTGACCTGCCATTTGCAGATCTATCCCCTTTCCTCCATTTTTTTCAATCCCGTAAGGCCTGTGTCCTATCAATATATTGAATTTATCTTTATTCACTATATCAAGTACATCTGCTGTCCAATTCGATCTGCGTGAGTTATTTGATGTTTCATCTTTCATACCATAAAGAGAAATATTTTCAGTAATATCAATATATTCATCAAACAGGACTTTTATCCCCGTTCTTTTTGTAAAAACAAGAAAGTTGTCAATTCCGGAATAATATTCATGATTTCCGGTAACTGCATAGATACCATTACTCGATTTAAGATTTTTTAATATGAGATTGATCGCACTTTTTTTTTCAATTCGGCCATCTATAAGATCCCCGGTTATCACTATAATATCAGGAGATAATGCATTTACCCTTTTCACAAGATTTTTCATATCTTTCTGACTTGTTGATCCATCGATATGAACATCTGATAATTGTAATATTGTGAATTCTCCGTTCACTCCTGTTGATTTCGTTGTAACTATTTCAACTTCTCTTAGAACCGGCTCTTTCATATTATTTACAAACGAATAAATTGATATAAGTAATGAGATAACAAGTGCAGTCAGCACTATGATCCCGGATGCGGAAGGAATAATAATTTTCAAAAGAGATGCAACCATAAATACGGCAAAAGTAATTGAGATTACTCCGAGCCATACATAGCCGTAATATTGAACGAAGTGAATATTGAGGAACCGGCTCAGCATTTGCCCTGCTATAATTGAAATACCCGAGAGTATGAATAGCCACTTTATCCATTGAATAGTTTTATTTGATAAAGTAAGATTCTTTGTTATCACCTGAAATATAAAATAATGTATTCCGAACATTACTCCGAAAAAAATAACAAAGAATACCAGAAATGAAATTAATCTTCCCATAATTTGGAGTTCATTATAGCTTATATTCAGGCTTTT
>Ga0190293_1000746_pt1 | contig 11618 bp, 9 predicted proteins | sample 48693001_MG_FD_161671 | JGI IMG/M metagenome (GOLD analysis project Ga0190293, IMG submission 161671) | Hydrothermal vent microbial mat bacterial communities from Southern Trench, Guaymas Basin, Mexico - 4869-30-0-1_MG | ecosystem: Environmental > Aquatic > Marine > Hydrothermal vents > Microbial... | reverse complement strand
CTTCCTCTTACAGAGAATAATTCTTTCGACAAAAATAATATACCTACCTACGTTACTATGTTTAACGTACAAAAAAACTTATTAGTACAGGAATATCAAATAAAAAATGTTAAATTTTCAAATCTTAACAATAAGTTCACAAAAAATATAAATATTAAAGATATTCCAACAGAAATAATAAGTGAACTTAATATCGGCAAAAATAAAAATAAATCCCTAGCTATCCTCTCTATTAGTCCTTTAATTTATAGTAATGGACAAATAAAAAAAATTGAATCTTTCACCTTAGATTACAAACTAACAAGTAACAACAGTTTAAATAAAAACAGTGCTTCTATTCCTATATATAGTAACAACTCGGTGTTATCAAACGGAACCTGGTATAAATTTGCTGTTGATACTACGGGTGTTTTCAAAATAGATAAAGATCTATTGCAAAAAATCGGTATAAGCACGAACAATCTCGATCCAAATAATATCAGACTTTATGGCAACGGTGGTGCCCTGTTACCACAATTGAATAGCGATTTTAGATATGATGATCTGCAAGAAAATGCTATATTTATTGAAGGGGATGAAGATGGAAGTTTTGATGATGGTGATTTTATACTATTCTATGCCAAAGGGCCACATAGCTGGATAAAGAACCCGCTTGTTTTTAATTTAACCAAACACCAAACCAATATATACAGTGATAGAGCCTATTACTTTATTACTATTGACAATGGAATTGGAAAAAGAATAAAACCTGCAAATGCAGTTGCTCAACCAAGCGATCAATTTATCACGAACTTTCAAGATTATTTAATTCATGAAATTGAAGAAACGAATCTTTTCGCTAACGGACAGCAATGGCTTGGTGAAGATTTTAGTTTTGACGAAGTCCAAACTTTTCAATTCAATTTTGATAATCTTGATGCTACAGAAGATATAACTTTAAGGGTACGAGGAGCTGCCATTTCATTTACACCTACTCAAATGAATGCAAAAATTAATGGCCAGGATGTATTAAATTTGAATTTTAGAGCTTTGTCTGTTACTTCGTTCAATCTGGCTACCACTGCAGAGGCTTTTAATAATACTACAATCAATCAGGACCAAATTAATGTTGAGCTTACGTTTAATAATTTAGGAAACCCTTCCGCAAAAGCTTATTTAGACTATATTGAAATTTTAGGTACTAAAAAATTAATTGCGAACAATAAACAGTTTTCATTTAGAAATTTTAACACAACAGAGGTTAATAAAATATTCGAATATCATATTCAAAACAGCTCGAACATTATGCAACTATGGGATGTTTCAGATTTTATCAATCCGAGACAAATAATAAATGAAGCTGCAAATGGAACAGATTTCGCTTTTAAATCTCTTGGAAATGGAACTATTAAGGAGTTTATAGTTATTAATGAAAATAATTTTCTTATTCCTGAGACCATAGATAATAATTTAGTTGACAACCAAAACTTGCACCAGCTCAAAGATGTAGATTACGTAATTATTACACAGGATTACTTATTTAATCAAGCCGAAAGATTGGCAGATTATCATAGAAATAACAATAATTTAAACACTCTGGTAATCGATCTCAATCAAATATACAATGAATTCGGATCTGGCTCTCCTGACCTTACTGCTATCAGGGATTTTATTCGCTTTTTATATCTAACCGCTTCAAGCAATGAGAGTAGAATCAGGTATGTTTGCATGTTTGGGGACTCCTCTTTCGATTTTAAAGATCGAATTACAAATAATAATAATATAGTTCCGGCATTTCAATCTTTTGAAAGTTTTAATTTAGTAACTTCTTATGTAACAGATGATTATTTTGGTTTAATGGATGATAATGAGGGCCTGATGACCAGTTTTGATATGCAGGATGTTGCAACTGGCAGGTTTCCTGTTACCACAATTCTCGAAGCTAAAGAAACCATTGATAAGACCTTGGATTACTACAAGACAACTTCGTTTGGTGATTGGCGTAATAATATCACTTTTATTGCGGATGACCCCGACAAACCGAGTGAATTTGTTCTCCAAAAAGGGGTTGATATTATTGCTGAAGATGTTAAATTAAATAAACCCGGATTTAATATTCAAAAGATCTATTCAGATGCACATCAACAAGAAACTTCAGCTGGAGGAGAAAGGTATCCTACAGTTAACGAAGCAATAAGCAACGCTGTGGTAACCGGGACTTTGGCAATAGATTATTTCGGTCATGGAGGTGTGAATGGCTGGGCAAACGAAAGAATTTTAGAAGTTCCTCAAATTCAAGGCTGGAACAACCCAAATAATCTACCCTTGTTTATCACAGTAACATGTGAATTTTCTAGATTTGATAATCCAATCAAACCCACAGCAGGTGAATTCACTTTTTTAAATAAGAACGGGGGATCGATAAATATGATCACAACCACACGCGAAATATTTATCAGTGTGGGCCAAGCCTTTAATAGTTCTTTGGTGAAAAAGCTTTTTAATTTTCAAAATGAAAATTATTCCATTGCAGAAGCACTGATGTTTACAAAGCATGAATTTGGTTCGATCCAGAGGTTTTTTGTATATAGCTTTGGTGATCCGGCAATGAAACTCGCCCAGCCCAAACCCAATATTTTAATAACAAAGATGAATGAGAAGGATATCCTTCAAAGCAGAGATACTCTTAAAGCTTTATCACACATCACATTAGAAGGAATTGTTACTGATGAAAACAATGCGATATTAAACAATTATACTGGTACATTAACAGCCACTATTTACGACAAAGCCCTGGATAAGACTACTTTGGATAATGATAATTTTGGCAGGAAAATGGAATTTACTTCCATTGAAAGTAAAATTTTTAGAGGAAGGGCATCCGTTACAAATGGTATATTTAAGTTTGATTTTATTGTACCTAAAGATATCAGGATAGCATTTGGTAAGGCTAAAATTAGTTTTTATGCTGAAGATAATTTAATTGACAAGGCAGGTTCAAATTTTGATATAGTTATAGGAGGTATAGATACAAATGCCCCTTCAGATACAGAAGGACCTCTTATAAAATTATTTATGAATGACGAATCATTTGTAGACGGTGGAAACACAAGTGAATCGCCCTTATTGTATGCCACTTTAGAAGATAACTCAGGAATCAATACCTCGATAACTGCAGTAGATCATGATATTATAGCAATTCTCGATGATGACAATGCCAATCCATTCGTATTAAATGACTATTATGAAACAGAACTGGATAACTTTAAAAAAGGTAAGGTTAAGTTCCCTTTTCACAATCTAAAACCAGGTTTACACACGATTAAATTTAAATGTTGGGATACGTACAATAATCCTTCTGAATCGACGTTAAGTTTTATTGTAGTTAATGATAATGACTTAATATTAAGTAATGTGTTAAATTATCCGAATCCGTTTATAAACTATACCGAATTTTGGTTCAATCATAACAAACCAAACGAATCATTAGACGTTCAGGTGCAAATATTTACGGTTTCCGGAAAGCTTATTAAAACCCTTAACAAATCTGTTCAATCAGACGGACTATTATCGAGAGATATTTCTTGGGATGGTTTGGATGATTTTGGTAACAAAATTGGTAAGGGCGTTTATGTATACAAACTACATGTGAAATCATTATTGTCAAACGCAAGAGCAGAAAAATACGAAAAACTAGTCATCTTACAATAAGTTGAACTTATATTAACCCCTAAAAATTAATTCATTAAATGAAAAAATTAGGTATAATTCTTATAACAATCTTACTTTCTATATCCAATGGATATTCTCAAGATGAACTAAACCCTATAACGACTGCTGCACCATTTTTATTAATAGCACCAGATGCAAGAGCCGGAGGTATGGCTGATATGGGAGCTGCTACATCACCCGATGCCAGCTCACAACATTACAACCCTGCAAAAAATGCATTTGCCAGTTCAGAATGGCAAATAGGTATTAACTACACACCCTGGTTAAGAAATTTAACAAACGATGTTAGTTTAACCAGTTTATTTGTTACCAACAGAATAAATGAAAGAAGTGCCTGGAGTTCCAGTTTGACTTATTTCTCATTAGGATCTATAGACCTCACAGATGATAACGGTATAAGTTTAGGTAGCGAAAACCCAAATGAGTTTGCCTTTGACGGATCTTATGCTTTGAAGTTAAATGAAAACTTTTCAATGGCAGTTGGATTGAGGTTCATTCATTCTAATTTAGCTTTGCGAATTGAGAATTCTTCCATTCAAACAGTAAATACCTTTGCGGTCGACCTTGCGGGATATTTTCAGAGTCAGGAAGTAAATTACGGAGATTTTAACGGAAGATGGCGTGGTGGATTTAATATTTCAAATATGGGTCCAAAAGTAGAGCTCGTGGTTGGTGGTGAAGAAAGTTTTATTCCTACCAATTTAAAATTAGGAGGTGGATTTGACTTTATTTTAGACAATGTAAATGTTATTACAGCTAATTTAGAATTTAATAAATTGCTGGTTCCTACTCCACCGATTAGAGATAGTGAAACAGGTGATGTTATTTTGGGTAAAGATGATAATGTTGGATTCTTACAAGGTATGTTCCAGTCATTTTATGATGCACCCAGAGGGTTTGAAGAAGAATTAGAAGAAGTAACTTGGGGTGTGAGTGCAGAATACATGTATAATCAGGTATTTTCTTTGAGAACAGGATTTTTTCATGAAAGTCCGAATAAAGGTAACAGGCAGTTTTTTACTGTTGGAGCAGGATTTAGATTTAGAAGTAGTACTTTAGACGTCTCTTATTTATTTAATGCGTCAGACGTAACAAACCCATTAGAGAGTACCCTAAGATTCTCTCTATCTATAAATCTAGGGGATGTTTATGAATACTTTTAATTTATGAATGAACTAAAAATCATTTCAAAATTTGCCATTTACAAAAACTCAAGCGAACTTTCTGAACTTGAAAACAATTTACTTTTAAAAGCTATTGAAGCTAGAAATAATGCTTACGCACCTTATTCAGAATTTTGTGTAGGAGTTGCACTATTACTTCAAAATGGATCCGTAATTCACGGTAACAATCAAGAGAATGCGGCTTATCCTTCAGGAATGTGTGCCGAACGTGTGGCAATTTGGAATGCTGCCTCTCAATTTCCAGATATAAAAATTGAAAAAATATTCATTTCCGCGAAAGCTAAAAATAAGGTAGTTGACAAGCCTGTTTCCCCTTGTGGAGCTTGCCGTCAAACCATTGCAGAATATGAGGTAAAACAGTCTCAGAACATTCAAGTATTATTTACAGGCGAAACAGGTAAAATAATAAAAGCATATTCAATTAGTGATCTGCTTCCATTGGCTTTCGATAATTCATTTTTAAAGTAGTATGAAAAATGATATAAAAACAAGAGAAGATCTCTTTCTTATTGTAGATGAATTCTATAAAAAGCTTCTTGTAAATGATGAAATGAAACTATTTTTTGAAAAATTTAAGGATCCCGATAAACTCCATCACCATTTGACAACATTAGTAGATTTTTGGGACAATATCTTGTTTTATTCTGGTACTTATCAAAAAAATGCCATGAAGCCTCATATTGCATTACATCAAAAAAAACCATTCAATGAAAACAATTTTAAAACATGGTTAAGTCTTTTTAATCAATCTGTGGATAATCATTTTAATGGAGTTAATGCACATACCATTAAAACCAGGGCTTTGTCTATAGCAACCATTATGCAAATTAAAACTATTAATTCTTAGTCTTTTTGAAAATTTGATTTACATTTGCGTGGCTATATATGAATAAAGAAAAAATAATATATTATTAATATCCTTTATAAATTATTAAAAATAGTTACTTTAAGCCTAAAATTAAATTGTTTTTGATCTATATTGCTGTAAATAGCTTAATCTGCAATCTATGAATTCAATTATTACCGGTACCGGTAGTTACATACCCAAAATTGTTAAAAAAAATTCCGATTTTTTAGATAGAGAATTTTACGGAGAAAAAAATGAATCCTTCGAAACGTCCAATGAAATTATTATTGAGAAGTTCAAAGGAATAACCGGTATTGAAGAGCGCAGGTATTTAGAACCTGATCTTCAAAACAGCGATGCGGCTGCTATAGCCTCGAAAAATGCTATCGAAAGTTCAAAAATCGACCCTGAAGAGATCGATCAGATAATTTATGCTCATAATTTTGGAGATATTCGTTATAACGATAATCAATCTGATATGGTTCCAAGTTTAGCATCCAGAGTTAAACATTTACTCAGAATAAAAAACCCGAATTGTGTTTGTTATGATGTTGTTTTTGGATGTCCGGGTTGGTTACAAGGACTTATTCAAGCCGACAATTTTATTCAAGCCGGAATGGCTAAAAAATGTCTGGTCATCGGTGCTGAAACCCTTTCCAGAGTTGTTGATCCGCATGACAGAGATTCAATGATATATTCAGATGGTGCCGGTGCCTGCATCATTGAAAAAGGTACAGATCCATCTAAAGGAATTTTAAGCCATGCATCTCAATCCTTTACTTATGATGAAGCTAATTATCTTTTCTTTGGCGAATCAAACAAAATAATACCAAATATCAGTACTCGATACATAAAAATGTATGGAAGAAAAATATATGAATTTGCTTTAAATAATGTCCCTAATGCAATGCAGATTGCTTTAGAAAGAAGCGGTTTGCAAATAGAACAAATCAAGAAAATTCTTATCCATCAGGCAAACGAAAAAATGGATGAGGCTATAATTAATCGTTTTTACAAGTTATTCAATGCCAGTATACCAACAGGAGCCATGCCAATGAGTATACAAAATCTTGGAAATAGTTCGGTTGCAACCGTTCCAACCTTGTTGGACCTCATTTTAAAAAACAATTTAGAAGGCCATGAAATCAAAGATGGTGATGCAGTAATCTTAGCTTCTGTAGGTGCAGGAATGAATATAAATGCTGTAGTTTATAAATTCTAAATGTTTAGATCTAACTCATTTGTTTGCAAAAAAAATCACATTATAATTTAAATAATCTTAAAAATTCACTCTTATGCAATTAGGCGAACAAGCAAAAGCACATTTGCAGGAAGCATCTAAATGGGCAGTTTTTTTATCCATTGTTGGATTTATTGGAATAGGTCTAATGATCATTTTATCATTTACCATAGGATCTGTTCTGGCAAATTTACCGGTTGAAACACTGGGTGGATTATCTCCGCAATTCTTTTCCTATTTTTATTTGATTTTTGCAGGTATCTATTTTGTCCCTATTTATTATCTGTACCAATTCGGTTCAAAAACAAAAGCTGCATTGCATAATGATGATACTGACCTACTTACTTTTGGAATAAAAAAATTAAAATCTCACTATAAATTCATTGGTATAAGTACCATTGTAGGTATAAGTTTCTATTTTTTGTTGATGCTGTTTGGGGTTTTTGGAGCTTTAATGGCTACTTAGTCTCTGCAAGAAAACGCCAATTACTTCGTTACTCTCGTTTTGAAAACAGTTATTCACAAAAGTGAACTCCTTAATTTTCAAAACTTTGAAAGCCTTGTCTTTGACGCTTTCTTATCATAGACTCTTAAAATTACTAGTTTTCTTGCCAACACTACTTAATAACCTGAGAACTCATGTTAATAGATTAAAATCAGTTTCAGGAATTATTTCTTTTGCTTCTTTTTCTTTTTGAAAAAACCTGGCATTTAAAACCCCTTTCAAGGTTATTTTTTCATTATGCACCAATAACCAACTTCCTTCTTTCAATCCAATTACTGGAATATCATTGTACGTATGAAATTCTTTAATTCTTGTTTCACGTGTTTCTCCTTTGTGCTTGGAATTCAGATCCGGATCTAAATAATGCGGATTGATATTAAAAGGTATTAAGCCCAAGGTTTTAAAATTTGGTGGATAAACAATTGGCATATCGTTTGTTGTTTTCATATTGACTCCACAAATATTACTCCCCGCACTTGTACCAAAATACAAAACACCATTTTCAACGGCATCTTTTATAGCAGAGATTAGCTTGTTCTTATATAAAATATTGACCAGAACAAAGGTATTTCCTCCACCTGTAAATATGGCCTTTGCATTTTCAACAGCCTCCACTGGGTTTTCAAATTCTTGAATTCCATTTACTTGAATTCCTATTTTTGAAAATGCTTCCTTTGCATTTTTAGTATAATCATCATATGATATTCCACTTGGACTGGCATATGGAATAAATAAAACTTCCTTGACATCTTCAAAGAATTTAGACAATTCAGGAAGAATATAGTCTAAATAATCACTTCCGTAAATTGTTGATGTACTTGCAATAATCATTTTTTTCATAGAAAAATTATTTGATAGCTCAAAAATAAGGAAAGTATCTCTTTAACCCGATTTATGCAATAGAAAATCTATTACAGCTTGAAACGTCTTCAAAACCTGACTGCCGGCAAGGCAGGTTGTCGTTTCAACCCTCATAACTAAGTTCTGTTACATAATCCGGGTTTAACAAAATTTTATCTTTTCATTAGTTATTTTTAAGATTTAAGAATTGTTTCTTTGAGTAATGAAGCAACTAACCCTCATTTTGCTACTCTTTTTTGCACTATCAATTTCTGCTCAGAAAAGAAGTGACGTACTTTTTGGAAAAATAAGATTCGATTCTTTGTCAGTCGAAAATATTCATATCTTCAATAAAAACACTGAAAAAGGCACCATTAGCAACAAAAAAGGAGAGTTTAATATTGTTGTGAAACTGAACGATACATTGATGATCTCGGGATTGCAGTTTTACTTAATGGAAATAGAGATAAACGAAAAGATCCTTGAAAAGAAATATATAGAAATTGAATTGTTGCAAAAAATTAATACCTTAAGTGAAGTTGAGATCAAGGCACACAATCTTATTGGAAACCTCTCAATTGATTCTAAGAAATTTATGGATACTCTTAATGAAGCAAATCCATTAGCGGTAAGTTATGAAAATATTGATTTCAGTGTTCCATCAAAATTTGTAGCCGAACAACTTGATCCAGACAGATTACCTGATGTAACAGATCCTATGATTCCGGTCGGGGGAGATCTTCTCGGATTAGCATCCATGATACTAAAACCTTTAGCTAAAGAAGTAAAAAAGATTGGTAAGAGAAAACGAGACATTAAAAATGAAGAAAGGGAATATCAAAATAATTTAAAAACGGTTTTTGAAAATATTCGCTCCGAATTCAGTGATGCCTTTTTTATCAAAACATTGCATATCCCTTTAGAGAAAATAGATGCTTTTATTATTTATTGTGAGTCGTATGGAATTGTTGATCTGTTTTTAAAGAACAAGAGAATTGAACTAATCGATCTGTTGATAAGAGAAAGCAATAACTTTAATAATAATTAATGAAACAGTATCAGATCATATTTGTTTTTTTATTGATTTTCTGTTTTGCACGGATCTACTCTCAGGATAAAAGATTATTGTTAAGTGGAGAAGTTAGATATGATTCAATGGCTGTTGAAAATGTTCATATTATAAATATATCTTCAAACAGAGGTTCATTGAGCAATCAGTTGGGTGAATTTCATATATCGGTAAAAGAAAATGATACGGTCATATTTTCTGATATCCAATATTTAATCAAAGAGGTCATTATTACAGATGAGGTCATAAAAAATAAGAATTTGGTTATTTTCTTAGAACCAAGGAATAATGAATTGGATGAGATCGTTTTAATAGAATCAAAAAATATGGCAAAAGCTCTTCAACTACCAAATGCAGGTAAGAAACCATTAAATAAATTAGAAAGAAATCTAAATCACTATAGCCAGGAAAGTTTGCCGGTTGTTATACTTGCTACACTTTTAGGACAACAGGGAGGAATTGATGATATTTACAATATTATTTCAGGTAACAGAAAAAAAGATAGAAAACTAAAAACATTAATTGATAATGATAAACAATGGGAAATAGATCAGGAAAATATTCAAAAAATAAAAATTCATTTTCAAGATGAGTTTTTCGTTCAAACCATACGTATCCCAAATGAAAAAACAGATACATTTATACGTTATTGCCTGCCTAAAAATATTGTTTATCTTTTTAATAGGTCCAGATATTTAGAAATTATAGATATCTTTATAGCCGAAAGCAGTAGTTTCAAATTACTCTAGTGTTAAGTCAAGCATATTTTAGTCATACCAAGTTTTGTTCTTTTTGCCGATGACTTCGTTAATATTTTTAACTATAGCTAAGGCTATGCTCAAAAATATTGCCTTGCTCTCAACAAAAATAAACTTTAACTTATATGTCACAATACACATGACTTAACACTAATAATTGCGATATTTAACATAAGTTTATACCGAAAAAAAAATAAATCCTTTTTATTTGTTTTATGAAAAAACTTTCCTTCTTGGTTTTATTTTTATTATCTGCGCAATTGTATTCTCAAGGAATTAGAGTGAAATTATCTGGTAGGATAATGAGTGATTCCACAGTAGTTGAAAACGTTCATATTTATAATAAAACATCAAACAGGGGAACCATTAGTGATGCTAACGGTAAATTTCAAGTTTCTGTTAGATTAAAAGATACTCTTTTATTCTCCAACATTCAATATGCAAAAAGATCTGTTATCATTAGCAGAAAGCATCTGGAAAAGAAATTTATTTCGGTGAGTTTGCATCAAAGCACGAATGACCTCGAAGAAATCGTAGTTCACAATATGGCCAGCTCTCTTGGATTGCCAAATGCCGGCAAAGAACCTCTGAAACCTACGGAAAGAAAGATAAACTACTATAAGAAAGGAGGAACTTTAAATAATATATATGGCTGGGCATCAGGAGATAAGAAAAAATTGAAAAAATTACAGAATCTTAAAGATGCAGATGAAGAAGATTTTGAGAAACGTATTATAATTATGGATGTTCGTGAGCAATTCAATGATGAATTTTTCACTAAAACCCTAAACATTACTGAAGAGAGAATCGATCCTTTTATTTACTATTGTTTGGATGATAATTTTATGTTTCTTTTTAGCAAGAAAAGGCATATTGAAATCATAGATGTTTTTATAAAAAACAGAGATGCGTTTTTAAAAACGAAATTGTAATGTTTCGGTATCTGGTATCTGGTAAATTCAGATTTTAGTTGTTGACCTCCTCAAATTAGTATTGACTTTTTAATAGCAAATTTCGTCTTCTGTCTATTTTCTTTTCTCGCAGATAGCGCAGATTATTCTATATGATTGCAGAGCTGTTTAAACCTGACCACCAATATAAGGGACATACAACCCTCTTTTGTTTCTTATTATTTTTAAACTTCTCACTTCTCACATTCCCATACCTGCCAGGTTTCGAAAACCTTGCAGGACACTCAATTCCCAAATTACCTGTATAAACTCTTATTCATCTAATGGCAGAAAATCCTTGTTCAAAGCAGACTGGTTTTTATTAAATTTGACCTCATATAAATTGACTTAAAGTGGTCAACATAAATCAGGGACGTACAACGTACATTTGTCTTTTGTCTTTCTTTTCTCACAGATAGCGCAGATTTTTGTTTACACTTCTCAATTCTCAATTCTCATAATTCATATTTCAATCCCACTTCTCACTTCTCACTTCTCACTTCTCACCAGTCTT
>Ga0190293_1000745_pt1 | contig 11629 bp, 8 predicted proteins | sample 48693001_MG_FD_161671 | JGI IMG/M metagenome (GOLD analysis project Ga0190293, IMG submission 161671) | Hydrothermal vent microbial mat bacterial communities from Southern Trench, Guaymas Basin, Mexico - 4869-30-0-1_MG | ecosystem: Environmental > Aquatic > Marine > Hydrothermal vents > Microbial... | reverse complement strand
ACCTCCCGCTCTGGAACGATCCAGAAACCATTTCCCTTCGGGATGGAACTCAATGCCGGGTCTGCCCTGCCTGGCCACACTCTGATGATGAATGCAGTAGACATCACCCAGAACTCCCGACTCCACAATCTCATTCACTATTCTGAACTTGGGCGTGAGCCTGGCATGCCGGCCCGAACACTCCATGGCAATCACATGTGGATATTCAGCTTGTACTTCAAGCAGTTCATTCAGGTCCTCTGTACGAATGGCCATGGGCTTTTCCAGCAAAACATGCTTTCCGGCCCTGAGGGTCTCAATAAACATCTCCCTGTGCAGATGGGGAGGAGTGGTAATCAGGATGGCGTCCACCTTAGGGTCTTTGAGCATATCCCGGTAATCATGGGTTTTGTTCTTGATCCCAAACTCCGATCTGACCTCTTCAAGATTCCCGGGACGCAAAGCTGCAATCCAGGTTACCTCTGCCCTTCCGGTATTTCGTATATGCTCCAGGTGCTGCCGGGCAATCATACCGGCTCCCACTACTCCTATGTTGTAAAATTTGCGGCTCATTTTCATTTCGGAAAGCGAAAAATGCAAGGTAATAACTATTTTTAAGCCTCCCTTTAGGAAATGGAATTAGATCATTGATCTGTAAGGGAAGCGGTATCGACTTTCCACTGCTGGAACTGTTGATCCATCTCCTTCACTTTGTCGGGATATTCGGTTGCCAGGTCTGTGGTCTCAGTGGGGTCTTTGGCTATGTGATATAGATCCCATTCCTGGTTCAATCCATGCTTAACCAGTTTCCAGTCTCCATCCCGTACCGCCTGACCCTCCCGCCACTCCCAGAACAGTGGCTTTTGACGTGGGGATTTGTCTCCCCTAAGAACCGGAAGCAGGCTGACTCCCTGCATGGAAGTAATCTCCTCTCCGTTGAACTCAGCAGGATAGGCTGCCCCGGTCAGATCCACATAGGTGGCCATAATATCCATAAAATGACCGGGGAACCGACTTATGCCACCCGGTTCAATCTTCCCTCTCCAGTTTGCAATTAAAGGGGTATTGATCCCTCCTTCATAGCTGTAGTTTTTAAAGTACCGAAAGGGGGTGTTGGAAACATTGGCCCAGCCCCCTCCAAGGGAGGACCAGAGGGTCATGGTCCCTATTTCGCCATAATCGTCTTCTATATAAACCATTTCAGCAGATGCCCCATTGTCGGAAACCAACATGATCAATGTATTTTCACGTCGCCCCGTCTCTTCCAGGGTATTAAGCAGCCTGCCGATGTTCTGATCGAGCCGGTCGATCATGGCCGCATAAACCTCCATCTTTTTAGTCTCCTTAAGCCGGACCTCGTCAGAAAGTGATTCCCAATGGGGATAAGTGGGTTGTGAGAGTTGGTAGGTATCATCAATCAAACCCATCTCCAGCTGCCGGGCATATCTTTTTTGTCTTACAGTTTCATAACCCTCATCATACTTGCCCTCATATTTTGCAATATCCTCCGGCCATGCCATAAGCGGATCGTGGGGGGCCGTATAGGCCATATACAAAAAGAGTGGCCGCTTATCTTCTTTATACTGCTCCAGCCAGTCTACGGCATAATGTGTAAAATAGTCAGTGGTATAAAAATCGGCGGCCTCTGGTGTGTAAGGGGCATACATCAGGCTATCGATACACCAGGCCCTCTTATTCTTTATCCCACCTTTTCCTTTGCGGGCAGGCACACCCTCGCCGGGTCTCTGCTCCCCCGGATTAAAGTGATTACAAGCCCCATCCTTCAAACCGTAATAGTGATCAAATCCCCTGTATATGGGATTCTCCAGGCCATGGTGTTTTCCAGACCAGAGGGTAATATACCCGGCTTCTCTTAATACCTCACCCAGTGTCACTGCATTTTTAAGAGGCTGATTGAACGAGCGATCATAACCGCTTTGCTGAGCATATACACCGGTGAGCAAACAGGCCCGGGAGGGGAAACATTTGGAGGTATTGTGGAACTGGGTAAAGCGCATGCCCTGATGGGCAAGCTTATCGATATTTGGGGTACGGACCTCGCTCCCATAACAACCCAGGTCAGACCAGCCCATGTCATCCACACTGATCAATATAAGGTTGGGGAGTTCCGGATCAGAAATCTCCTGTTTAGAATTGCACCCTGTCAGGGTGAGAAAGATCAGAAATGATACAGTTAGTTGTCGCATACCTAAAAATATGCAACTTAAAGATATTTTATCTTTTTATGAACTTACGGGTCGACAATCCATCCACATTAATGATATAGATACCCGGACTCAGGGAGGTGATATCAATGGTTTCGGTGCCTCCCATTTGCCACTGCCTCTGAAGCTGTCCAAAAATATTATACAGAGATATAGAATGAACCTCTTCGTCTCCCACTTCAATGGTAAGCAGATCATTGGCAGGATTGGGGTAGAGCAACAGTTCAGGCTTCCGGATCTGATCATCTACATATGCAATGATGGAACTATTTTCTGCTGCAAAGGTGGATTCCATGGCCATAAAGATGCCGGTACCATTGGGATTTCTTCCGGTGGATACATCTGTGGTCTGCAAATAAAAGGTGACCTGGTCCACCAAATCGCCATCCCGATTTGAAAGGATCAGATCCTCACCTGATGCCGAGAGCTTAAAGTTGGCATGAAGCCCTTTTTGAAGTGTATCTTTATCGGCCCAGATAATCAGGTATCCGCCAGCCTCAATGGTCGTATCCGAAAATTGCCACTTACCCGGCTCATCCAGTTTATCAGAAAGGTAATAGCCAAGGAGTGAAATTTCATTCTCTGTATTGTTATACAATTCGATCCAATCGTCGAATTCACCCTCCTCATCTGAAGCAGTAAGGTCATTTGAAGCCATAAATTCGTTGATGACCACATCGCCATAGGTGGCCAATGTATGGAACTCATACTCGGCCCTGGCGGGAGAAAAAACACCAGCCTCCTCATTTTCTGCATAGATGTAATATTCAAGGGTAGTGCCTTCCAGAGGAAGGGTAGCACTCCAGTTTCCATCACCGGAAGCCCCATCGTTATGGGCTCCGTCGTCAAACATTTCAATTTTCTCAAACTCACTGTCGGACTTGGCGCGGTATCCCAGACAGGCATAACTTGCATTGGAGATATTGGCCAGAATGGTCACATCCGAATTGGGTACTATTGACTGCGGATCATGAGTGATCTCTGAAATTGAAGGTTGGGATAGCTGGAAATAGGTGGTCCCATTCAGATAGGTGTTCCTTGCAGCCATCAGCTGGCTGATTCCCACGGACAGTCTTACGGAGTTATTCAAATTGTCGATAGTTTCTTCATAGGTGAAAAATTTATTGGGATCATTCCGGATGGCTTCATCAATTCCCTGCTGCAGCTTTTCTGCCCTGTCCAGGTACCAATTGTTCCCTATATTCTCTTCCATCAGGGTCATCATATGAGCCAGGTACATCTTCTTCCATCGCTCGTTTTGCCATACTTTGTAAAGAATGGGAGTCTGGAGATCGTTATTGGTGAATGGATCCAGCTGCTGCATCTGGGTCAGATCCAGTTGGGTGCCCCCTAGTCGCTGGAATACACCAAAACACTCGTTCAGATCCCACTTGATATAGTTAAAGCGATCCGTTCCATCTTGATATAAATAGAAGTTATGAGGCATGCTGATGGGTGCATCCAGATTCACCAGCGCAATGTCATAGGCCATGGCCCATAGGTGCCGGTCCACATTATAGACCTGCTCAAGGTCATCGGGGCTGTGATTAAAAACATCCAGAAAATTGATCAGGTAGGAGTAATGGTCCCCAGATTTTGAGTCATAATAGTAGGGATAACACTGAGTGGAATCGTTCCCCAGGTAATCCCAAATGATGTTAGAACAACCTTCGGGTGAAGGACCATCTCCGGCTCCCTCAAAGAAGGGACGGTCTTCACTGTAGTAGTGTTCATTGGTAAATTGGTCGTTGACGGACTGAACATTGGTGTAAAGGCCCGTGTAGGTGCCATTAATAGTCACATTGGCGTACCCCGCCCGTGCGGCAGGCATGTATTTCCTGGCAATCTCCAGGGCCAGCACCTCCCTTACAAAACTGGGATCCTTAAAACCGTTGGACAATTTCAGGGTATAATATCCCTGGTAATCGTGGTTCTTTATATAATTCAATTTGATATTCAGCGGATTCTTTGCCTGGTTGGGTCTGTAGGAAGAGTTGCCTTTGTACCTTACACCTACACTGTCATATACCACCCCATTGATGGTCACATCCGCAAGGATTCTTTCATCACTATCCATGGCCATATAAGCATCCAGGATCTCATCCCAGTTGGCTTTATAAAAGTCGATCTCTATTTCTGAAATTGAGGCAGGATCAAAAAGATCCTGTGCAAGAATTGCAGTGGATAGAGATCCTGAAATAAGAATCAGAGAGAGTAAGAAACGGGTATATACATTCATTGTTTAATTATTTTTAACGTGGTAGATTCCTTTTCAGAAACCAGGCAAATATAGTATACCTCCTGAGAATGATTACTGAGGTCTATGGGCATGTTGTTAACAATAGGGCAGCTCACCCTTTGGAGCATCCTCCCGCTTGAGTCAAATAGTTTCCATTCATACGGTAAAACCTTCCCGTGGATTGTGGGGAACGGGTGTAATCCAAAACGCTCTGTAGCTCCTTTGCATTGGGAAGTCGCCAGTTATCAAAGCCGCCCAGTTCAAGGTTTTCAGCATAGGAAAGGGCACTCTCCCAATCCCGCATCTGGCCATCATCAGACTGCTGCCACATCAAACCGGTGGCATGGTCACTGATGGTTCCGTTGCTGTGGTCCTCAAAATTATTCTTCCCATAATCGGAATTTCCTCTGACCATTCTGAAATACATGGATCTGGGCATCAATCTCCCGCTCACCCAGGTCAGGATCCCCCAGCGGTTGATCAAAGTACCTGGTATCAATAAAGGGATCGGTGATCAGTTCATCATCACCATAGAAATCGGTCACATCTGTATCCACAATGGCATAGGGAATGGTTTGGGAAAAGAGGGAACAGTTAAACAGGATAGCAATCAGAAAGGAGAGTTGTTGTTTTAACATGGTCGAGCTTTGGAAATTGGACTATAAGGCCACTGCGAGGTTTAATGCACTTGCACGCTATTCTGGATTTTTTTTATCTTGAAGAAAATCTTTTCCACCATGGGCCTCAAAACCAGATTGCAACTATCCACCCTTATGTTCCTGCAGTATTTTATTTGGGGAACCTGGTATGTAACCCTGAATACCTACCTGGGGGAAGGATTGGGCTTTACCGCTACCCAGATCGGATTGTGTTATGGCACCTTTGCAATCGCAGCCATGATATCTCCGTTCTTTGTGGGTTTGATTGCCGATAAGTTTTTTGCCACCGAAAGAGTACTGGGAGCCATGCACCCACTATGGCATTGTCCACTTCGCTTTCATGTCACCAGATGGAAGATCCCGGCAAGCAGTTCCCCGGGGTGAGGGTGCTGGGTACCATTGGCTGGATCGCCGCCAACAATGTAATCGGGTGGCTTGGATATACCTCTTTATGCTGATCCTTCCTCTATTCCTGATCCGATTCGGACTGAAGTGGGTTCTTTTCGTGGGAGCAGGGGCCTGGCTCTTACGTTTTCTTCTGTTTGCCAATGGCGATGTGGAAAGCGGGATGTGGATGATTTTAAACTACAGGTTTGTTGTGGGCTAATCTTTCCTGTCTCACAAGCGCTTCCAGGAAGTAATAATCAGCATAATTCAGGGGGACATCCACTTCCGAGTTGCCATGTTTATTGCCCACCGAATGAGCGAGGATAAATCCATAATTCTCACCTGCAGGTGAAGCATATACAGAGCCCAGGCTTTCAAGAATCTGATCTGCCTTCTCTTTTAATTCGCCTCCGTTTTCGGTGTAAGTGCTCAGTTCATAAAGCGCAGAGGCAATAATTGCTGCAGCAGATACATCCCGCTCCTCATTGGGGATTCCCGGAGCATCAAAATCCCAGTAGGGAACCAGATCTTCAGGAAGTCTTGGATGATTTAGCAAAAACCCGGCAATCTTCTCAGCCTGTTCCAGGAATTGCTTATCCTTTGTACACCTGTAGGTCATAGTAAATCCATATAGTCCCCATGCCTGTCCCCGCGCCCAGGAAGATTCGTCTGCATATCCCTGATGGGTGTTCTTTTGCCTTACAGCCCCGGTGATGGTGTCGTAATCCACCACGTGAACCGAGCTGTAATCGGATCTGTAGTGATTCTTCTTGGTGGTCAATGCATGTTGAATGGCGATGTCCCGATAGATCGGATCACCCGTCTCTTCCGAGGCCCAGAAGAGCAACTCCAGGTTCATCATGTTATCCACAATCACAGGGAACTGCCAGACTTCTTCATTAAAGTCCCAGGACTTGATGCTTCGCACGGTCTCAGAATAGCGGGCAATCAACGTCTTGGCAGATTGCACCAATACAGGAACATAGATTTCATCCTCAATCAGGCGAAGTCCGTTTCCAAAACTGCAATACATTCTGAACCCCACATCATGATTGCTGCCATTGTACATCTCCTTTGTTAATTTGCTGGTATACCGTACAGCCTTACCCTTCCATTCCGGATCACCGGTTAGCTCGTACATATACCACATAACCCCTGGGTAAAATCCGCTTGTCCAGTCATGACCCGCTACCACTCTAAGTGATCCATCATCATTGATCGTACGGGGAACAATCTTCTCCTCTCCCCTGGCGTCCAGGGGAGATTTTGCAATCTCCTTCTGCACATTGTCATCCAAAACCAACAGCTGTTGCCCGATCTCTTCAATGTCAATTTTTGTTGAGTTACCCGAAGGCCCGCCACAGGAAAATATAAATAGCGACAGCATTATGGATGAGATAATAACCGATGGTTTTCGCTTTAATGAAATGGACTTCTCTTGATTCATAGGGTTTGTAGTTTATGGTGATAAATTGTTTTCTGTTAAAAAGTGATCTGGTTGGCACTCCCAACCGACCTGATATGGTCAGCCGCCAATTCATACTCCTCCGCACTCTGCAAATGCTCCATCATCAGCGGAACGTTGTCAAATTTCGCTAATTCTTTCAAATAAACAGCATAATCCAGCTTTCCCAGTCCGGCCCTCACCTCATCCAACTGGGGAATATAGTTATCTTCCCTTAGGGTAATATCCTTGGCGTGACAGCTTTTGATATTGGGCCCGAGCCTGGCAAACATATCCTTGATCAGTTTTCCATTGTTAAAATAGTCACGGGGAGAGGTGATCATATTGACCGGATCCAGGTGTACCCCAAATTGTGGACGTTCAATGGCATCGATCAATTGAAGATAGGTATCTGTGGAATCGGGGAATGCCCAGGGCATGGCTTCAAGCGCAAAAAAAGAGCGGGTTGGTTTCACCTCATCAATAATCTTCCGGGTGGTTTCCACCACCTGATCGAAGACCTCTTCAGTGAAGTTATCCTTATGCGGTCCGGCCCAGTAGTCAGGATTCCTGGATCCACTCACATTCACACAGCACCTGGCACCGATCTGATCGGCCAGCTGAAGACCTTTGACACACTTTTCAATGGCCTGGTCTGCTTCAGACTGATCAAGAGAGATGGGATTACTCCAGGCTCCCACTTCGGAAATGACCACATCATGTTTCCTGGCAGCTGCTTCATATGCCCTAATTAAAGATTCATTTGTACCGGGTTTAACCGGACAATAAGCCGCCCTGTATCCGGCTTTCTTCAGCAGGACGATCCACTCATCCGGACCCTCATAGGAATCAAACAGTGGCCCCCCCAGCCTTACTGAAGCCGCGCCTCTTCCCTGTCCACTCAACGTGAATGGGGCTACCTGGAGTGCAGCTGCCCCGGCTACCACGGTTCGAATAAAGTTTCTTCTTTTCATAGTTGCTGATTTAGAGATTCCAATACTACTTTGAAAATTTCATTGAATCTAGTATTCCATGTAGCTCTTTAATTACATCGCTGTATTCAGGATTACCTGCCAGGTTTTCAAATTCATCCGGATCATTTTCCAGGTCATACAGCATCGAATAATCGGCATTAATATTATCTTTTCTCCACTCCGTATATCGATGCGACGAAGTTCGGATTCCGTAGCCCAATGGCGATCCCATTGTAAATTCATACTTTTTACCGGGAACTTCAACATTGTTTAACTGAGGTACTAAACTTAATCCTGAAAGTTGATGGGGAGGTTCAATCCCAACCAGGTCACACAATGTTGGATAGATATCGATTAAACCGGTCAGATTGGTACACTTTTCACCTTTTTCCTTTTGCCGCGGATCAACTATTATCAAAGGTACCCGGCAAGCCTCCTCAAACATGGTCGATTTGTGCCAATGCCCATGTTCACCCAGATGAAATCCCTGATCGCCGGTGAAAACAATAACCGTGTTTTCTGCTAATCCTTCCTTTTCCAGTTCGCTGATCAGTTTTCCGGCCAGTTCATCCACAAAATGAATGGCAGCATAATAGGCATGCGCATATTGAATACCCTGGGCGTTTGGAATAAAGTTAAACCCGGCTCCTTTCAAATGAAAGTTTATTTCAGGGATATCCTCCCTGTCGTTTTCCGGCACATAGGGAATTTTGTATTTGGATATCTTGATGGCTTCCCAGTGTTTTTCAGGAACAATCATGGGAGGGTGGGGACGATACATCCCATAAGCCAGAAAGAATGGTTTTCCCGTTTTCTTTGAGTTATTCTCTTTCAATATTTGAATTGCAGCTTCCAATCCCTGGCCATCTGCCATTTCAGAGTCTTCGATCTGGGGAGCATCATATACGACCCGAACACCGGGGCCTGTTTCATCTCCGACATGAATTGCATTTTCCCAGACTTCCAGGTCTGCATCATATCCACTATTGTTTACGGCCAGATCCCAGGCTAAAGTATCATCAGTTCCCGGACCTCCAATCCCACCAGGTATGCCCATATGAAATATTTTCCCCACGCGGGCAGTGTAATATCCATTCTCGCGAAATAACCTGGGTAAGGATACCAAATCCGGAAGGTGTTCATTGAATGTACCTGGGCTATTATGTGTATAGCCGCTTTCAAAGGGGTACAATCCTGAAAACAGAGAAGCCCTGCTAGGGCCGCAGGTTGGGTACTGACAAAAGTTATTGGCAAAAAGAACACCTCTTGCTGCCAGCTTATCCAGGTGAGGTGTAACGGCGACTGAATCACCATAGCAGGCCAGGCGGTCGGCTAAATCATCGGCAATGATAAACAAAATGTTGGGCCTTTCTATTACCTGATCTCTGCGAGACTGGCAGCTTAAGGCTGCAACGCAGATTATCAGGATGAAAGCAGGTTTAGTTATTTTCATGAGACGGGTCCTGTTTTTCTGAACGTCAGTTGATTACTTTTTAACTGCAGCTTTGCAAAAAGTAACATTGTCACCACTCCATAAACTCCCTACTGGCAGAATATCCTCAGAAAAGGTTATTTCATTAAAACCGTAATCATAGAGTATATGGCTCAGATCTGAATGAGAGAAACAATGAGTCCAAAATCGATATACTTGGAGATTGTCCTGCTCATCCAGTATGAGATGCTGATATAAGATCACCTTTTCATCTTCATAGATATACGATTCTGATAAGGCCAAATAGGATTCATTTTTCCAAAATCCCTGATTTGAAGTCTCCCAACTTTTAGGAGTGACCTTATTTTCAATATTTTTATCATTTAACACATCAAATATAAAGACTCCGCCAGGTTTAAGGACTTTTTTGACTGTTTCAAGAAGCTGTTTTCTTTCGTCGGGCAGCAGTGGGCCAAAATCAGTGAAAATCAGAATGACCAGATCAAAGGAATTTTCTTCCAACTCCAGCTTAAGATAATTTTCGTTCAGATAGGTGATATCTAGTTTCTTCTTTTTGGCTGATTCTCTTGCATGATTAATGGAATTCCAAGAATAGTCAACTCCAGATACATGGTGCCCTTTCTCAGCCATTTGTTCAGAGTAGAGGCCAGGTCCACAACCTAAATCCAGTATTTGGAGTTGATTTCCTGCAACATTGGATAGAATCCAATCTACTGTACGTTTAATGCTTTCTGCTTTACGACTGGCCAGGTCAACCTCCGGGTTTAGATGAACACGCAGCAACTGTTTTGAAATATGCTCGTCTGTCCACATAATGGCGTTTCCTTCTTCGTATAGTTCAGGTTTGGTAGTATGGTGATGTATATCTGAAATTTTCATTTTCTTTAAAACCATGGTTTACACTTCTGATAGAAGAAAAACGGCCACATAAAAATCAGGATCGATGTCAACCTTCTGGATGGGTTCATCGAGACTCAACTTCCGCCAGCGTTGAAGTGGCTCGATCCAGCGCGGCTGCCCATTGATATATACCTTTAGTTTCATGTTGAATCCTTTTACACAATTGCCCCAACGATAACGCATTTTGCCATCAATCAGTGCATATTCAAATGTAGGTATTCGGGTATCCCTAAGGTATTGGTTGAAAAAAGCTTGCAGATCGAGTCCTGCTTTTTCACTAATATAGTTCTCAATCTGCTCTGTTGTTACTGTCTGATGATAGAACTCTTCATTTAGCCCCCTGAGAATTAGCCTCCATTGCTGGTCGTTGTCGATAATTTGCCTTAGGGTATGAAGCATATTGGCTCCTTTGGCATACATATCGCCCGATCCCTCGTAATTCACATTATAAATGCCAATAATTGGACGATCGTTGGAAATATTCAGGCGGGTTCCACGGCAGTATGCGGCACTGGCCTCTTTCCCCCAGAAATAATCCACAAACAGATTCTCCGAATAGGCAATAAAACTCTCATGGATCCACATATCGGCTACGTCCCAATTTGTTATGCTGTTGGCAAACCATTCATGGCCAGACTCGTGAACTATAATAAAATCAAACTTCATCCCATACCCCGTTCGGCTTACATCCCTGCCCCCATATCCGTTTTTGAATCCATTTCCATAGGTCACCGAACTCTGATGTTCCATCCCCGGATAAGAAACCTCTACCAGTTTGTAACTATCTTCGTAAAAGGGATAGGGGCCGAACCAGTATTCAAAAGCTTCAAGCATCAGGTGAGCCTGTTTGAAATGTTCTTTAGCCTTCTCCTCATTGTAGCTAAGAACCCAGTAATCACAATCAAGCTTTCCTTTTTCGCCTTCATATATATCACCGAAGTGGATGTAATCTCCCACATTGATGTTAACCCCATAATTGTTGATGGGATTTGACACAAACCAGTGGGAGGTATTGGTCCCATTATTATGATGCTCATGCTTGCGCAGCCTGCCATTGGAAACATTCATCAAGGGATCAGGAACTGTAATACTGATCAGCATACTATCAGGCTCATCGTAAGAGTGATCCTTACAGGGCCACCATAAACTGGCTCCATCGCCCTGATTTGCCGTGGTCACAAATGGATTTCCATTCTGGTCCCTTTCCCAGCTTACTCCTCCGTCCCAGGGAGGCCGTTCGGCTATCTTTGGATTTCCGCTAAATTCGACCAGCAGATACCTCACCTCTCCTTGCTCCTGGGCCTCCTTCAATTTGACAAACCAGGCATTCCCATCATTGATAAATTCCTGATCTATTCCGTTCTGAGAA
>Ga0190293_1000742_pt1 | contig 11636 bp, 8 predicted proteins | sample 48693001_MG_FD_161671 | JGI IMG/M metagenome (GOLD analysis project Ga0190293, IMG submission 161671) | Hydrothermal vent microbial mat bacterial communities from Southern Trench, Guaymas Basin, Mexico - 4869-30-0-1_MG | ecosystem: Environmental > Aquatic > Marine > Hydrothermal vents > Microbial... | reverse complement strand
AAACAGCCAGTGGAATCCACGACATGTTTGACTTTATTTTCAATAATAGTGTCGACATTTTTTCTGACCTCATCTTTATTTTCTTCATGCTTCATAACTAATTTAGCATCTTTTGCCTGCTGCTTAATTACCCCTTTGTACTGAGCACGCTTACAAAACGTGTACCCAGTAAAAGCACCTGAGATAAATAAAACAATAGCAATAACTGCCAGTACAATAATTTTAATTCGTTTAGTCAGGACCATGTTGTTTTTTCTCCATCACGTTGGCATATTTATATAAACCGAGTGCAGCAATAACCACAGTTACCCACTCCACTCCAGCCAATAATTTTACTGCCAGAAAAATTGAAGCCAGTAACACTACGCCAATAGTTAATCCGAATTTACGTGAGCCATATTTACTCATTATTGATACCCTTTATATAAAAATGAGTAGTGATTACCATCGTTGTAGTGACCACCCCATCTAGCCATAGGATGAAGTGTTTCCCAGTATTTACCGAGGACCCGGTGGTGCTCAGTCTCCTGTAGAAATACACCATCCAGAAATAAGTTTATGTCATGGGCCAGCCGTCGTTTATGGTTTGAGTTCTTACGCCCATAAATCTTTTTACCATCAGCATCCATTAATTTTTCACCAATCTTGCCATGGGAACGAGGGTCCCGGTAGCCATCACCCATAGTGACCCGGTAACCCAGCTGCTCAGCATGAAGAATAAGTAATGCGAAGCAGTGTGTGAACTCTTGTTGTAATGTGCTTAAACTCATTTATCACCCCTTAACCTGTTAACCTCTTTTTTAATTGTTTCGATTTGGTTGTCGATGTTTTCACGGTACTCTTTTTGCTGCGACCCGGTCCACCTATCACTTGCATCCGTTTTATCTGCTTTATTGTCCAGAGTGCTATCAATGTGTAGCAGGTAACTAAAACCCCAACCGAGCATAAGAACAATAAGTCCGACAATAATGCTAATCCATCGAATGTACCCATTAGAGTTCGGTTCCATAAATTTTTTCCTGCTTTAGTTTCTCTGCTTCACGCAGGATTTCTGGATGGCCTCCAACAGCCCAGTACAACCGTGCATTCCTGCGAACCGTGTCAGTTACCTTCTGCAGCACCCATTTTTTCAGTGGGTCAGGTAACTCTTTATAGCGTTGAGATTTTACAACTTGTTGTAGGGCTTTGTATGTTGGTTTTCCCACAGCTTCGACAAGCGAATTATACTGAGGCACGTCCAACTCGACACCACGAAATTTCTTTGGTACTGCCGGGAAGCTCACGTCATGAGCCATTAGTTCTTTTGCCACAGGCTCATGCTTGGCTTTTTTCAAGTAAGCAGGACTGAAGAAACGATACATCCCGGAGCCCTGCTCCATAATTGTCTCACCAAAAATATCCAGACGTTCAGGCAGCGTGGTCCGCATACCGGGTACCCGCGATTTGATTTGGTCAATTAATGTTTCAGCTTTACGTAACCGGTCATCGGTTGCCTTAGCGGTATAAGCCAAGAACGTGGGAGTTGCCACGGTAGCACCCAGACGTTGCAACCAACGCTCACCATATCGCTCAGGTTCATTGATAGCGGCAATCACCTCAGACACACCACGAAGGTAGGTCTTGGATGTTAGGTTGCTCATCACGGATGAGGTCAATAATGCAGCCAACTCACTGGCTTCATCAGTACCGATTTTAGTTGAGAAGGTATGCATGTCCGCTGCAATACCAAGCAGCATACCGAACGGCTCCAAACGACTATAGGACACCCATGTGTCACCAATTTTGATTGAGTTAGCTTGGAACCCTTGTTGGTACCATAACCGGCGCTCGTTAGGGTCCTCTGGTGGTGAGCCTGTTAACAGCCCAGCCATGGCCAGAGAGATAGCGGTCGCACTTAATGTGGTACCAGTAATAATTCTGGCGACAGCGATGTCTCGAGTCCGACCACCCTTGCGGATGTCAGCACGGACACTGGAGAACAGTGGCGCTGCCAGTGAATGCTTTAGACCCTGCTTAATTAAGTTACCCGGGGTACGGATGAACGGTGCAATAACCCGGAACGCCGGGAACTCTGTGCCGATACGGGTCATCATTTGACTGATTGGTCCCGCTTGCTCGGTAAAGGTAATCCGTGCTGCCTCTTCGTTTGCTTTGTTCAACATCTCCTGTGATGGGTTATTCAGGATTTCAGCCATAGGAACGCCGGTTGCTTGTGACTCAGTGTATGCCAACCCGGCAAGTTCTTTACCCACGGTGAGCGACTTAAAGAACATGTCCTCAGCACCCAAAAAGCGGAACGGAATACGAATACCTTTACCAAGCAGCCCACCGATGGCGTGCGGGTGTCGACCCTCAGCCTTAACCAGACCTCGCGTAACGGGCATCGATTCCATCTGAGCATCTTCATCCTTGGTCATTTCCCAGAACGCCTGCAGTCCCATGCGTGAGCCTGCGGTGTATCCAGACATGCGAGCCATCCATTCACCCATCGTAACGCGGTCCTTGGAACCCATGACGCCACCAACAACAGAGGCAACAGCCCGGGACATATCCTCGAGAATCTGCATCGCGGTATTAGAAACAGAGTTGACCACATGAGTGGGTAAGCCTGACACCAGTGCCGCGGTATAATATTCAAGGAACTTGTCCCACGTTGTAATTTTCAATACATCACGAGCAGCCCTCATACCTGCACCCGGTTTATCCATTTCAGCTAACAGGGCAATCTGGGCTTTAAGCATTGCACGCCCACCCTTCTTGTTAGTTTCCTGAGAGATAGCCTTAACCAGACCGACAGTGTCCTGCAGCTTACGGAAAATTTGTAATGCGCGACCCGCTTCAGCACGGATACCCATGAACTGAGCATTCATTGAGTTGAGTGACAGGATGGCCTCATAGGCTTCAGCCATGTCCACATCGGACAGGTCACCCTTATTCATTTTCTCATTGAGTTGTTTGAACATAGCCTGTTTTTCGGTCCACTCCTGTTCCACCATGGCAGCCGATTGATGTAGCTGCTCAGCATTGAATGCGGTACCGAATTTACGACGTAAGAATTTCTCCACTTCAGCCGTGGATGTACCCAGCACGTTGGCTAGGTGAGTGGTTGCTTCCCATGTTTGAACGCGACGACGTGATGCTTCGGTTGCTTCTCGTCCACCCTGCTCCCGGGCAATCTTGGTTACTTCAGGCTCACCTTGTGGTGGTCCCGGAGGAACGCCAGCTGGTTTCTCCATCTGAGATTGTGTGGGAGGGATGCCAACAACTTTTTCAGACTTTATTTCCCAACGTACTCTCGGGAACTTGGGGCCCCCTTCGGTAGACTGTCGTGCACCCCGGGTGGCAGCGGCGTATTTGATGAGAGCGCCTCCTGTATCCCCGTTCCAAGCGATTGCCCATTTGGGAGCACCCCGCTCATCAGAGTATGCTGCGCGAGTTTTCGCTTGAAAGTGTTTTCGTATTGCCGTATTAAAGTCCCCAACTGATAACCCTTGATTTCCATAACCGACGAGCTCCTCTACAAATTTGAATGCGGTTGGTGCGTGTTTCTTTAAAAGTTTAGGTGCAATGTAGTACATGGCGTGCATCTGAGCAAAGACTTCAGCTTTCACCCGAGTGAGTTCCTGTTGAATCTCCATAACTTTGTCGGCATAAGAGGCAGCCATATCCATGGCTATCATCTTTTCTTTAATCGTACCTTTATTGTCAAGTTGAACCTTACGCATAATGTCTCTGAGTTGGCTGGAGGTCATCTCAATATCACCGAACATCGTACTAACGACGACCTCCATACCCCTTAAACTCATGTGCCCGACATCAACCAGCGGGTACAACATCATAGTTGTGAAGCCATCCTTTGCTCCAGCCTTTGACTCGAAAGCTCTAATCATTTCATCCATAATTGGGCTAAACGCTTTACCTGTTACGCGTTTTGTTTTACCACCGAGGTGTGTTCCAGAAGCCTCAACAACTTCGAATTTGAATGGGTCAATATCAAACAGGTCTGAGTATGCGGTAAGTGATTCGCTATCGGGGTTTGAGCCAATATCCAGCGCGTGGCCAAGCTCATGTGCGAGCGTCCACCGAATATTCTTCATTAAGGTGACGCTGTTGGTTGCTTGTAATGCACTTAAGCTTTGTGTGCTGATTGCAAGGTAAGGTGGATTATTACCAGAACCCATTCCGTTTCTCGGAACAAAATAAGCCATATTCCCTTCTTCCCCTTGTTTGGGGTCGAACGAAACAATAGCCTCAATATTCCCAAGAGCTTCACCAGAAATACCGGCACCAACAATATTATTTATCGCAGCCGCAACAATGTTTACTTCGGTGCCTGTAAGTTTATTGTAAGTAGAGCCGTAACTATTGGTTTTCTTAAAATATGGGTTATCAAAGCCATCGATTAAATTTAACAGTAATGGGGTTGGTTTCTCTAAAGGTACAGGTGGTTTTACGCCCCACTCCTTAATCTCATCAATACGGTTGGCGTACATGATTTGAGCATCAACCTGCTCAGAAGTGATGTTGTATTTCTTTACTTCACCTTGGTAGTTTTCTGCAAGGGAATCAAACGCTTCTCGCCGACCATCCAGCCATTCGAGTAAATCGGGTGACCCGGGGCTGCGGCCTTGATATGTTTGAATTTCCGCTCGGAGGGCTGTGCCCTCTTTGTCTTGTTTCCAGTCATGATAAGGGTAGTCTCCTTCAGTTACAAAATGAACTGTCTCGGGTGTAATAGTAAGGGCTTGTGAGTATTTATCAAGGAAAGAATCAATATTCTCAAGAAAAACATCACCTTGGTCAGCAAAATCAACAACAGCAACCTCGTTTGGAGCAAGCTTAGTATAGCCGGCATCCTCGCCTAGCACATCACGCAGGTCAGCAAAAAATGTTTCTTCTGCCTTTGCGTCGAGAGGTTTCTCAAACTTCAGGTATACGCCCTCGTGATTGCCCTCCACGTTAACATCCAGTGTCGGGTCAGCACGGAACCATGGAACCGCATCCTGACGAAAAATATATTGAAGGGCACGCGCATAAGCACCCACATACGAGTTGTCGTAAGTGCCGTTGATGCGAATTGCCTGTACGCCATTAATGACATTAGGAGTGATGCCGCCATCATAACCACCGGTCCCAGCACGCTGGTGATACAGCGGGATGCCCATTTTCTTCAACAAAGCATCCTGACCGTTCTCAGTCAGCAACGCCATGGAGCGACGAGTAAAGTCGGCCTTATCTGCCTGACTCATCTTGCTGATACGTTGGCCATCTGCGAACTGTGTTGATGGCACTGTTTCATAGGTTACGTTCTGGGTGGCTCTACGGCCTGCCTCAGTGAAGCTCATGACCTGACCTGCTGTCATCGTAGGTCGACGGGTTTCAGCCCAGATACGTGCCTGTGCTTGTCGTGGCAGCAAGTTTTGCCCAGTCTTCTCGTTATACCGGTCTGTTGCTTCAACTAACGCTTTGGTCAGGAACTCATATTTAGTGTCCGAGATTTGGTCACCCTTGTACCCAACCTTGCGAGCCATCCACATATCCAGCGTCACCGCGTTCGGGAACTCGTTCTTTTGGAACGTAGTGTCACTCAGGTTGCGATAGAAGTTTTGGACCTTGTTACCCACCCAGCGCTGGTGCTTGTCGAACGTCTTCACATTCAGCAGGCGCTTGAAGTCACTCGGTAACATTTTAAGATGATGCCGGGTGATGTTCCCGGTAGCCATCTCGTAAGCGGTTTCAACCATTGCCTTCCAGTTCTCGGTAATCTCATTTTGTGGAGATAGCATGGCAGTCAGGCGAACAATGCTTTCAGATAAACGTTGGTCACCGTGAGTGAGGTTACGAATCATCTCGCCAGCATTTTCATACCAGTCAGTAATTTCTGGAGTCTGGTTTGCTGGGTTATGTAGAGGAGCTTCGAGACTATCGATGGTGGCAGCAACCACAGCATCAGAACGGTCACCCGGAGCGCCTACAACTTTTTTACCGATATGTTTGAAGTCGGTCTTTGTTTTTGGGAGCTCATAGCTCTGTGCAACATTCGCCATTTGTGGGTACGCACCAGAAAGTGGTGGCGTGGACCCTTGGCTCTCGAGATAATCCAGAACCTGCGCTGTTGTTGGTTTCTGTTCAGCTTGTTTTTTGGTAAGAGACTGAGCCATGGCACCACCACCACCCAGTAACATGGTGGCCAGAAAAGAGCCCGGCATAACATTAAGGCCGGCCTTCGCAGCCTCCGTGACGTCCTGCCCGGTAATTAATGCTTCGACAGGTTCCTCAGCCCACTCTGTAATTGCTTCAGATGCACCGGTTGCCAGCATTTTACCCGGCAATCCAAACTTACCAACAGGTCCAAACAATTTGTAAGCTGGGAGCATATTCAATACTGCGGATGCACCACCCATAGCCAAAGCTTGAGGGACGCTTTCAGTTTGTCGATAGGTTCCAGCTGCCTCGAGTGAACCACCCATGACACCGGATACACCAGCCGCAGCCATTTGTGCAGCCTTCGGAGATAACTTAGCAAGCTGGGCACCCTTGTACGCAGCGGCACCCGGCCCGATGGTAGCAGCCAGCGAAGGGATGACCTGACCTGTGGTATGAGCCAGCCAGCGAGGGTCAGCCATAAGTCCGGGGTTATCCCAGACTCGTCCTTGTAGGTGTTCAGGTAATGCGTACTGTTCAGCCTTGGCATACTGTGACTCTGCCCACTCTTTTGTGGGTAAGCCAACCATATCACCAAGCGTGCCAAAGCCTCCGAGGGTTTGGTGGAACCCTGATTGGATTCCTTCCCCGAAGGCTTCTACCGTTCCGTATCCCTCAGTGTTATAGCCGCGCTTAATTTCATCTTCATCGGCATCTGGTTTTAGTTCACGGTATTTCTGGGCAAAAATACTGTAAGGCAATGACATATTTTAGAATCCATATTTCTGCTTAAGTTGTCGCATTAATTTAGTAACTTCTGCTTGGTCTCCCGGTCCATAGAACCCGAAGTCAGCTTCAAACTCGCTATACATTTTCTTTGCGTCAGCTTCGCTAATGCTTGGCTCGCCCGGCTGAAACTTCATCCACTGCCCACCAGCCCACGACATACCTGCTTTACGCATGTTTTTGGATAATAAGTCCATCTTACCACCCATGGCTCGTTTTGTTTCTTTGGCCGCCGCTGCTGCCGTGTCGACACCTTCAGCTGCCTTAATGGATGAACTGAGTGTTGGTGGTGGAACCGGTGCCGTTTTAGTTGGTGCGGTAGGCTGTCCATCAGGACCACCTCCAAACAGGCCACCCATCATTGAGTATGCATTAGGTTGAGGCATGAAACGTGGGTTAGATTGCCCACCCATCGCATCTTGTGAGAATAGGTACGGGTACTCATTGTCGCCAACAGTGACGTTCCCTTGCTGAATTTTTGACGGGTTCATCATGCCCATCAACATGTTTGGGTTGCCCATACGAGCAGAGCCCATAGCAACGGGTCCCATTTCACCACCGGGCGCTTCCATGCCTGACAGGGCGTCCATATAGGATTTCGATGCATCGGCTTGTTGCTTCATTTTATTGAGTTGCATGCCTTGCATTTGCGTGCTGAGACCAGCTCTAAGCATCGAATCAGAATCATTCATTCCACCAAGCATGCTTGAGCCGAGTGCTTCACCGGTACTTTTTCCCTGACCTCCAGCCATCATCATGCGAGCACCCATATTCATATACATGCGCCGCTGCATTTCATCCTTCATTTGCTCGGTCATGCCTTCGGTCATCATTGGATTCATAAACATTATTATTCTCCTATGCCATCATCATCATCATCATGGCAGCCATCATTGCTTCATTGTTTGATTCTGTTCCAGTGGTTGACGTTCCACCCGGGTCACCCATACCGCCAATGGCTGTCATGTAACGACTTAACTGGTCAGACTCTGCAGACTGTCCATAGTAGTAGCGCTGCATTGCTTCAGTGATGGAGTTCTGTTCCATACCCTGTTGCTCAGCACCAACTTGTGAGTAAAGTGAGCTTGGCATTGTGCCCATTCCGTACGTCTGTGGAGCCATACCCATGGCGCTAATCTGGCCTTGCTGTCCGGTTCCATAACCTGTGGAGTACCCGCTCGTGGCTCCTCCTGCTGCCTGCATAGCTGTTTGCGCTCGAAGCTGGTCTGCTGATAACCCAGTTTGTGATGCCTGTAAATTCAAGCCCTGCATCATACCTTCGTATCCAAGACCGGACTGCGCTGCCGATAAGGAGCGATTCATTCCGGTTTCATAAGCACCACCATACATCGAACTTGCGATGTCACCCATTCCAGACATCAGTGCCTCAGCACCCCGGTTGGTGGCAAGGTCCTGACGTGAGCCACCATACTGCCCACCAAGAATGGCATCCTGACGAATGTTTGGCATGACCTGAGTGTTGAATACATCAGCCATGGAGGTCTGTGCCTTGTTGACCATTTGGTCTAGGTACGGATTCGATGAGCCACCCATCATAGACATATTTTCCAACACTCCTTGCGAAGCCCCCGGAGCGTTTGGCGAATAATTAAAGTTAATGTTCGGGTTCATTTGGTCCTGATAGACGCCAGCCGCTTGCTGCATTGGCGCTTGGAATGCACCGGACATTGGGTTTGCGCCAGACAATAATTGCTCATTCGCACCAAACAATGAATCCATACCGCCGGTACGGAGAGTATCGGCGTAATTCTGCATCAACTCCTGACCCTGCTGCTGATACGGATTAAAGTCAGCGTATGTTTGACCGCCAAAATACTGGTAAGGCTGCTGTTGTGACTGTTGTTGTGCCTGACCATAAACGTCTAGCAGGTAGGGTTGTTGACCTGACCATGGGTCTTCTGTTGTTGTTGTTCCGCCGCCGTCGCTCATGATGAGACCCTCAATTGTTTTGTGTACATGACATTATTATCGTCATAGTCAGTAATAATTCTAGCCCAACCTTTACGACCGATGAATTTTAGTTCAGTACAGCCAATTTTTACGGCCCACTCTTCAAGGTCTTTTAGGTACGGCTTCCAGTTTTCGTAATCCTTTCCTGCTACAAACAACAGCAGGCAGGTCTTCTTTTGCGGGTACACCTCAATCTTGGTGATGCCCACCGCTTCGATTTCATTATCCTGAATCGATAGCCACATCTGCATAGTTCCACGTGAAACATGTTGCAGGATGTCGTTCATTGTAAAGCCCCCGTTCCTACTCACTGCTCGCTCCAGTACCGGCTCAACGGATGACCAGAGGTGTACAGCGTTTTCTAAAGGGACAGGGGTAAACTTACTCATTTAATCCTCATAAATAAATAGATGACATAACGATGGATGCTGACGCACTAACATTAGACCCAACACCCATTAATTGGCTGCTGTGGCTGTGTACGTCATAAGCAAGCATGCTGTAGTTTGTTGTTGGGCTGAATTTCTTAGTCCATGTAACACCATCATCGGCGCTAATGTAAATTTCTCCGGTGGCTGCTCCAGCAATAAACAACCCGTCAACATAAATAATCGCGTTGAAATTAAGGGATACGTCTCCACTTAAGCTTGCCCTATAAGTGAAGGTCACTCCGTCTGGTGAAGTATGAACACGAGAGCCGTCACCAATAGCAACAAAAACGCCACCACCCCATGCAACCGCGTTAAGGTCTGAGGTTGTTGTGCATGCACGACGGGTCCATGACACCCCGTTATTGCTCGATGAGATAATACTTCCCGTGCCACCATAAGCCTCGCCAACAGCGACCCAAATACCATCGCCGTAAATGACACCATAAAGATGACCTATTGGATTATGTGTCCTGTCTGACCATGTAGACCCGATAGCTGACGTTGCAATATAAGCATAACCGCCAGCATTCCTGTCACCAACAGCAATAAATAATGCTTCATCAATAGAGTAGTGGACAAAACGAAGAGTCTCCCATGATGGGTTATTTTGCTCTGCCCATACCGTGCCGTTGGTTGACCGCAAGATGTAAGCATCATCTGCTCCAGTTGATTCACCAACCAACACCATCGCAACCGCGCTGGCTGCTGCACCAAAAAGGTCTAACGCTTTAGGGTTGGCTTGTTCTGTCCATGGACCTGCGCGAAGACCTGAACTGCTGGCATATAACCATATCTCTCCATCAGAACCATCGTCTGGACCACATACAACCCAACCAAATGCTGGGCAATAAGCAATGCCTCTCATACTTGCGGTAATACCAGTATTACGCTGTCTAATTAAGTTATTAATTTGAATTTCTATGACTGAAAGCCCACCACCACCGCCAGCTGCTTGGAAGGTTGCTGCCACAGATGAACCATTACTGGTGAACACGGTTCCAGCCGCCCCAGCTGTCTGCACATCCATGACGGCACTATAAGGCTGAATGCTTAAACCAATCTCGGTTGATAATGAAGCGCTTGTTACATACTCAGATAAAATTAATGATAACGAAGCGCTTGATACACCGCCCTCTGTAATCAGTCCAACGAAGCCACCTTCGACACGTTTAAATTCCCGAGACAGGAACTCAAGCACCCCGGGAAGGTCGCCATGGGCAGGTTCATCTGCAACATAAGGGATGCGGTCAGCCACTTATCGCTCCCCACCCATATCAAACTCAATCCCGTATGAAACAAGATTCCATGCGATGTCAGTGTTGCTTACAGCTTTAAAGTCAATAATGCGGCCAGCCACACGAACGTCCAGCTTCTTGGTTGTACCGATAATAAAATTATGTGGTCCACTCCAAGATACTGTGTCACCAAAGTAATCACGAGTACCAAGATAAAACTCCAGCACCCCACCAATGCTGCCTTCAACAACGGGCCAGAGTCGAGTGATGTACTTAATTTGGGTGACATCTACTTTGATGCTTCCATCGAGCGCCTGTCGACCCAAAGGCACTCCGTCACGCTGTACGTATGAGTTCATGTTCGTACCAGCAAACTGTTCGCCATCCTCTGCCCGGTAGAACTTTGTCTTTGCGGTATCACACATCAAAAGGTAGCGCTTTGCTGCTGAGTAGCTTTGGTCATCGAACAACCCGCTCTGCTCGTCGTATGTTCCGCCTTGGTCTTGAATGGCTTGAGAGATATTAGGGTCGACAATGCCTCGGGCAATATGTGCTGTACCGATAGGGATGTCACGAATCGTTGTTGTGTTCTCTGACCAATTCCAGACCAGCGCAATGGTTGGTAAAATTGAGCCAGACTCAGGAATACAGAACCAGATTTCATGCGTGCCGTGGTTGATGGTCACAAAAGACGTTAAGTAATTCTCACCATCGATTGCATTGAACAACCATTTCTTCCAGCGGCGCTGCATAAACTCGTGAACCTGAGAGCCGTCATGCATGATGATGTCTTCATTCGCCAAAATGACATGTCGCCCAAACAGCTCGACTGCACATCGACGAGAAAGCAACCCAAGCTCACCAAACGCTTTACGGAATGAGAAAATATTATTCCCACCAACGTACTGCATGGTATGCGTTGAGCCCTCCTTGTAAATGACATTGATGTCACGGAGCGTAAGCATGTCGATGATAAACCCTGAACCCTGAGAGATAGTGGTTCGACCTGAATCATTGGTGTCGAGTGTGTAATCCCACGTAGGCGGTACACCACCGGGTGGTGCCGGGT
>Ga0190293_1000741_pt1 | contig 11638 bp, 12 predicted proteins | sample 48693001_MG_FD_161671 | JGI IMG/M metagenome (GOLD analysis project Ga0190293, IMG submission 161671) | Hydrothermal vent microbial mat bacterial communities from Southern Trench, Guaymas Basin, Mexico - 4869-30-0-1_MG | ecosystem: Environmental > Aquatic > Marine > Hydrothermal vents >... | reverse complement strand
TCCAGTGAAAACATGATTTGCGCGACATCTTCAAGACGTGAACCGACCGCCAGCTTCTCCAGCACCTGCACGGCATGCATGCTGGAGGGACCGCGCACATGCACACGGTAGGGCTTGTCGCCGCCATTGGAAACCACGTAGTAGGCCAGCTCCCCCTTGGATGACTCGACGCGCGTATAGGTCTCGCCGGCAGGAACATTCCACGCCAGCGGATTGGGTATGGGACAACGCACAGCGCCTTTGACTGAAGGCAGATGCTTGATTATCTGGCGCAGGATACGGATGCTCTGTTTCAACTCGGCGCGGCGCACCAGGTTCCTTGAGAGTGCGTCACCACCGGGTTGCGTGACAACATCAAAATCGATCTTGTCATAGACGAGATAGGGATCATCGCGCCGCACATCGAATGCAAGGCCTGTAGCCCGCAGATTGGGGCCGGTGACTCCCCATTTCAGCGCCTGCTCCTGGGTCATGGCGCCCACGTCGCGCGCACGCTTGATGAAGACCTGGTTTCTGAAAAATAGGCTGTCGTAATCCGGCAGGCGGGAGTCGAGATAATCGAGCAGAGTGCCGAGCCTGTCGAGAAAACCATCCGGCATATCGCGGCGCACTCCGCCGGGAATATTGTAGATGCTGTAGACCCGGCCCCCGGTCAACTCCTCGAAACGGTCGAGAATCAGGTCACGGTCGGCAACGCCCCAGAACATCGGCGTATACATACCGGTGGTGGCAGCATGCCCGCCAAAGGCAAACAGGTGTGCAGCCAGGCGCGACATCTCCAGCTGCATGACGCGCAGCCACATGGCGCGTTCGGGGATTTCAAGACCGCACAGCTCCTCGATGGCAAGCGAGTAGCACACCTCCATCGGCACGGGATCCGGAACGCAGATGCGTGGAACCAGTGCAATATTTTGTATCCACAGGCGCCCCTCCATGAGCTTCTCAAAGCCGCGGTGCAGATAGCCTGCATCCGCCCGGGCCGAGAGCACTTCATCGCCGTTGAGTTTGACTCTGAAGGCGTAGTTGCCTTCGATACCGGGGTGGTTGGGGCCAAAATTCAGTTCAAACTCATTGCTGGGCGGCTGCTTGATCGCCTCGTAATTTTCCGGTCGCATCAGCGCACATCCTCCGGCCTGGTGGTGATTCCGCCACCCTCAGCCTCGATATCCTTGAGCCACTGCGGATGGTACTCCTCCCAGTTGAATGTCTGGTTGACAAAGGCCTCGGAGTCGAAATCCTTGCGCATCGGCGGCGGACCATTCCACTCGGTGAGGATAAACTTCTCCATGTCCGGACTGCCCTCGAAATAGACACCGAACATCTCGTGAATGTCGCGCTCAAAAAAGGCAGCGGGCGTGTAGAGATCATAAACTGACAAATAGACCCCGGGCTCGCGGGAAATCCGGGTATGCGCAGAGACCAGTGAATTGGTCTCATAGGACCAGACGTGGTAGACCAGTTCGAACTCATTATCCTCGATCCAGTCAACGCAGGTAATTGCCGAGAGATGCACATAGCTGGCGCGTCCCTGCAGCAGTTCCAGCAGCGCCGGCAATGCTTCAGGAGCAATATCGATGCGCACACGGCGTGAATTCTTGCGCTTGAACTGGATAATCTTGATATCTTTGAGCAGATCATCCAGCCACAGATTGAGTTCTTTACTCATCGGTTTTCTCCCTGGATCTTCTCCCTCTTTTCGCCCAGACTGAACTCGAGCGCCTCCAGCGGCTGCTGGTGCTTCTGCAGCAGGGCGGTATGTTCTCCCAGGGTTTGATCCGTCATCAATCCATAGTGTTCCGCTTCGGCAATAATATCGGTCGGCGTCTGCCAATCCTCGCCAAACAGCTTCTGCTGATTGCCGAGATAGTAGTCATAATTTTGAAAATAGCGTTTCCAGTTGTCGGCGCGTCCGCTCCTGATATCTCCCATGAGATCACGCAAGCCGCTGATCACAGCCTCGGGTCTGGGCATACAGCCGGCGATATAGATGTCGACTGGAATATACTCCCTGAGCACTTTTGCTGTCGCGTAGCTCTGCCAGTACATGCCGCCGTTGACAGTGCAGGAGCAGATGCCGATCACATACTTGGGCGAAGGCATCTGCTCATAGGTAAGGATGATGCGTTTCAGGGTCTTGACAGAGACATAGCCGGTAATCAGCAGGATATCCGCCTGGCGCGGTGTCACCATCGGCTGGATGCCGAGGCGCTCCATGTCGAAACGCGATGTCATTGCCGGCGGCAGTTCGATCGCTCCGCAGCCGGTGCAGTAGTGCAGCATGAACATCGAGCGCGACTGGCAGAAACGCACCAGTTCATCGAAGACATTGGCGAGAGGATTGCTGCGCTTGGCGCTGCCATCCGCCACGGAGATCTCCTGGCGCACAGGAATTTTATCGAGTTCGTTCATTTCATCACCACTGCTAGTCCGATCAAACCCAGCAACATTGGCCACTTCCACATCAGGCGCAGTACGTCCTCGGTGCGGTAGCGGGGAAAGAGATAGGCGACGGACATAGGAATGGCAACCACCAGAAAGATTTTGGGTAAAAAGGTTATCCAGTAGACTCCGCCACCGAGAAACAGCGTGGTGAAGATCACGCCTGCCGTGTAGAGCTGGAAACACTGCATCACAAACAGCCCACCCATGAACTTACCGCTCATCTCGACCATCGGTCCTGTAGCAATCTCAGACGGAGCCACATAGATCTCGAACGGATGCTTGCCCATGATCGCCGGCAGTATCAGCAATGCTGTGATGGCAAGTATCGGCATCTGTACAATTCCCCAGCTGGAGACGCCCTGTTGCTGCTGGATGCTGATCATCTCGGCGAGGTTGGTGGTTCCGTAAACATAGGATGCGCCGAAGATCACCAGGATAAAGGGGATGTCGTAGGCCAGCATGGCCGTCAGGGCGCGGGAGATGCCGATCGACCCATTGGGATTGGCGCACTGTCCAACGCCGAGCGCCATCCCCAGTGCCGGGATCATCAACATGTAGGCCAGGGTCACTGCCCCGCCCTTGTCAGCAAGTCCGTCCAGACCGGGAACAGGCAGCAGGGTCTCGGCGGCGATATAACCGCCGACAGCCATGATAATGCCGATCTCATGCATCAGGCCGTGGGAGATCTGCGTCTCCTTGCTATAGAGCTTGATAATGTCGTAGATCGGCTGCAATACAGGCGGACCGACACGCCGTTGTATGCGTGCGCCAATCCTGCGCATCATCAACACCATCACCAGGCCGATGACAAAGGCCAGGATCGGCATCAGCAGAAGTTCAACAAGCAGTTCAGAAAAAGGCATCAGACAATCACCCAGGAGAGCGCGAAGACAACTGCCGCCAGCAGCAGATAGGATGGATGTGCATTGCGATAGAGCCCCTGCATTGCCGTCGAGAAGGTATCCACGGCTGAAATGACACCACGTTCAAGCCACTCAAAACTGTTGCGGTACCAGGGGCCGATCAGATGCATCAGCCCCGGGTAGAAGTTATCGCTGTAGTGATAGCGGGTTTCAGCAGTCAGGAAATGGCCGCCGGCGTAGTTATCCAGCTGGTGCACACGCTTGCTGCGTCCGCCAAGAAAGAACACCAGCGTACCGAAACCAAACCCAACCAGCAGCACGGAGACGATCCAGATCATGTCAAGACCACCACTAATGGATACGCCACCGAGGTGATGCGCCAGAACCGGGATGCCGATACTCGCCTGCACGGCGCTGGTCCAGTCAAGCACCAGGCCAGGGAAATAACCTGTCACAAAAACCACCACGGCAAGCAGCATCATTGGAATCACCATGCTCAATGGCGCTTCGCGTACAGCAACGTGCTCGACGCGCAACTGGCCGAGAAAGATGTTGTGTATCAACTTGTAGACACTGAGGATGGTGCCAAGCGTGCCGATCACTGCACCGATAAACAACAACGGACTTCCATCAACGATCAGTGAGCGATAGATCAGCCACTTGGAGACGAAGCCATTCATCGGCGGCAGTCCGGCAAGGCCGATAATGCCAATCAGCATAGCCAGATAAGAGAGCGGCATGCGCGTAAACAGGCCGCCCAGTTTGTTCAGATCCGATGTGCCGGTGCGATGCATCACCGCAACCACAGCCATGAACAGCATCGCCTGGTAGGATGCATAGTTAAAGACATGCATGAGGCCGCCGGCTGAGCCAAGATCATTGGCAATGACGATACCCAGCAGCATATAGCCGGTCTGGCCAACGCCATGCCACGCCAGCAGACGGCGCGCATCATGCTGGCGCAGGGCAATATAGGTCGGGATAATGATCGTGAAGACGGCAATCCAGGCCAGCAGATCTTGTGCGCTGAGGAAGGTGAAGGGGATCTCCATCTCCACCAGGCGGCTGATCCCTATCAGTTGAACAATAACCACGATAAAGGCGAACAGTCCCATGCGCGAGGAGATGGCACCGAGAAAAGCTGCGCCCGGCCCCGGTGTCTCTGCATAGGCTTTCGCCTGCCACAGGTGAAACGGCACTATTGCCATCTTGACGCCGAAGCCGGCTGTCAATAGCACCACCACCAGCCACAAGGTGGATGTCTGCATCTGCGGCGCAGCCTCCTTGAGTGACTGAAAGTCAAAACTGCCGACCTCTGCATAGATCAACAACAGGCCGCCCAGCAGAGCCATGGCGCCGGCAAAGGCATAACTGATATAACGCATGGCGTAGCCGAATGCCTTGCCGCCCGCCAATGCCATGATCAGAAAACTCGCCCAGCTGACCAGCTCCCAACCGATGAACAGTGTCAGCAGGTCGCCGCTTGCCAACAGCACCAGCATACTGAATACGTTCAGCGCCAGCGCCCCATGGAAGAGACGCAGGTTACCGCCATTGTCGCGGTATTTTCTCCCCCACTCACCGGATGCAAACCAGCTGCTGAAGAGACCTGCGCCGATGGTAATCAAGGCGAAAAACCACGATAACGCATCAAAACGCCACAACAGTTGTTCACTCAGGACGACAATGCGGAAGGATGACTGAACGACCTCCAGGGTCGAATAACCCAGGCCGGACATCATCAGCAATGCTGCGCCCTGCAGTGCATAGAGGATGGTGACAAGCCAGCCGCCGAAACTCCTGTTGCCAGCCAGCAGTGCGATGACAACGGTAATTGCTGAGATCAGCAGTAGATGATCCAGTGCGGTCATTGCACTCTCCCGGCTTCAAGTGGTTGTGGAGCCACAGTTTGTATGTATGTCGAGACATCGCTCGCCTGCACCGCAATGCCGTCGAGCCGGTCGGCAAGCGGAACCAGCATGAAGACGGATGCAACCAGCCCGGCCCCAAGGAACACCGCTGTAGCGAGATCCAGAGTTGCATGCGCGTTATGAGGTGTCGCAGCCGGCTCCTTCTCATAGAGTTTCATGACGACGCGAAACAGATAATTCGCTTCCAGTGACGCCGCGGCAAGAATCACGAATGCAGCAAAGTAGTAGAGCGGCTGATCCAGCGCCAACATCGGCATGATCACCAGTAGCTTTGCCCAGAAACCCGGCAGCGGCGGTACACCGATCAGCGACAGGGAGAGCAGCACGAACAGCGCAGCACCAACTGGAGACGTTTTTGCAGCGCCTGCAAGCGCCTTGATCGAGCCTCCCCAGCGTTCGGCCAGCAGGAACATCGACGGCTTCAAAAAGAGATGATGCACCATGACTGCCAGGGCCGCGAAGATGCCGGCATTGCCGGGTATCGAGAGGGCGATGAACATCACGCCGAGTTGGCCAATCGAAGAGAAGGCCAGCATGCGGTTGAGATCACGTGCGCGCCAGGCAGCCAGCTCACCAGTGGCGACCCCGAGAATGCCAAGCACCAGCAGTACGGTCAATGCTTCCGGCTGATGGAATACCAGGATCAGCAGACGCATGATGATCAGCAGCGCCAGCTTGGAGACCACACCTGCAAGCAGCGCAGATACCCTGCTGGATGCCGTTGCATAAACCTCAGGCACCCACATATTGACAGGGAAGAGTTCAGCCTTGACGCCAAATCCAACCAGCATCAACACAAAGGCAGCGAAACCCTGCAGGTTATTGAGTTTTTCAGGCGCCAACTGCGCAAGCTGCGCCAGGTTCAACGTGCCCGTTGCCTGGTAGACCAGCGCAATACCGGCAAGCGCAAGCGCGGCGCCAAAACCACTGATCACCAGATAGCGCAGCGTCGACGCAAAACTGCCCGATGTTCCCCTGCTGGCGATGAGTCCGTATGACACCACTGTCATCAACTCATAGAAGACATAGATATTGAACAGGTCGCCGGAGAGCGCCAGGCCGGAGCCAGTGCCTGCGAGCAGCAGCGCCAGCGATGAACTGCGCAGTTGATTCTCCGTGCTGCGTGGCCACAACAGCAGCGTACCGATGGTCATCGCCAGGGCGAACAGCAGCGCAAATTGATCGGCGTAGAGGGTGATGCCCAACGGCGCCTGGAATCCCCCCCATTGAATTGCCTGTGGCGCAGCGCTTAATTGAGGCCACACCGAGAGACCAATCGCTGCAGTCGCCAGCAAAACCAGTGGCCCGATCACGCGCGCCGCGAATGTCGAGAGGCGATTGATGCTCGAGAGTAAAAAGGCCGTCAGCAATGGCAGCGCAATCATCAATACCAATAGATTCATGATCCACTCTCCTGCTGAACGACGCTGTTGAGAGGAACTTTTGCAATATCAGCAGGCTTCTCGCTGCTGGAGGGCATATCGATGCCGGCGTCAGCAGAAATCTCCTGTTCCAGCTTGAGACGTACTTCACGCATATCCAGGGTGCCATAGGCGCGCTGTACACGAATCGCCAGGCTCAGCGCCAGCGCCAGGATGCCGACGCCGATGACGATGGCAGTCAGCACCAGCGCCTGCGGCACAGGATCCGCCATCATGGCGGGAACATTGCCGTCCACGATAATAGGTGCAGCCGCGCCCTCGTGGTAGGTGGAGAGCATCAGCAACAGGTTTGCTCCCGCTTCCAGCAGGGCGATGCCGAAAATGATGCGCATCAGATGATTGGAAATCACGATTCCACTAATGCCGATCAGCATCAGGCCAAACGCCGCTATATAGAGAATCGTGTTGCTATCGAGGATATCCATGCTCAATCCAGTGCCTCCGCTTCAGCAAGGTGCGCCAGCAAGCCGGCCAGTTCGGAGCCCACCTTGATGCCGACTGCCAGATACAAAATGGGAAGAGTCCCAGCGGAAATCAGTGCGCCAAGTTCACCCTTGTCAAGCAGCGGAGTGAGAAACTCCTTGCCGTCGAACATCGCCAGCAGGCCTATGCTAATAAAGGTAGCGCCGGCCAGACCTTCGACAAGTGAGACAACCCGCTGATCAATGAGAGTGATCCCGGGCCTTGCCAGCAGCGGCAGGAAAAAAGCAGCAGCAAGAATCACGCCGCCCTGGAATCCGCCACCCGGCGTCAGATGTCCATGCAGAATAATATAGAGACCGACAACCAGCAGCAGCGGAAACAGCAGGTCGGCTCCTGTACGCAGAATAAAGCCGGCATCGGGGTCGCGCGGCGCATCAACTCTGCGCCTGCCGAGCACCATGCCGCCGATCATCGCGGCTGTAAACAGGATGGTGAGTTCCAGCAGGGTGTCGATACCCCGGTAGGCAAGCACCACCGAGGTGACAAAGTTGGCGGCGCCTGTCTCCTCTGCGGCAACGGCATTGATTGCCTGACCGGCATTGACTGCCGTGTTGCTAAAGTCTATGTGCTGATAGATCGCGGCAATCATCACCCCGAGACCCAGCAGAAAGAGTGCTGCTGTAAAACGACGCATCTTATTGACCCCGCCACAGACCCAGGCGGCGCAGCGCCAGGGCAAAAAGAAGGCTGCTCAATCCGGCGCCGATTGCCGCCTCGGTCATGGCGACATCAGGAGCGCGGACAACGACAAACAGAAACGAGAGTCCGAGTGAGACCACCGACATCGCTGCAAGTGCGGCCAGAAAATCCTTGAACAGCAGGACCGCCACAGCACTGAGCAACATCACGATAACGACGACCAAAACAACTACTTCCATAACTAATATCCTTGAGTGGCCAACATCTTTACAAATGAATCAGATTTCAATAATGACTCTCGCCAAGGCGCAAAGCTTCCGCATCCCTGCTCACGCCCCTGACCTACATCCATGGTCGCTTCCGGCATCCTGCCTCTGGCGACACTTATACATCCATGTATGACGTAAGCCAAGCCAGCCAAGAAAAACCTTTGCGATCTTGGCGTCTTGGCGAGAGAAAATAATTTTTCTTCATGCCTTATTAGTCTAAGAGATAGTCTCACTGGTCCGGATACCTCATATATGCCGACGGGATGGGGATTCAATTTACTACTCCCCGCCCTGCTCTTTCGTACGCCAGGGCTTGATGCCGCTGATTTTGGCGGCGCGTGCAATGATCGATGCTGCAACCGGATTGGTGAACAGCAGAAAACCGGCAATTACCAGCAGTTTTGGCCACCACGTCGGGTGCAGCAGTGCAATCCCGAGCAGCACGGAGAGGGAGCCCAGGGTCACCGCCTTGGTTCCGGCATGGATACGGTTATAGACATCCGGCATGCGCAGCAATCCCAAACCGCCAACTGCTATAAACAGAGCGCCGATCACGAGGAAAATATCACCGACAATATTCATTTTTGATTCCCCTCGATAGCACGCGCAATCGCCACTGTACCGACAAATGCGAGCGTCCCGTAGACCAGCGCGATATCGAGATAGATGGGATTATTGAAGTAGGCAGCCATGCCCGCCAGCCCTGCAGTGGTAATCACCGAGAGTGTATCTGCAGCAACCACACGGTCAGGCGTTGTGGGTCCCAGAAACAGGCGAATTGCACTGAACCCCATGCCGACGAGGAGAAGTGCTATAGCAATAAGTTCAAGAGTAGAAATCGTCATACCAAAAACCGCTTGATGTGCCGTTCGAAGGAGGCGGCTATGGCTTCCGTCGCCATCTTCGCATCTGTTCCCGGCGGACAGTAGACCCAGTGAACAAGGATGGTGTCGCCAGTGACATCAACACTCAAGGTGCCCGGTGTCAGTGTTATAGAATTGGCCAGCAGCATGCGGCCAAGCGGAGACTTAAGGGTGGTCTTGATCTCGACCATCTCAGGGCGAATCGGCAACGAGGGTGTCAGCACGCGCATGGCCAGTTCAAAATTGGCTTTGATCAGCTCCTTGAAAAAATGAACCAGGTAGAGCAGCACATAGAGTGGCGCCATGAAACTGAACTTGATGCCGTTGTAGATGGTAAAACGGGAACCAAACAGCAGGGTAATCATCAATGAGACAAAAGCGCCAAGAGCCACCTCCTCCCATGCCAGGCTTCCGCTCAGCAGCATCCACAGCAGTAGCGAGATGCTAAATACAAAAGCGTAGTGTGCGCCTGAAACAGTGCGCGTCGTTTGCGGAGTATCCATTGTGATTTCTTCTGGGATTAGGGGTGTGTTGCAGCAACAGGGTTTTTATTTGCGGGAGAGTTTACAGGATATCCAATATCCTGAACGAAATTTTTTGCTTTATTTGCGAGACAAATTTTACTCTCCTGTCAACAAATGTCTAATACATTGTCCTTTGCATATTGATAACGTAAACGCATCACGATGTTTCAGGCATTTGTTCCAACCTCTTCCGGGACAAAATCCCTGGCAATTCGCTTTGTTAGCGTGTAGATACCGCGCAGCCTGTCGAGCAGTTCCATCTCCATTCTCACCAGGTTCAGGCGAGTGCCCTGCTGTTTTCCGATACGCTCGGACTGGCGCAACAGAAATTGATCCGCCAAACGCCGTACATCATCCTTTGCAGCAATCACGTTCTCTGCGGCTTTCTCGTCCTCCTCTCTCACCGCAGTGACTGCATCGTCGATAGAGTTCCTGATGGTATCCGTCAGATTGTTCAGCAATATTCCTGTTGCCTCGCTGACATCTTCTTCCATATCAATATACCGCTTGCCGAGCTCCACCAGGTCCGATTCGATGGTATTCGCAAGATTCCCCAGATTCACAGTGGCGCTCATCAAAGCCTGAAAGTGATGACTCTGTTGATCCGTCAGCGGCTCCTGGCGGATCTTACTGAGATATTCAAGGATGGCGTCATGCAGAATATCAACCTTGTGCCGCATTTTCACTATGCTGTCACATCTGCTCTTGCTGCCGCTGCCAACGGCGGCGCGAAGCGTCGAAAACATCTCGATGATAATCTCTCCCATGTAACCGAGTTCGGATCGCACCTGCTGCAGAGCCATGGCCGGATGCTTGACGACATCCTCGTCAAGGAAACGTGGCTCGACGAGAATCTTCACCTTCACCGGTTTTGCCGGAATCAGCCACTCCACCAGCTTTGCGAAGTAGGTCGTGAAGCCGAGAAACAGCAACGTATTGGCCAGATTGAAAATCGTGTGCGCATTCGCGATCTGGCGAGGCACCTCCGCCGCCATGCGCGCCTTGCCGGAAAGATCCGGCGCTGTTGGTGAAATCGAGACGACAAAATCCGCCAGTTGCGGAATAAACATCACCCACAGCAACACGCCGGCAACATTAAAAATGACATGCACTGCAGCTGCCCGTACTGCTTCAACCGGTTTACCCAGGGATGCAAGAATGGCTGTAACGCAAGTGCCGATATTGGCGCCGAAAGCCAGCGCGATGCCTGCCGGCAGCGTAATCAGCCCTGCCGACGCCATCACAATGGCGATGCCGGTTGTCGCTGCCGAGGACTGCACCAGACCGGTAAAAACCGCACCGACGAGGATGCCAAGCAGCGGGTTCTCCATCTTCACCATCAGATCGAGAAACGGCTGATAGGTGCGCAATGGCAGCATTGCCTCACCCATCACCCCCATGCCGTAAAAAATCAGGCCAAGCCCCATCACCATGGCGCCACTATGGCGCACGTTTTCCCGTTTGCCGGCAAATAGCATGAAGAAGCCAACGGCAACAAGCAGCAGCGCATACTGGGTGATATTAAACGCAACGATCTGTGCAGTGAATGTGCTGCCGACATTCGCCCCCATGATGACACCCACAGACTGCGCCAGGGTCATAAAGCCGGCCGAGATAAATCCAACCACCAGTACCGTGGTGACAGACGATGAGTTGAGTATCGCCGTGACAAAAGCGCCTGTCAAAGCCCCCATAAAGCGGTTCCTGGTCAGACTGGAAAGCACGTTTTTCAGGGTATCTCCGGCCGCTGCCTTGAGCCCCTCGGACATCTGCTCCATACCAAACAGGAACATCGCCAGTCCGCCAAAGAGTCCCATCGTGAGAGTGAACCAGTTGATCTCGTCCTCCCCTCCCACTGTTTCAGCCAACACAGGAAGCGCCAGCATCAGCAGCAAAAACCCGACCGACAGCACGATGGTTCTGAATTTCATCACCGGAGATGGTGTGTAAAGCGTCAAAAATTTATTCAATTCCCACTCCAATTTTTTTACCACAAAATACACGAAAAACACGAAAAGAGAGAAAAATCAACTCCGTGTAGCAAGCAGGGTTGGGAATTTGTAGGGGGGGATAAGGCGTCTTTTTGCCGCATCCACCAATGTGGATGGATAATGCTCCTGCATTTACGGCGCCTCCAGCATTCATGGTGGATGCGCTAACGCTTACCCCCCCCAACTTTTTC
>Ga0190293_1000740_pt1 | contig 11644 bp, 10 predicted proteins | sample 48693001_MG_FD_161671 | JGI IMG/M metagenome (GOLD analysis project Ga0190293, IMG submission 161671) | Hydrothermal vent microbial mat bacterial communities from Southern Trench, Guaymas Basin, Mexico - 4869-30-0-1_MG | ecosystem: Environmental > Aquatic > Marine > Hydrothermal vents >... | reverse complement strand
TCTTGCTCTTTACCGTAGCGCTCAATAGCGAAAGCAAAATCTAAATAAACAGCCTCACCGGTTGCATTTACTCCAAAACCTGCATCACAGCGTTCTTTAGCTGCGCGTGATGCAACATCACGAGGCACCAAATTACCAAATGCCGGATAACGCCGTTCTAAATAATAATCTCTGTCTGCTTCATTAATATCCTTCGGCTTTAATTTTCCTTGCTGAATTGCTTTTGCATCTTCAATTTTTGCAGGAACCCAAATCCTACCATCATTACGCAAGGATTCTGACATTAATGTCAATTTTGATTGGTAATCACCACTTCGGGGTATACAGGTGGGGTGTATTTGTGTAAAACAAGGGTTGGCAAAATAGGCCCCTTTCTTATGTATTTTCCAAGCTGCAGTGGCATTTGAACCCATTGCATTGGTTGAAAGGAAATAAACATTTCCATAGCCACCGGTTGCAATAACAACAGCATGAGCCGAATGACGTTCAATTTCACCGGTAACTAAATTTCTAGCAATAATTCCTCGTGCTTTCCCATCTACTTTAACAACATCGAGCATTTCATGACGATTGAACATATCAATTTTACCGCGTGCGATTTGACGATTCATTGCCGAATATGCTCCTAATAGTAACTGTTGCCCTGTTTGTCCTTTTGCGTAAAAAGTACGAGAAACTAAAACTCCGCCAAAAGATCGGTTATCTAAAAGACCCCCATAATCTCTGGCAAATGGCACACCCTGAGCAACACATTGATCAATTATGTTAGAAGATACCTCGGCCAGACGATAAACATTTGCCTCTCTCGAACGATAATCTCCTCCTTTTACCGTATCATAAAACAATCGGTAATTAGAATCGCCATCTCCCATATAATTTTTAGCCGCATTAATTCCACCTTGAGCGGCAATAGAGTGAGCCCGTCTTGGAGAGTCCTGATATGCAAATGCTTTTACATTATATCCCAATTCTGCCAAGGTTGCTGCAGCTGAGCCTCCGGCTAAACCTGTACCAACAACAATAATATCAATATTGCGCTTGTTCGCCGGATTTACTAGATCAATTTTATCTTTATAAGTAGTCCATTTATCTTTAATCGGACCTTTTGGTACTCTTGAATTTAATGACATAATGATTAGATATTAAGCAAAGTAAAAATAGATTGCAATAACTGAAAAACCTAAAGCTATCAAATAACTAAAGGCTATTCCTAAATTTTTTATAAACTTTAAATATTTTGGCGCCCTTGCTCCAATACTAGTAAAGGCTGACTGAAATCCATGGCTTAGATGCAGGCCTAATAAAATAAAAGCAACTACATAAATGATCACATAAATTGGATTCGTAAATAATTGTGTTACCAATTGAAAATCATCATGAACCTCACCAAATTTTATTTCTACAAAGAAATCTTTTAAATGTAAAACCAAGAATAGTAATACCAAAAAACCAGTATAGATCATGTTTCTTGAGGCCCATCCAGAATTTGCTGCTGCATTGTTCTTTGAATATTTAATGGGTCGGGAAGCTCTGTTCTTTAATTCTAACCAAATTCCCATAGCAATATGGACAATAAAACCCGCTGCCAAAACATATTGCATCACTTGTATTAACGGATTGGTAGCCATAAAGTGAGATGCTCCGTTAAAAGTATCAGCTCCGATAAACAGGGTTAAATTTACTCCTAAATGTACTAGTAAAAAGGTAATTAAGAAAAATCCGCTTAGTGACATTACAATTTTTCTTCCTAAGGATGAAGACTTTAATCCACTCATTTTTAGATTGGTTTTTTATGTTGCAAATATAAAAATTGAATCTGTGAATTCAATTAGTAAAATTTTCTGTTAGCAAATTTAGACTAAATATAAATAGTGCCTGCAAAAAAACTGTCTAATTTCATGAAATGAATTATTTTGGATGAGATTTTTGTTTTTTGAAATTTAGTGATGCCTAAGTATCAGTTAATTGAAAAAAATAAAAATATCGCTAAAAGAAACATTTCTGTTTTTGTAGAGTTTTCTTGCAGGCACTAAATAGTAATCATTGTTACAATCTGATTTATATCATATCATATAGATTATTTCCTTATACCTTTGTTAGGTTAATTTTAAACTTAGCCAAATGGCAATTAAAAAAGGACTCTTTAAAACATCGGTTGGACGGAAAAATTTAATGGCCGTTACCGGATTATTTATCATTTTTTTCCTCATTATCCATCTCATTGGAAACCTTATTTTAATCATTCCTGATTCTTTTTTCCCAATAGAGTTTTGGGATAATGTTGCTGATCAACACGATATGTACAATGCCTACTCCCATTTTCTGGTACATTTCTGGCCAATTACAATTATTGCATGGGTTTTATATGCTGCTATTGCACTGCATGTTGTAGATGCATTATTAATTACAATGAGTAATTGGAAGGCCAAAGGGGAAAAGTATGCAGTTAGTGACAACTCAACCAGTACCTGGATCTCTCGTAACATGGGTCTTTTAGGAACTATAATTGGGTTTTTTATAGTTATGCATATGGCTCAATTTTGGTTACAATACAAAGTGTTGAAAGTTGAACACGATTTGTACAATTTAGTTATTGAAACTTTTAGTGTTTGGTGGATGGTACTACTTTATGAAATAGGAATTATTGCTTTAGGTTTTCACATTGTACATGGTATTGAAAGTTCACATCGCTCATTAGGAATATATCCTAAAAAAGTAATGGGTATTATCAAGCATATAGCACTTTACTTTAGTTTGATCATGGCAATATTATATGCTATCATTCCAATCATACTATATTTTAAATAATACATTATTAATATAATTAGCACCAAATGACGAACAAACCATCATATTTAAAATTGAATGATCAAAAATTTGAAACAATAAATCATTCGATTTTATTTGTACCGATCGCTATCGGGGTTGGAATTTCTTCTTTGGAATCTAAAAATAAAATCTATGGCTCTTAACGCAAAAATTCCAGAAGGACCTTTAAAAGATAAATGGCAAAACTACCTTGCTAAAACCCGTATTGTCAACCCGGCAAACCGTAAAAAGTTAGATGTAATAGTAGTTGGCGGTGGATTATCTGGTGGAGGGGCAGCAGCTTCATTGGCAGAATTGGGATATAATGTAAAAGTCTTCTTCTTTCAAGATTCAGCACGACGTTCTCATTCTGTGGCAGCCCAGGGAGGTGTGAATGCAGCAAAGAATTACAAGAATGATGGTGATAATGTATATCGCATGTTTTATGACACCATTAAAGGAGGTGATTTCAGGTCTCGTGAGGCAAATGTATATCGAATGGCAGAAGTTTCTCTTGATCTGATCGATCATATGGTTGCCCAAGGTGTGCCCTTTGGTCGTGAATATGGTGGATATTTAAGTAATCGCTCGTTTGGTGGAGTTTTGGTTTCTCGTACCTTCTATGCGCGTGGTCAAACTGGGCAACAGCTTTTATTGGCTACCTACCAGGCAATGATGAAACAGGTTAAAGTTGGTAAATTAAAACAATATAGTCGTCATGAGATTTTAGATATAGTTATCATCGATGGAAAAGCCAGAGGTATTATTGCACGTAATCTTGACACAGGGGAAATAGAACGACATGCCGCACATGCAATAGTATTTGGAACAGGAGGCTTTGGAAAGATCTTTTACCTATCTACTTTAGCAATGAATTCAAATGGTTCGGCAAACTGGCGGGCTCATAAAAAAGGTGCTTATTTTGCAAACCCTTCATGGACACAAATTCATCCTACTGCTTTACCACAATCGGGTGAACATCAATCAAAATTAACTTTGATGTCAGAGTCATTGCGTAATGACGGCCGAATTTGGGTGCCAAAAAATAAAGATGAACAACGAGCACCGGGAGATATTCCTGATGAAGACAGAGATTATTACCTGGAGCGTCGCTATCCTGCATTTGGTAATTTGGTGCCTCGCGATGTAGCTTCCAGAGCTGCAAAAGAAAGAATGGATGCCGGTCATGGAGTTGGACCTCTAAAAAATGCCGTGTACCTTGACTTCAAATCAGCTATTGAAAAATTAGGAGAAGATACAATCAAAGAGAGATATGGAAACCTCTTTACCATGTATGAAAAAATTACAGCAATTAATGCATATAAAGAGCCTATGAAAATTTCTCCTGCTGCCCATTTTTCTATGGGAGGCCTATGGGTAGATTATGAGTTGCAAACATCAATTCCCGGATTATTTGCTGTGGGTGAAGCAAATTTTGCCGATCATGGGGCTAACCGATTGGGGGCAAACTCGCTTTTACAAGCCTCTGTTGATGGCAATTTTATCTTGCCTAATACTATTTCAAATTATTTAGCAGATGATATCCGTACAGGGGAAATCGCAACAGATACACCAGAATTTGACGAAGCTGAAAAAGTGGTAAAAGAACAGGTAGAAAAATTGTTGTCTATAAAAGGCAATATGCCGGTAGATCAAATTCATCGTCGTTTAGGAAAAATAATGTTTAAGGAAGTAGCAATGTCCCGAAATGAAAAAGGAATGATCTGGGCTATCGAAGAAATAAAAAAATTACGTAAAGAATTTTGGGAAAATGCTGCGGTTTCCGGAGATGAAAAAGGTCCAAATTCTGAATTGGAAAAAGCAGGTCGTTTAGCAGATTATCTGGAAATAGCCGAATTGATGACAGTTGATGCCTTAAATCGGAAAGAAAGCTGTGGTGCTCATTTCCGGGAAGACTATCAAACTGAAGACGGTGAGGCGCTACGAGATGATAAAAATTATATGTATTCTTCTGCCTGGGAATGGAAAGACGGAAATGAATGGAAAGAGCACAAAGAAGCCTTAGAATTTACAGAAGTTAAACCAACGGTTCGTTCCTATAAATAATAATATCTCAATACTAAAACAAATGAAACTGACACTTAAAATATGGCGCCAAGATAATGCCAGATCCAAAGGAAAATTAGTAAGCTATAACTTATCAGATTTAAGTTCAGACATGTCCTTTTTAGAAATGTTAGATGTTCTCAATGAGCAACTTGCTGCAAAAGGTGAAAGAGTTGTTGAATTTGATCATGATTGCAGAGAAGGAATTTGCGGACAATGCTCACTGGTTATTAACGGGCAGGCGCATGGACCTGAAGGTCATTATACAACTTGTCAAACTCATTTACGTTCATTTAAAGATGGTGATACCCTTTATATTGAGCCTTTTAGAGCAAATTCATTTCCGGTTATTCGTGACCTAAAGGTAGACCGTAGCTCAATGGATCGTATAATTCAGGCAGGAGGCTATATCTCTTCTTTTACAGGAATGGCTCCTGAAGCAAATGCAATACCTATTCATCATGAAATAGCCGAAAGTGCTTTTGATAGTGCTGCTTGTATTGGTTGTGGTGCTTGCGTTGCTACGTGTAAAAATTCATCTGCTGCCCTTTTTGTTTCAGCGAAAGTAGGTCATTTAGCTAAATTGCCACAGGGCCAAATTGAACGAATGGAGCGTGTTATCATGATGGTAAATGCCCATGATGATGAAGGTTTTGGAAGTTGTACACATACCGGTGCTTGCGCTATGGTTTGCCCGCAAGAAGTTCCCTTATTAGATATTGCACGTATGAATTTTGAGTATAATAGAGCCATCTGCCTTGTAAAAGATTAGGTTGAACAGATTCAAGACTGTCGTATTAAAGACATTTGCCAGAGTTAGTTCATATCCTTTTTTTATATTACATTTTAGTTGATTATATTTACCCTCTATTAAAATCAAAAATAAATGTCAGATGTTAAGAAGCATACTTTAGATCCTAATAAATGGGTTGTTTTATATGCTGATTATTTATTCAATTATGCAGTTACCAGAGTTAACGATCAGGATCTGGCAAAGGATCTGGTTCAAGAAACTTTTTTCTCAGGTGTAAAAGGTAAAGATAATTTTAGAGGTCAGGCCTCTGAACGTACTTGGTTGATCTCTATATTGAAAAGAAAAATAATTGATCATTACAGAAAGATCAATTCTGTTAAAGGGAAAAAAGAAGTGCGTGTCAATTTTTATGCTGATGGAGAAAAAAAGGGTAGCTGGATAGAGGAAAGAGTTCCTATGCATTGGGGTAATGACGCCGACAAAGAAATTGAAAACTTAGAATTAAAAGATGCTCTTGATAACTGTATCAATAGTTTGCCCGAAAAATACAGAATGGTGTTCTTGTTAAAAACCGTTCAAAATTACGAGACCGCTGAGATTTGTAATGAATTAGGAATAAGCTCGTCGAATTTATGGGTAATAATTCACAGAGCAAGAGTGCAGCTTAGAAGGTGTGTTGAGGAAAACTGGTTTAAAAATTAAAAATTAATGAGTAAAAAATTAATGATAAGTTGTGATGAAGCAACTGCTATCTGCGATAAAAATCAATATGGGGAAGCTTCCAGATGGGATAAACTGAGGTTGCAACTGCATTTGTTTTTATGTAAACATTGTAAACATTATTCAAAGCAGAATCACATTATTACAAAAATATTAGGAAAGTATGCACCTGGTTGTGACGGTTCTGAGCATTTATCGGAAAAAGAAAAGGAAGAATTAGAGGAAAAATTAAAGGAACAACTAAAACAATAAAACAAACAAAATTAAAAAAAAGCAGCAATGAAAATTCATTGCTGCTTTTTTTTATATTTGATATATCCTTTTTATAGAATTTATAAAATTAGATTATGGATCAAATTTATAATTTAAAACCATTTGTATTAATAGGCTATTATGTTTTTGTTACTTTTCTAATATTGTTTATTATTTTAGAAAACAAAAAACCTGAAAAGTCATTTTCCTATATATTCTTGATCTTACTTTTCCCCATTGGCGGAGTGGTAATTTACTTCTTGTTTGGAGCCCAATACCAGAAGAAAAGACTCTTTGCAAATAAGAAAATTTTCAATTCTGAATACCTTAGCACACCAGAACAGCTCAACAAACAACAAATTAATGAATTACAAGTTGGGTCAAACACCAAATTACCAACCTTATTTTACAATATAGAACAAGTAAAATTTACTTTAGAAAATAGTATAGAACTGCTAATCAATGGAGAAGAGAAGTTTCCTGTTTTATTTGAAGAAATAAGAAAAGCTAAAAAAAGTATCTATATTGAATATTACATCTTTAATGATGATAAAATTGGTAGTGAGTTGATTGATCTATTGTGTGCTAAATCTAAAGAAGCTGTTGAGATAAAAATAATATATGACGATGTTGGAAGTTCGATCAGTAAAAAAGCCATAAGACATTTAAAAAGTAACGGTATTGAGATCTATCCTTATATGCCGGTGCTCTTTTCAAGACTTGCTCATAAAGCGAATTATAGAAATCATAGAAAAGTAGTAGTTATTGATAATGAAGTTGGGTTTTTAGGTGGAATAAATATAAGTGACAAGTATATTAATCCAAATAAAATAGATCTGTTTTGGCGTGATACCCATATTTTATTGAAAGGTCAGGCGGTCATTGATTTACAATATATATTTATTTGTGACTGGTATTTTGTTAGTGGTATAAAAATGAAATTGAATAATACTTCTCTTGAAAAATCCATGGAAACAAAAACGCAAATAGCCACTAGTATTCTAGGTAGTGATTACGGAGCAAATAATCAAAGTATCATGGAAGCCTTTTTTGGGATGATTACGAATGCCCGAGAGGAAATTTTGATCACAACTCCCTATTTTTTACCCAACGAATCTATCTTAAATGCTTTAAAGATCACAGCAAAAAGTGGTGTGACTATAAAAATTATTATCCCAAAAAAACCCGATATTAAAACAGCCTATTTCGCAAGTCAGACCTATTTAAAATCCTTACTGCAAAGCGGTGTTGAAATTTATTATTACACCAAAGGAATGATGCATGCAAAAACCATGATAATTGACAATTATTTAAGTACTGTTGGCAGTACAAATATGGATCATCGCAGTTTTAATTTGAATGCAGAAGTAAATGCATTTATTATTAACGAAGGCATCGCAGAAAAATTAAAAAAACAATTTAATAAAGATTTAAAAAACACATATAAATTACAAATACAGGAGTTGAATGATCGCAAATGGTATGTTAAGGTTATTAGTTCAATTGCCAGATTAATTGCCCCTGTTTTATAGGCAACCTCTATTAAATATTATGGAATTTTTACCCGAAAAAATAGATCAATACGCTATAGATCACAGTCAAAAAGAGCCAGAATTATTACAGGAACTATTCAAAGAAACCTGGCAAAAGGCTTTGATACCACGTATGATAAGCGGGCATTTTCAAGGAAGGGTTTTGGCTATGATCTCAAAATTAATGCAACCAAATAATATTTTGGAAATTGGAACATATACGGGTTATTCTGCCTTGTGTTTGGCTGAGGGACTACAGAAGAACGGAAGACTACACACGATAGACCACAATGAAGAATTGGTTGATCTTCAACATAAATATTTTGACAGGTCTGATTATAAGAACCAAATCAAAACCTATGTTGGAGATGCCTTGGAAATTATAGATGGTCTTGATGAAAAATTTGATCTTGTTTTTATAGATGCAGATAAAGTCAATTACAGCAACTATTATTTTGCAATAATCGATAAAATGAATAAAGGAGGAGTCATTTTATCTGACAATGTGTTGTGGAGTGGAAAGGTTACAGAAAATACAGACCCAAAGGATCTTGATACTATAGCGCTGAAAGCTTTTAATGAACTACTCAATACCGATAAAAGAGTTGAAAGTGTGTTATTACCTATTCGTGATGGTTTGATGATTAGCAGGGTAAAGTTCTAGGTAGTCTCTGCAAGAAAACGCCAAATACTTCGTTACTCTCGTTTTGAAAACAGTTATTCACGAATGTGAACTCCTTGATTTTCAAAACTTTGAAAGCCTCGTCTTTGACGGTTTCTTATCAAAGACTCTTAAAATAATTGGTTTTCCTGCCAGCACTAGGTAATTGTTTAATATATCTTTAAAAACATTTGATCTCTTTCATATCTAATAAAATCTCTTCTATATTGAAAGATTACTCAGCTTTTAATAAAAAATAATTCCGTTTTCCTCTTTGCAATAAAATAAATTGATCTGCTATAAGATCTTTTGTATTTACCACATACTCGTCATTGATTTTTTCCTTATTTATAGAAATTGAGTTTTCTTTTAAGGCCCTCCTTGCTTCTCCGTTTGATTTTAAAAAACCCGATTTTTCATTTAAAGCATCCACGACACCTATACCTGCTTCCAGATTCTCTTTGCTTATTTTTGCCTGAGGAACTCCTTCAAAAATGTCTAAAAAAGTTTGCTTATCCAACTTTTGAAGATCTGTTGCTGTTGATCTTCCAAATAAAATTGAGGAGGCGTTTAAGGCGTTCTTATAAGCCTCAACACCATGGGTCATGGTAGTTACTTCCTCTGCCACTTTTTTCTGTAAAATTCTTAAATGCGGTGCTTTTTTATGCTCAGCAATTAGTTTATCAATGGTTTTCTTATCCAAAAAAGTAAAGATCTTGATATAATTTTCTGCATCAACATCACTGGCATTTAACCAATATTGATAATATTTATAGGGAGAGGTTCTTTTTGTGTCTAACCATATATTACCTCCTTCAGTTTTACCAAATTTCGTTCCATCTGCTTTTGAGACTAAAGGACTTGTCAATGCAAAAGCTTTACCTTGCAACTTTCTTCTTATCAATTCTGTACCTGTTGTAATATTACCCCATTGATCGCTACCTCCTATTTGTAATTTGCAATTATTATGTTGGTATAAATGTAAGAAGTCATAGCCCTGTACCAATTGATAGGTAAATTCAGTAAAACTCATTCCGTCTTTTGATTCTGCATTTATCCGGTTTTTAACCGAATCTTTTGCCATCATATAATTAACTGTTATATGCTTACCTATATCACGTGCAAAATCAAGAAAAGTAAGGTCTTTCATCCAATCGTAATTATTTACCATTTCGGCTGCATTTTCAACTCTCGAAGAAAAGTCGATAAATCTTTCTAAAGTTCTTTTGACTCCCGCTACATTTTTGGTTAAGGTCTCTTCGTCCAATAAATTTCTTTCTGCTGATTTTCCAGAAGGATCTCCTATCATACCTGTTGCTCCTCCAACCAGGGCAATTGGTTTATGACCAGCCTTTTGAAAATGCATCAATAATATAATTTGTACCAAACTACCTATGTGTAAAGAATCTGCTGTAGGATCAAACCCGATATAAGCTGAAGTTAGTTCTTTTTGCAATTGTTCTTCAGTTCCCGGCATTATGTCGTGAATAAGTCCGCGCCAGCGTAATTCCTCAACAAAGTTATTAGTCATTTCTAAAATTTTCCCAAATATAAAAAGAAACTTTTTACATTTAAGAATTAGTTCCTAAAGTTCCACAAGATTCTACTAAATAAATCTTATTTCATAATAATAGGAATAGACCCAAGGGTCGAGATACCTGACTGCCGTTAGGCAGGTTCAATCTAGGCCCCGCTGAAAAAGCGGGATTTGCCTGCCTTTGCCGGTAGGCAGGTTCAATCTAGATCCCGCTGAAAAAGCGGGATTTGTTCGATTAACTAAAAAACTGAAATTAATTTTTTAGAATCTCACGAATAAAAATAGTTATCAACCTCTGCTGTTACGATCCAATTTTTTACTTTCGTTAAATGATTTTAGTAACTGGAGGTACCGGATTAGTGGGTTCGCATTTATTATATCATTTGTTACTGGAAAATGAGTCGGTTAAGGCAATTTATCAAAAAACAAGTGATCTTAGTGCCGTTAAAAATGTATTTAGTTACTATAGCCCAGACTTTGAAACGATCTATGAGAAAATACAATGGATAGTAGCCGATTTAAATGATATTCCAGAATTAACAATTGCTTTTAATGATATAAGCCATGTATATCATTGCGCAGCTTTTGTCTCCTTTAACCCATCAGACTACCAGAAAATGCGTAAAATAAATATTGGTGGTACATGTAACATTGTTAATCTAAGTATTGGAAATTCAGTTAAAAAATTGTGTTTTGTAAGTTCCGTTGCGGCAGTTGAAAAAAACAATAATGATTTAATTAATGAATCTCAACCCTGGAATAATGCAGTATATAAAAGTGGTTATGCAATCACTAAATACGGAGCAGAAATAGAAGTTTGGAGAGCTTCACAAGAAGGTGTAGATGTTGTGGTTGTGAACCCTGGCGTTATTTTAGGATCGGGATTTTGGCATAAAGGAACCGGTAATTTATTTAGCCTGATAAATAAAGGTTTTAAATTTTATACAGATGGGGTCACAGGATTTGTCAGTGTAAAAGACGTTGTTAGAATAATGTGTGAATTGATGCAAAGAGATATCAAAAATGAACGTTTTATTTTAGTTGCTGAGAATTTGTCATATAAAGAAGTTTTCTTCTCGATAGCAGATTCGTTGAACAAAAAAAGGCCAAATATAAAGGTGAGTAAATTATTGAGCGAAGTTTTATGGCGATTAGATTATACTAAAAGTAAACTTACCAGAACTGAGCCTGTAATGACCAAACAAAGTGCGAGATCTTCCCAAACAAAAAGTTTGTATTCGTCTAACAAAATTATATCAACTCTTGATTATAAATTTAAAAAAATAGACAAAACAATTGAAAGGATTGGGAAG
>Ga0190293_1000739_pt1 | contig 11648 bp, 11 predicted proteins | sample 48693001_MG_FD_161671 | JGI IMG/M metagenome (GOLD analysis project Ga0190293, IMG submission 161671) | Hydrothermal vent microbial mat bacterial communities from Southern Trench, Guaymas Basin, Mexico - 4869-30-0-1_MG | ecosystem: Environmental > Aquatic > Marine > Hydrothermal vents >... | reverse complement strand
TAATAGTTGCATAAAACTTAAAAACTTCACCATTAGCCGTTGCTTGTTGAGCCTGATTAATAAGTTGTTGGTCTTGGTCGAATTCTATAAATAATACAATTACAGTGGCAATAACTAAATATATTAAGTTGAAACCTACATATTGTTTAACGGTTCTTCTTGTTTTTAATATATTTTCCATCAGTACTTTAGCGTTGTCGGTTGCAGATATTGTTCTGTAATTTTTAAAGAATATAAAAAAGAAATATGCTAAAACGATATAGCCAATTACAGCTAAAGGGATTAAAATAGCATCTGCATCAAATTGATCAAAGCGTTGCATACTTTTTGTGTCTTTTAAAAAGAAGGAGATAAGAGTCCAAAAAACGAACTCTAAAAGGCTAATAATAAATATCCATTTCACTATAGATGAAGATTTTTTCAAAATCATTTTGTAAATCTCATTATAGCTATGCTTAGGGTAAACTGTGTTATCCTTTTGCCAATCTTTTTTTAATAAATCTAATCCATCCATAGTGTTACGGATTTAAAATGGTTCTTAGCTTTGTTTTAATACGATTCATTTTCACTCTCGCATTTACCTCGCTAATCCCCATCGTTTCACTTATTTCTCTATAATTCTTATCCTCTAAATATAAGAAGACAAGTGCTTTCTCAATATCATTCAACTGATGTACAGCTTTGTATAGCAACTTTAACTGTTCTTCTTCTGTATCATCATATTCATCTGCTTTTATTTTAAACTGAATAGCATCAAAATCTTGTGTGTTAACTCGTCGCTTACTTTTTCTATAAAGCGTAATAGCTGTATTTAACCCAACACGATACATCCAAGTACTAAACTTTGCATCACCACGAAATTTCGGATAAGCTTTCCAAAGCTGAATCGTAATTTCCTGAAACAAATCATTATGAGCATCAAGATTGTTGGTGTATAACCTACAAACTTTGTGCACAATGTTTTGGTGTTTTTCTAACAATTCAACAAAACTATGTTCTAGCTCTTTATTCAATTTTATCAGTTTAGTTATTTTATAAGTATCAAAATTTTTAAAACGTTACAAGTATATTTCTTTTTGGCGTTTCTTTTTTGCTTTATCAAGAAAAAAAGTCAGGCTGTACATTGTATCTTTTTTGTGATAAATGCCTTCTTGCAACACAAAAAAGGATGCCATTTCCATCCTTAACGCAATTTTTTCATCATGAAATAGGAGTAAAGTCATATATTGAATTAAAAGTTTATATAAAATATGTAACAATATGATTTAGAATTATTTAACCACTCACTATAGACAAACTCTATCGCTGTTTTAATACCCCAAATACAATAAAAAGTTGTGCAAATGCATAAGTAAACATAATACTAATATTTGAAAATGGTAAAGGCATGTAAAATTTATTTAATGCTAATAAACTATCAGAAATCATAAACAAAATGGCTCCTAAAAAAACAAGAATAAAACTTTGTTTTGGTACAGAATCTTGTCTTAAAAAAGCAGTTGTCAGCATTGTTAAAATAGCAAGCATATAAATTACTACAGGAATAAGTATCTCACCTAATCCATCTTTCATTACATAAAATAAACCAATGCCATATAATAACATTACTATAATAAATAGAATTGCATTCTTAGATACGTTTCTATTTTTCAGGAATACAAGAATGTACATGATATGTGCAATTAAAAAAGCAATCAATCCGCCAATAAAAAAGTTGGAAGATGTATCCACAAACATCAGTAAAATATCTCCAAGCAATGAAAACACTAAAGCTAATAGCGTTATTTTTTTAGTAAAACGGTCTAAATGACCACGTTGTTTTAAAAAGAAAATTATTAAAACACTTAGTATTGCTGGTTTTGTTAAATAATGAAGATAAAATAAATTATCAGTACTACTGCATATAAGTTCAGCAATAAGAATACATAAAAATAATATTGAAAACGATTTTCCGGTTTTGCTTAACATAATTCTAAATATTCAGATTTAATCTCAAATATATTCAATTCGTCTTTAAATTTTAACAGTTCGGTAGTTTTAAGTTTAGCACTCATGTTTTGTATTGCATTTTTGCGATATCAATTTACGCTGAGATATCAGTATTAAAACATCAATCATGAAATCATTTATTATATTTTTAATTGGTCTAATAACCTTTCAAAGTTTCTCACAAGATATAGGTGGAGTCGTTACAGATACTAAAAACAATCCTATTTCTGGAGTTAATGTCTATATTGAGGGAACTTACGATGGTAGCTCTACAAACGAGAATGGAATCTTTTCATTTGCAACCAAATCAACTGGCACACAACTCTTAGTGGTGTCGTATTTGTCTTTTGAAACGTATACGCTTTATATTGATGTTTCAAAAATGTCAGATTTGAAAATTCAACTTCGTGAGAGTGTAAATACCCTTGATGCTGTTATACTTTCAGCAGGAACTTTTAGAGCTGGAGATAATAGTAAAATTAATGCTTTGAGTGCCTTAGATGTAGTTACTACTGCAAGTGCATTGGGTGATTTTGTAGGAGCTTTACAAACTTTACCTGGTACAACAACTGTCGCAGAAGATGGTCGTCTATTTGTTCGTGGTGGCGATGCTGAAGAAACTCAAATATTTATAGATGGTGTTCGTGTGTTTACGCCTTATACGCCTACAACAAATAATGCACCTACTCGCGGACGCTATTCGCCATTTCTATTTGATGGGATTACTTTTTCAACTGGAGGTTACTCTGCCGAGTTTGGTCAAGCCTTATCAAGTGTATTACTTTTAAATACTGTTAATGAGCCCAATCAAGAGAAAACAGATATTGGAATAATGAGCGTAGGATTAGCCCTTGGAAATACCCAGAAGTGGAATAAAAGCTCTTTAAGTGTAAATACATCTTATATTAATTTGGAACCATATAATGCCATATTTAAAGACAGAAATGACTGGGAAACACCATATCAAAGTGGATCTGGAGAGGCTGTATTTAGACAGAAATTTGATAATGGCTTACTAAAATTGTATTCAGCATTTGATGCAACTAATTTTGAACTAACACAAGAGGATATTAATGTTCCTGAGGGTATTCATTATAAATTGAACAATAGAAACCTATATTTTAATGGTTCGTATAAAGGGATGATTAGTGATACATGGTCAGTTTTTGGAGGGTTAAGTTATACCAATGCTAAAAACAAAATTAATATAGATGACAAAAAAATCAATGATTTTGAAAATTCTTTGCATGCAAAGCTGAAATTTAGACGTCGATTTAGTAGCAGATTCAAGCTAAATTTTGGTGTAGAATATTTTGCTACCGATTACAAAGAAGATTTTTCATCACTTAACATTAGTCCAGTGCAAAATGGATATGATAATAATATAAGTTCAGCATTTGTAGAAACAGATATATTTTTCTCAAAATATTTAGCTTTAAAATTTGGTGTAAGATCGGAGTATAGTGAATTATTTAAAGACTTTAACGTGGCTCCAAGGCTATCTGTTGCATATAAAACCTCTGAAAAAAGTCAGATATCTTTAGCTTATGGGAATTTTTATCAAAATCCAAACGCTAGTATTTTAAAATTTACAGATGATTTAAAACCACAAAGGACATCTCATTATATTTTTAATTACCAATATAACAAGGATAAACGCATCTTTAGAGCAGAAGCATATTATAAAAACTATACAAATTTAGTAAAGTATGATACCGAGTTTACAACTTTCAATAGTACTTATACAAATAATGGTTTTGGTTATGCAAAAGGTATAGATTTCTTTTGGAGAGACAGTAAAAGTATTAAAAATATAGATTACTGGTTAAGTTATTCTTTTTTAGATACGGAACGTGATTATAATAATTTCCCAACGGAAGTACAACCAAGTTTCGTTAATACTCATAATGTGTCTTTAGTTGGTAAGTATTGGATAGAAGACTGGAAAAGTCAGTTAGGGATGAGTTATAGCTTTGCTTCTGGGCGAACTTATACTAATCCAAATAAAACAGGGTTTCTTAATTCAAAAACAAAATCTTATAATAGCCTAAGTATTAATTGGTCTTATTTAATTAGTCAGCAAAAGATATTGTACTTATCTGTCAATAATGTTTTAGGATTTAATAATATTAATGGTTATCAATATGCTAATACTCCAGATATGGATGGTAACTTTGCTAGACGAGCATTAAAGCCAGCAGCAGATCAATTCTTTTTTATAGGCTTTTTCTGGACTATTAGCGAAAATAAAATCGATAATCAGTTAGACAATCTTTAAAGAAAAGGTCTTTATTTACTGATAATTGTCATAGTAATTTACTGTTATTTCTTGTAATTTCATAAGTGAACTTTTAATGAAGATATTATGGAATTGAAAAAGAATAAAAGAGTAGATGTAGGTCGTAATAGTAGTCTGTATTTTGCAATTGGATTAAATATCATGCTTTTTTTAACTTTAATAGCATTAGAGTCTAAAACTTATGAAAAAGCAGAAGTAACTATAGCTTTAGTGGCTTTTGATGATGAATTAGAAGAAGATATTCCAATAATCACTTTAAATACACCACCTCCGCCACCACCTCCAGCAGTAGTTGAAATTATTCAAATTGTTGAAGATGTTGAAGAGATTGAAGAAACGGTTATTGAAAGTACTGAAACAAATCAAGAAGAAAAGATAGCTGAACCTATTATTTCTGTTGATGATGTTGATGTCGTAGAAATTGATGAAGATATTTCAGTACCATTTTCTGTTGTGGAGCACGTTCCTATATATCCTGGATGTAAAGGAAATAAAGATAAGTTAAGACAATGCTTTAACAGCAAAATATTAGCGCATATACAAAATAATTTTAAATACCCTGAAACAGCAAAAGAGCTTGGTATTCATGGAAAAGTTTTTGTGCTATTTGTTATCGATAAGAATGGTTATGTTAGTAATATTCGTACTCGAGGGCCAGACAAATCTTTAGAAAAGGAAGCTGAACGTATTATTGGTTTATTACCAAAAATGACGCCTGGAAAACAACGAGGTAAAGCAGTAAAAGTTCCTTATAGTATTCCTATCCGATTTACGATAGAATATTAATTAGTATAAAGTTTAATAAATTATCATCTTCTAGAAAATAATTTCCATGGATTTAGTTATTAAAACCTTATTCATTTAATCTAAATTGCAACAAGTACGATTATTCTAATCACAAAATTAGTTGTTTTGAAGCTAACAATTCTTAGAAGCAACAACTCATCCATTAAATATAACAATTGAGTATTTCCTTTTTTATAAGTTATATAAATCATATGATATTTGTCTCATAATTAAAAACGAACAGTTATGCAAAAATTAATCATTATCATCGTTATATTCATTTCTGGTATAGTGACAGCACAAACAAATTATGAGAAAGGTATGGGAAAAGCCTTAGAACTATGGCAAGCCGATAAATGGCAAGAAGCTGAACAGCTTTTTGAGCGAATTGCAGCTGCAGAACCTAATGAATGGTTGCCTAATTATTATGTAGCTCAAATGAATAGTTTAAAAAGTTGGGAAGTAAAAGATGCAGATGTTTTAAAAGCGCAACTAGATAAAGCACAAGACTATATTAATATCGCGACTTCAATTAGTAAAGATAATCCTGAAATTATAGTCATGCAGGCACAAATTTTAACTAATTGGATTGCTTTTGATGGAATGATTTATGGCATGAAATACAGTGCTAAAGTGACAGAATTTTATAATAAAGCATATGCCTTAGATTCAAGTAATCCAAGAGTAGTTTATTGTAAAGCAGAATGGGGAATAGGGAGCGCACGATATTTCGGACAGGATACAGCGCCATTTTGTAAAGATTTAGAAAAAGCTTTAGAACTTTTTATTAACTTTAAACCAGAATCAGATTTTCATCCTAATTGGGGAGAAAAGCGTGTAGAAGTTGCTTTGCAAAACTGTAAAGAGTAAATTAATTAGCATTTAAATTTAAAAATGAATAGAAGAAAAAACATAATTATCACTTTTATTATTGGCTCTATAGTATTTGGTATTGGGAATGCATTTTTTGGAGGTTTTCCTTTTAAAGATACTAAAGAGTTAATTGTAAATTTTACATTCTATCAGCTCTATGCTTTTGTTCTTGGGTATTCTAATATGTTTTATTTTACATATTTAGAGAAAAGAACTTGGCAAAAAGATGATCGTATTAAGCGAATAGTTATAGGGATTTTTGGTTCAGTAATAATAACGTTAATAGGTTTTTTTGTATTAAGATTACTTACTGCTTTATATTATAATGGTGATAGTTTAAGTGATTTTATTGCTAATGAAACTTTTAAACCCTATCAATTTGGTTTATGGATAACTTTAACCATAGTGGCTATATTTCATTTTATTTATTTCTATAATCAGTATCAGCAAAAGAGAATAAAAGAACAAAAAGTGATTGCTGGAACTGCGAGTGCTAAATTTGATGCCTTAAAAAATCAGTTAGATCCTCATTTTTTATTCAACAGTTTAAATGTATTAACAAGTTTAATTGATGAAAATCCAGAAAATGCACAAAAGTTTACCACTTCATTATCTAAAGTATATCGATATGTTTTAGAACAAAAAAATAAAGACTTAGTTACTGTTGATGAAGAGTTACAATTTGCGAAAACGTACATGTCATTATTGAAAATGCGATTTGAAGATAGTATCATTTTTGAAATTCCTTCAGCTGCATCAAATCCTGAAAGTAAAGTTGTGCCATTGTCTTTGCAATTACTTTTAGAAAATGCTGTAAAACATAACACAGTGACCGAAGCTAAACCCTTACATATAAGGATTTTTGAAACTAATGGAAATTTAGTTGTGGAAAACAATTTACAGCCAAAACAAATATTAAAGAAGAGTAGTGGAGTTGGATTAAGTAATATAACACAACGCTATCAATTATTAACCAATAAAAAAGTAAACATTAATCAAGATAATAAGCATTTTAGAGTAGCAATACCAATGCTTACTAAACAAGTATCAATCATGAGAAAATCACATTCACATTCAGACGATAGTTATGTAAGAGCACGTAAACACGTAGAAGATCTTAAAGGGTTTTATTATAGTATAGCGTCTTATTGTATCGTCATTCCATTTTTAATCTTTATTAACTATAGAACCTCATGGTCATTTCAGTGGTTTTGGTTTCCTGTTTTAGGCTGGGGACTTGGTATATTAATCCAAGCATATAGTCTTTTTGTTAACGATGGCGTTTTTGGAAGAGGCTGGGAAAAGCGTAAAATGGAGCAGTTTATGAAAGACGAGGAGAATAATAAATGGGATTAAATTTATAAATGATGAGAAAGAAAAATCTATTAACTAGCACAGAGTCCTCTTTATATAAAGAGGATACTTTTGAAAGAGCTAGAAAAAGGCTTAAAGAACTTAAAGGATTTTATTGGCATCTATTTTGGTATTTGGCAGTAAATTTATTTATAAGTATAAGTAAGATTGTTAGTGATATGGAAGAAGGTCAGACATTTATGGAATCACTTTTTGATTATGGAACATTTACAGTTTGGTTTTTCTGGGGTATAGGATTGGCATCACATTGGCTAGGAGTTTTTGGAAAGAATTTGATTTTTTCTAAAAACTGGGAAAAGCGTAAAGTGGATGAATTTATTGAAAAAGACAAACAACGTTGGGAATAATAATATATAGCAATCAGTTAAGGAGATGAATATCATAATAATAGAAGACGAAAAACCATCAGCAAGACGTTTACAACGTATGCTCAATAATTTAGATATAGTGGTCGAAACTATGTTGCATTCTGTTGAAGAATCTATTGAATGGTTTCAGAATAATGAGCATCCAGATTTAATTTTTCTAGATATTCAATTAAGTGATGGCTTGTCTTTTGAAATATTTGAAGCAATCACTATTAAATCTGCAATAATATTTACCACAGCATATGATGAATACGCTCTGCAAGCATTTAAGTTAAATAGTATAGATTATCTTTTAAAACCTATTGATGATGAAGATTTAGAAGTAGCTATTGAAAAGTTTAAAGCACGACAACCAAAACAGCAGCAGGTGACTTTAGATTTTAATGAGATAAAGAAATTATTAGTAAACCCTGTAGAGCGCGAGTATAAAAAAAGATTTTCTATAAAGGTTGGTCAACATTTAAAGTTAGTAAATATTGATGATATTGAATGTTTTTATAGTGAAAATAAAGGAACATATTTATATACAAGTGAAGGAAGAAACTATTTGCTAGACAATACTCTTGAGCAATTAGAAAACGAATTAGAACCTCAAACATTTTTTAGAATTAATAGAAAATTCTTCGTAAACATTAATGCTATAAAGGACATGATAAGTTATACGAACTCGCGTTTGCAAATAAAACTAAAATCTTTTAATGAACAAGATGTTATTGTTGCACGAGAACGTGTTAAGGCATTTAAAGAATGGTTAGATTAGTTATTATCTTCTATTCTATTATCATCAAATGCTGATGGTAATAGTTTAGGTATAAATTTAATGACTAGAGGAAGTAAAAGTGCACCTCCGGGAAGTATAAATATAGCCAGACTTGGAATTGTTTTAATTATATCTAATAACTGATTTTGGACTTTTTTATGCTCATCTTCTGTTAATTCTCTTAATGTAGATTGCGTAAGTAATATCATAAGTTCTTTACTTTGAGATAATTCTCTATGTAAACGCTTACTATTTCTTGATATAAGTTTAGCAACCATTTTACTAGAGTTGTCATAAAAAGTTTTAACTATATTTTTTGAGCCTAGTAGAGCGATGTCATCAGTATGAATAGTAAAAAAATCATGAATGGCTTTTATCGATAGCTCAACTATCACCTTTTCAAGCTTTAAATCCTTTCCAAGTTGATAAAGAAATGTATGTTCACTTTTATCAATGGCAGCATCAGTCCATGTAGACATACAAGCCAAGTCTAATATGTATTTTGCTTCTAAAGGGTTTGTAATAAATGATAATGCTTTTATATAACCTATTTTATTTATTTGTTGATAGCGTAAAGATTGTTCCATTAAGTGTATGAGATTGTTGTCATACTCTGTTTTAACTTCTTTAGTATTCAAAGCGTTTAAAACAATAGTCTCAATTGCTGCTTCTTTTTGTCTTATATAATTTTCTGTAACATGTCCAGTTTCTAAATAGTGTTTATAAGCTAAAACATCTATAAATAAAAGAGCATTTATAATAAAATAATTAAATGTTTTAGTAAATAAATTATTATCAATTAAGACACGTTTGTGTATTATTTTTTCTAATGCATCAGACGAACTCTTTTCTTTTATTAAATCTTTAAAAATTGATGTTTTTTGCTCGTCAATTTCTGAATAAAAATCGATGAGATTATCAATAAATGGTTTAGATATTACTGATTTATTATGAGTGTGTTTTAAAGCTAAAATGAGATTTATTTTACAAATCTCATCATTTGTAAAATCATTTTTATCAATACAATTAAAAATAATATTAATATTACTTCCGTATATGAAGCCACATGCTCTTAAATTTAAATAAAGTGCATTAATATCTATAGAGTTAAATGATTTATTATCAGTTACGTCTTGAAATAATTTATTTATCCAACCATTAGCCGATGGATTCATAGTTTGTAATTGATTAATTATTTGAATTATAAAAAGCTACTATAATGAGTAGCTTTTTATAAATAATATTTTGTAAACGTATTATTCAATAATCCCAGCACAACTTACTCGAGCTCCTGCAGCACCTGAAGGTTGAGAAGTGAAATCATCTGTACCTTGATGCACAATAATTGCTTTACCTAGAATGTCTTTATTTGGATCACCACATCCAATACACCATTGATCTGTACTAAACTCTATTGTCCCATTTCCATTTTCATCGGCTTCAAAATTCCCAATATCTCCTAAATGATATCCTGCTTCATCTCCCCATTTTCCATGTGGTTGAGCCGTTGGATTCCAATGTCCTCCAGCTGATTTCCCATCATCTGAAGAACAATCTGCAGTTTGATGTATATGAATAGCATGTACACCTTGGTCTAATCCTGTAATTTCACCATACATTTTAACGATATCTTCCCCATCCTTAAAAGAGATTTTTCCAGTAACATTACTATTACTCTTAGAATTTAATTTAATCGTAATTGTTTTTACTTCCCTAGGTTTTTCTTCAATTACTTTCTCTTCAATTGGAGTTTTTTCTGATTCAGTTGTTTCTTTTTTATCTGATTTACAGCTAAATGTTATACATAAAACTGTTAGGACTACTATTGATGCTGATTTTTTCATGTTAGTGTTTGTTTATAAATTTGATTAAAGTTAGTTATTATTTTAAGAAATGAAAACTTAAAGTTTCGAAGTTTTAATATAGAAATCTTTATCTACTACAAATGTTTTATTTTGTATTGATTTTATTTGCCAGTTTGCTTTAGGAAAAATCCATTGTTCTTTTTCATCAATAGTGACTTGAATTGGCATATCAAAATTATCTACAATGTTAATCCAACGATATTTTAATTCATTGTTTTTAATTTCATATTCTAAAGTTGGAATCCGAGTGTCTCTTAAATATTGATTGAAAAACTCTGTTAAATCAATGCCAGTTTGTTCACTTAAGTAGTTTTCAATTTGTTGTGTAGTTACCGTTTGATGATAAAATGTAGTGTTTAATCCACGTAAAATTTGACGCCATTTTTCATCATCTTCAACAAGTTGACGCAAGGTATGCAACATATTTCCTCCTTTAGAGTACATGTCTGCTGAACCTTCTTTGTTTACGTTGTAATAACCTATTATGGGTTTATCATTTTGAATACCTCGACGTGTGCCAATAACATACTCTGCAGATGCTTGTTTACCATAGTAATAATCTATAAATAAATTTTCAGAATAATTTGTAAACCCTTCATGAATCCACATATCTGCAATATCTTTATACGTTATGTTATTAGCAAACCATTCATGACCAGATTCATGTATAATAAGAAAATCGAATTTCAAACCCCAACCAGTTCCTGATAAATCCATCCCTAAATAGCCTTTTTTATATTGATTTCCATAGGTTACAGAACTTTGGTGTTCCATACCCAAATAAGGCACTTCAACTAATTTAAAACCATCTTCATAAAAGGGATAAGGTCCAAACCAATGCTCGAAGGCTTTCATCATTTTGGGTGCATCTTTAAAATGCTCTTTAGCTTTTTCCAAATTATCTCTAAGTACATAATAATCCATGTCTAAAGCACCTTTTTCTCCATTATATACTTCAGAAAAGTGAACATAGTCACCTAAATTAATATTTACGCCATAATTATTTATAGGATTATTTACAAACCAATGTGATGTTATGGTATTGTCGCTATGTTCTTCTAGTTTACGAAGCCTTCCGTTGGAGACGTTCATTAGGTTTTTTGGAATAGTAACACTAATTAACATGCTATCGACTTCATCATACATGTGATCTTTATTAGGCCACCAAACACTTGCTCCTATACCTTGACAAGATGTAGCAACAAAATGATTGCCATTTAAATCTTTTTTCCAAGAAAATCCTCCATCCCAAGGAGCACGAATAGCTTCTTTTGGATGCCCTTCGTAGTATACATCTAGTAATTTAATGCTTCCTGATTTTTGCTCATCTTTTA
>Ga0190293_1000738_pt1 | contig 11649 bp, 12 predicted proteins | sample 48693001_MG_FD_161671 | JGI IMG/M metagenome (GOLD analysis project Ga0190293, IMG submission 161671) | Hydrothermal vent microbial mat bacterial communities from Southern Trench, Guaymas Basin, Mexico - 4869-30-0-1_MG | ecosystem: Environmental > Aquatic > Marine > Hydrothermal vents >... | reverse complement strand
AGCACCCAGGCAGGCATTGCGGAAGTGGTAATCCCGCCAGGTTCCAAGCTGATCGGTAAAAGTGCGCGTGATGTGTGGATGCGCAAGGTCTACGGCATCGCCATGGTGGCGCTGCATCGTGATGGCGAAACCATGCGTGAAGGCGAGGATATCCGCAGCATGTGTTTCCATTCTGGCGATACTCTGGTTGTACATACGACCTGGGAGACCCTGGCGCGCTTAGAGGGCGATTCGAATTTTGTCATCGTCACCACAGAATATCCACACGAAGAGACCCGTCCACACAAAGTCGTATGGGCGGGTATTTTCTTTGCTATCGCACTCACTTTGGTATTGTTCACCGATATTCGTCTCTCCATCGCCTTGTTGACCGGCGCCATCGGCATGATTCTCTCCGGCGTTCTCAAGATCGACGAGGCTTATGAAGCCGTCTCCTGGAAAACAGTCTTCCTGCTCGCCAGTCTGATTCCTCTGGGGTTGGCCGTAGAGCAGACAGGTACTGCAAAATGGATCGCGGATCAGACCCTGGCTGTTGTCGGCGACATGCCGATATGGGTCATACAACTCTCAATTGCCATTCTTGCCACCTTCTTTACTTTGGTGATGTCAAATGTTGGCGCCACCGTGCTACTGGTTCCCCTGGCGGTCAATATCGCCCTGGGCGTCGGCGCTGACCCGGCGGTATTTGCACTGACTGTCGCCATCGCCACATCCAACTCCTTCCTGATCCCGACGCATCAGGTCAATGCCCTGATCATGGGCCCGGGAGGCTACCGTGTTCCCGACTTTTTGCGCGCCGGCAGCGTGATGACCATCCTCTTCCTGATCGTCATGATCGGCATGATGAATCTTGTTTTCTGAGAGTGAATAATATGAGACTGGTATTCAATAAAATATCGCTTTTTCTGTCGGCAACACTTTTGCTGCCCGGTATTGCGCTGGCGGAAGAAGCTGCTCACAAGCCCCTGGATCTGACCGCAAGTGGTGTCGGCTTCGCTGCCATCATCATCTTCCTGGTCGCCTACCTACTGGTGATGGCCGAGGAATTCACCCATCTGCGCAAATCCAAACCGGTGATTATTGCAGCCGGCATCATCTGGGCAATGATCGGCGCTGTCTACGTCAGTCACGGCATGTCAGAGATGGCCGAACATGCGGTGCGCCACAACCTGCTGGAATATGCAGAGCTGATGTTGTTTCTGTTGGTGGCGATGACCTATATCAACGCCATGGAGGAGCGTCAGGTCTTTGATGCGCTGCGTTCCTGGTTGATACAGAAAGGCTTTGGTTTCCGCCAGCTGTTCTGGCTGACTGGCTTTCTGGCATTTTTTATTTCACCGGTTGCGGACAACCTGACGACAGCGTTGTTGATGTGCGCGGTGGTTCTTGCCGTCGGCGGGGATAACCAGAAGTTTGTCGCGCTTGCCTGTATCAACATCGTGGTTGGCGCCAATGCCGGCGGAGCATTCAGCCCGTTTGGCGATATCACGACGCTGATGGTATGGCAGAAGGGAATGGTGGAATTCTGGGGATTCTTCGCGCTCTTTATACCCTCTTTGGTCAACTTCGTGGTTCCTGCCGCAATCATGCATTTCGCCATACCTGACGAGCGGCCGACCGCTAGCAGTGAAGCTGTATCCATGCGCCGCGGCGCAAGGCGCATCATTGCACTGTTTTTGCTAACTATTGCAACGGCTGTCAGTTTTCATAACTTCCTCGGCCTGCCGCCTGTGATCGGTATGCTGACCGGACTTGGATATCTGCAAGTGATGGGGTTCTATTTAAAAAAGACGCGCGCAAAAGACAATCAACAATCCCAAAATGGGGGAGTCGTGGGCGATATCGCTGCTTTTGATGTCTTTGACAAGGTTGCCCGCGCCGAGTGGGATACACTGCTGTTTTTCTACGGTGTGGTGCTGTGCGTCGGCGGTCTCGGTTTTATGGGTTATCTCTCGATGGCCTCGGATCTCATGTATACCCAATGGGGCGCTACCAGCGCCAATATTGCTGTCGGCGTATTATCTGCAATCGTCGATAATATACCGGTGATGTTTGCCGTACTCAGCATGCAGCCGGAGATGGGCCTCGAACAGTGGCTGCTGGTTACGATGACTGCGGGTGTTGGCGGCAGCCTGTTGTCAATCGGCTCCGCAGCTGGTGTTGCCCTGATGGGGCAAGCCAGGGGGAGATACACCTTTTTCAGCCACCTGAAGTGGACGCCGGTGATTGCCCTGGGATACGTCGCCAGTATCTACGTGCATATGCTGATCAACTTTTAGGGGACTCGTCAGCCATTTCCGAATAAGTAACATCCCCGGATGTAGGATTAGTCTTCCGACCGCCATGGATGGCGGAAGTGCCGGTAACGCAGGAGCATTTTCCGGCTGACCACGATTGAAATAGAGTGAACGACCAATGAACCTGATAGCCCTGTTCCCCTTCATGAAATGGTTTCGGTTGATCTCAAAGGAGACGCTGAAAGCCGATGTCATTGCCGGGTTGACCGGGGCTGTCATCGTTCTTCCCCAGGGTGTCGCATTCGCAACCATCGCAGGATTACCGCCTCAGTATGGCTTGTATACCGCGATGGTCACACCCATCGTTGCTGCACTTTTTGGTTCCTCCTATCACCTGGTATCCGGCCCGACAACAGCGATATCTATCGTTGTTTTTTCTGCAATCAGCCACCATGCTGAACCAGGCAGCGCTGAATTCATCTCCTTGACCCTGACACTCACCTTTCTGGCCGGTGTCTATCAACTGGCATTCGGACTGGCAAGGCTTGGCGCACTGGTTAACTTCGTTTCTCATACGGTTGTCATCGGTTTTACTGCAGGCGCCGCAATCCTGATCGCCACCAGCCAGATGAAGCATATCAGCGGCATCAAGGTGCCCAAGGGAGAGTCATTCATGCATACTTGGATGGATCTGTTTCAGGGGATCGGTGAGATTAACCTCTATCTTGTCGGCATCGCGGTTGTTACCCTGATAACGGCGCTCGCCATCAAGTTCTTTTTTCGCAGATCACCGAATCTGCTGGTGGGTATGGTTGTCGGCAGCCTGCTGGCGCTGCTGCTCAAGGATTACACCGACGGCATCAAACTGGTCGGTGAAATTCCGGCACACCTGCCGCCGCTATCCTCGCCGATTTTCTCATTTGACACCATCAGGATGCTGGCGCCGGAAGCCTTTGCGGTGGCGCTGCTGGGTCTTATCGAAGCCGTCTCTATCAGTCGTTCCGTAGCAACCAGGTCCAACCAGCGAGTAGATGCGAACCAGGAGTTTATCGGCCAGGGGATGTCGAATGTCGTTGGCAGTTTTTTCTCCTGTTATGCAGGATCAGGCTCTTTTACCCGTTCCGGCATCAACTATGAGGCCGGCGCAAAAACTCCGCTGTCGGCAATTTTTGCGTCACTCTTTCTGATGGTCATCGTCCTGTTGATTGCGCCGCTGACGGCTTATCTTCCTATTGCTGCGATGGGCGGTATCATTTTACTGGTTGCCTACAACCTGATCGATTTTCATCATATCGTTCAGGTGCTGACACTGAGCAAATCAGAGTCGGCAATCCTGCTCACGACTTTTTTTGCAACGCTGTTTCTTGAACTGGAATTTGCGATTTACCTTGGTGTGTTGCTGTCACTGGTGTTGTTTCTGGCAAAAACATCGACACCGCATATCCCGACGCTCTCTGTTGACAGCGACAGTGGAAAGCTGATTAATATCCGCAAGAAGCCGATGAAGCAGTGCCCCCAGCTGAAGATTATCCGCATTGATATGTCGATCTATTTCGGGTCGATCAACCATATACAAAACCGTATCAGCCAGATCGTGGAGAATGAGCGTATCTATCATATTTTGATTGTCTCCAGCGGCATCAACCTGATCGATCTTGCCGGCGCCGAGGCGCTGGTTTCTGAAAACAGGCGCCTCGCAGAATACAATGGCGGTCTATATTTTGTTGGCATCAAATCATCCGTGTATGAATTCGCGGCCCGCTCATGTTTCATCAAACAGATTGGCAGCGACCATTTCTTTGATACAAAGTCGATGGCTATCAACAGCATCTATGAGCGCCTCGACAAGTCGGTCTGTGCAACCTGTCAATCGATGATCTTCAGGGAGTGTCAATAATCGACTGAGTGTGATTCATGCGACGGTTTATGAATTCCGGGCGGTGTCGCTGCGATCCATCATAACCAGCAGGACGGGTCATATAGATTGCCACAATGACAGGGTTTGACAGCGATTTCCGATGATGTGTGCTAAAGTCAATTGAATTGTTGTTCATCTTCCATCCATCGTATTCATATCAACCATGATGCCTTTGGAATCTTCACAAGATAAAGATACTGGTGTGACCCCAATCGGTTCGATTACCGAAGTCCATGGTTCGGTCGTGGTGATTGCCTGCAACCAAATACCACCTCTGCGTCAGGCATTGTACGCAGTCCTTGGTAACGAGACCTTTCTGTTTGAGGTTCACCAGCATCTCGATGAACAGCATGTACGCGCTATAACACTGCACCGGACAGCAGGCTTGAGACGGGGAGCACCGGTTTATGATACGGGCGCTCCACTGCATGTGCCGGTGGCGCCTGACTGCCTGGGTCGATTGTTGAATTTCTTCGGTGAGCCACTGGATGGGGGCGCGCCTTTGAACAATCAGGGATTTCGCAACCTCCATAGCCGGCCTCCGCCACTGCAGGATGCCCTGGGCGCCAGCGGCATCCTGGAGACCGGCATCAAGGTGATTGACCTGCTTTGTCCTTTTGTGAGCGGGGGGAAAACCGGTCTGTTTGGCGGGGCAGGGGTTGGCAAAACCGTGTTGATTATGGAATTCATGCACGCTATCGCCACTCTGCACAAAGGCGTTGCTGTGTTTGCCGGGGTCGGCGAGCGTATCCGTGAGGGCCACGAACTCTGGCACGAGATGCAGGAGGCCGGTGTCATGGGGCAGACCCTGATGGTTTTCGGACAGATGGATGAGTCGCCGGGAGTGCGTTTCCGGGTTGGGCTCTCCGCGCTGACCTATGCGGAGTACCTGCGTGACACCCTCCACAAGGAGGTTCTATTCGTGATGGATAATATCTTCCGCTTCGTGCAGGCAGGCAGTGAAATCTCAAGTCTGTTGGGACGCATGCCCGCCACCGTCGGTTACCAGCCCACCCTTATCACCGAGGTGGCGGAGATGCAGGATCGCATTCTCTCCACCCGCCAGGGCGCCATGACCTCGGTGCAAGCAGTTTACGTGCCGGCGGATGATATGACCGACCCCGCTGTAAGCGCTATCCTTAGTCATTTGGACACGACGGTAATCCTGACCCGGGTCCAGGCCGGTAAGGGGATCTACCCGGCAGTGGATCCGCTGCAGTCCGGCAGCAAGTTGATGGACCGCCACACATTGGGGGATCATCATTACACGATAGCCGAGGGAGTTCGTGAACACTTATCGCGTTATCATGAGTTGGAAGACATCATGACCATGCTCGGCATCGAGGAGTTGTCATCAAAGGACCGTCGCATTGTCATGCGTGCGCGTAAGCTGCAGCGTTATCTCACCCAGCCGTTCAAGGTGATCGCATCTCACACCGGTCTCAAAGGTGTCTCTGTGCCGCTTCACCAAACTCTGGATGACTGCGAGGCATTTTTGTTGGGTCGATTTGACGACATCCCGGAGGAACACTGCTATATGCGTGGCACCATGGCGGAATCGCCATCATGAAAAGGTTCACCCTGGCGCTCCAGGACGCAGCCCATACCAAGCGAATCAATGACGTGACATCCTTTGTGGGCGAAGATGCCAGCGGCAGCTTCGGCATCTTTGCGGGTCATGTGCGCATGATGACCTCGCTGGTATTCGGGCTGGCGCGTTTTCGTATTGACAGGAATCCCTGGCAATACCTGGCCCTGCCCGGGGCAGTGCTCTATTTCAGGGATAACGAACTCTCCATCAGTACCAGGCATTACCTGATCGACGGCGACTATGAGCGTATCAGCAGCGCCCTTCAGGAACAGTTTGTCGCTGAGGAGACGGAGCTGCACGCTATGAAAATGAGTCTGCACCAGATGGAGGAACAGCTGCTTAAACGGCTCTGGGAGACTACTCGTCAAGGAGAGCTGACATAGTGGATCATAAGGAGCAACTTCGCAAACGGGTGGAACTGCAGGCCCGGCGCATGAAGCAGGCTGAAAAGGACCGCCCGACGCTTCTATCGCAGACCGTCTACATCGGCACCCTGGGTTTACTGTTCGTATTGCCGGTAGTGGGAGGGGCCTACCTGGGGCGTTGGCTGGACATGATGGTTGAAGGTTATTCGATTCGTTGGACCTTGAGCATGATCATTCTGGGTGTGATCACTGGATGGATTAACGTCTACCTTTTTATCAGGGAACGTGAATAATGGAGAATGGTGTCATCATTGCTGACGTTGTGTTCCAGCTTGGACCGATTCAAATTACCAATACCGTGGTAACCACCTGGGTCATCATGGGCGCAATCGCTGTTTTCAGCTGGCTGCTCAGCCGTCATCTGCAAATGGAGCCCGGCTGGGTTCAGACGGCGGCTGAAGGTATCGTCAGCACCATTGAGGAATCCATCCATGGCATTGCACCGAGGTATGTGGATCACCTCCTGCCCTTTATCGGCACGCTATGGCTGTTCCTGATTATTGCCAACCTGAGCGGCCTGATACCAGGCGTGCATTCGCCGACCCGCGATCTGTCGGCCACCTCGGCCCTGGCGATTCTGGTTTTTCTTTCGGTACACTGGTTTGGCATTCGCACCCAGGGCGTGAAGTCCTACCTGCGCCATTATCTCAAACCAAGCCCTATCATGCTGCCTTTCCACATTATCAGCGAAATCACGCGTACCATCGCCCTGGCCGTACGCCTGTTCGGCAACATGATGAGTCTTGAAATGACGGCCCTGCTGATCCTGCTGGTGGCCGGTTTTCTGGCTCCCATCCCCATCCTGATGCTGCATATCATCGAGGCGCTGGTGCAGGCCTATATCTTCGGCTTGCTTGCGCTGATCTATGTGGCCGGTGGCCTGCAATCACAACAACTCACACAACAGAAACACAACCAAAAAACAGAGGAGTAGTCTATGACCGATCTATCCACATTTGCCCTGGCATCCACCGTGGTTGCGATTTTAGGGATTTCACTTGGCGTGCTGTTGCCCGCCTTTGCCATGGGGCGCGCTATCAGCAGTGCATTGGACGCCCTGGCTCGTCAGCCGGAGGCGGAGCGCTCCATTATGCGCACTCTGTTTATCGGTCTGGCCATGATCGAGTCGCTCGCAATCTACGTGCTGGTCATCGTACTCATCGTGCTGTTCCGCAATCCACTTCTTGAATATCTGTTGAAGTAGTGAACGGCATGCATATCCTGCATCGAGACGACAGCTGAAAAGCGCACACAGGGGATACCATCTTGGAACTGAACTGGTCCACCTTCATTCTCGAGATCATTAATTTTCTGATCCTGATCTGGATTCTGAAACGCTTTTTCTACAAACCCGTGCTGGATGTGATTGCCCGCCGTCGAGCCGGCATCGAAAAAACCCTGGAGGAGGCCCGCTCTCTGCACAACGAAGCCGAAGCGCTGCAGAAACAGTATGAGAGCCGGCTGACAGAGTGGCATCAGGAGCGGCAGGCGGCACGGAATGTCCTGGACGAGGAGATCCAGGATGAACGGGAGAGGCAGATGTCGGCATTGCAGACGAATCTGGAGGAGGAACGTGAAAAATCCCGCTTTGTCGCACAACGTCAACTGCAAGCCAGTCAATTACAGAACGAAAAAACGGCATTAAGGCAGGGGGCGCAGTTCGCCACGAAACTCTTGTCAGCTGTATCCTGTCCCGAATTGGGAAATCGCCTGATCGATCTTTTTCTTGCTGATTTTTCCTCCCTGTCAGCTGAACATTTGAGCAAACTGCAAGATGCTGCGGTAAACTCACCAGAGCACATCCTCATTACCAGCGCACATCCTCTTGAGAGTAATCGACGTCAATCACTTGAGCATGCGTTGAGCCGGATTCTGGCGGTGAACGTGAACGGCCACGTTCGCTATAAACAGGATAAAGCATTATTGGCTGGAATACGCATCAATGCGGGAGCCTGGATACTGCGCGCCAATCTGCTGGACGAGTTGAAGGGCTTTACGGATTTCGCCCATGAAAGCTGAAACGCTTCACCCTGTAGATTTACTGGAAAAGCAAGCGGACTGGCTTGATCATTACCACCCTGGCTTGCGTATAACCGAGCAGGGTATCGTGGTTTCCGTGGGTGATGGCATCGCCTGGATTGCCGGTCTGCCTTCCGTTGCGATGGAAGAGATCCTCGCGTTCGAGGATGGCAGCCAGGGGATGGTCTTCGACCTCACAGAAGAGTTGGTCGGTGCAGTATTGTTGCATGAAACCGATCGACTTACCGCTGGAACGGCAGTTTATCTCTCTCCCCGGCCATTGAGTATTCACGTGGGTGATAGCCTGTTGGGCCGTGTTGTCGATCCACTGGGCAATCCACTGGATGGGCGGCAAAAGCCTGAACTGACCACCATGCAGCCACTGGAAAGGCGATCCCCTGCGATCGTGGCGCGTGATTTTGTGCATGAACCACTCTATACCGGCATCAAGGTTATCGACACTCTCATCCCTATCGGCAAGGGACAACGCCAACTGTTGATCGGTGATGAAGGACTGGGCAGAAGCTCGATAGCCATCGACACAGTCATCAACCAGCGGGGCAGGGGCGTCTACTGTGTCTATGTGCTCATTGGACAAAAGCGTTCTACTGTTGTTAATACCATAAAAACACTGCGCAGCTATGGCGCTCTGGAGTACACCACCATCCTTGTCGCCGAGGCCAGCACCCTGCCCGGACTTCAACATCTGGCGCCTTTTGCCGGCTGCGCCATCGCTGAATTCTGGATGCAGCAGGGATATGACACACTGATCGTATATGATGATCTCTCTACCCATGCGAAGACTTACCGGGAACTCTCGCTGCTTTTACGCCGCCCGCCCGGAAGAGAGGCCTACCCGGGCGATATCTTCTCTCTTCATGCGCGTCTGCTGGAACGCAGCACCTCGCTTAACACCGCCCATGGCGGTGGCAGCATGACGGCCCTGCCTATCGTTGAGACCCAGCAGGGAGAGATAGCAGCCTATATTCCCACGAATCTTATCTCTATCACGGATGGGCAAGTCTACCTGGAGCGGGGCCTCTTCACCGCCGGCTTCCGTCCCGCTATCGATATCGCCAAATCGGTTTCCCGCATCGGCGGTAATGCCCAGCATCCCCGCATCAAAGAGGAGTCGGGCCGCATGAAACTCGATTACCTCCAGTTCATGGAACTGGAGGTGTTTACACACTTTGGCGCTCGCCTCGAAGCCTCTATGGAGGCGGCCATTCGACGTGGCCGTGTGCTGCGGCAGATTCTCAAACAGGAGCGCCTCTCTCCTCTCTCCGGCGAATTCCAGATGGCCTGGCTGGTCGCCTTTAACGATGGCATGTTCGATGACGTCGAACCTGATGATATTCCGCCTCAACTGGCGCTGCTTGAAGGCCGCATCAAACAGACGCAGCTGACGCTGAACAGTTCGAGGGAGCAATGGATTGAAGCTGTAACCGCCTGGTTACAGACATGAGCCGCCGTCGGGAACTGGAACGGCATCGTCATACCCTGGACGAGACCCGGGAGATCATGAACTCCATGAAGACCCTGGCTTATATGGAGACCCGCAAACTGGCGCGTTTTCTTGATGCCCAACGCTCAGTGGTTGCCCATATCGAAACCGTGGCCGGTGATTTTCTTGGGTTCTACCCCGAAACGCTTCCACAATCGGACATATTAATGCAGGTCTATCTGCTGCTTGGCTCGGAGCGCGGCTTTTGCGGTGAGTTCAATGAAGCCCTGCTGGCAGAAGCAGAATCACACATGCAGGACAGCGGCATCAATACGCCCCGGTTGATTGCGATAGGACGTAAGCTGTGTGATCGTTTAGCAAAGGACCCGCGTGTCATCGCATTCATCGATGGCGCCAACGTGGCTGAAGAGGTCGAAAAAACGCTGATTCAGATCATCAATAACCTGACAGGATTGCAGACCCAAGATGAAGCGATGACACTTTGTGTGTTCTATCACGAGCTAGAGGGGGAGGGGGTTGCTATGACACAAATATTGCCGCCCTTCGAACACTCCGGAAAGCGAGAGCCGATTTTGCCGCATCCACCGCTACTCAACCTGCAGCCGAAGGTATTCCTGGCTGAATTGATCGACCACTACCTGTTTGCCGCCCTGCATCAGATCCTATACGTCTCATTGATGGCGGAAAACCAGCATCGTGTACAGCACCTCGAAGGCGCAGTGCGGCACCTGGAAGATAAATCAGCGGAACTGCTGCACCGGTGCAATCTCCTCCGTCAGGAGGAGATCATCGAGGAGATCGAGGTCATCCTGCTCAGCACAGACAGCCTCGATAACTCCTTGCATAAACGTAAGTCATTGACAACCTCGGATTCACCAAAGGAAAAAAACATAGATAATTGATGCCATGCAGACTGACTAGCGAGACCAATTCTCAGACTGACGAGGCATGAGAAAATATTTCCTCTCGCCAAGACGCAAAGCTTCCGCGTCCTGCTCACGCCCCTGACCTACTTCCATGTAGGCCAAGACCGCAAAGGTTTTTCCTGGCGTTCTTTGCGGCTTTGCGAGAGCTATTATTAAAACTTGACTCATTTGTAAACATGTTGGTGACTCAAGGATTCTAGTCTGGATCGGTGACGTGCCGGGACTCTGTTTGTTGTCTTGATATTTAAGAAATGATCGACAATAGCACTGCCAGACCTTAGGCTATATAACTGCGCGTACAGCCAGGACATCACATGAGGCTGTGTGCAACACGCCTGTCGCAGTGGAGCCCAAAAGAGCGCTGATGCCGTGGCGTCCATGGCTGGCCACTACAATGAGGTCCATCTGCCGCTCTTTTGCAAAGCGCACAATCTCATGCTTGGCCGAATGCTCACTGACCACGACCTCCTTGACAGACACAATCTCTCCCAGACGCCGAGCCTGATCGGCAAGCCCTTCATGGGCGCGACTCATCCGATACTGTTCCGGGTCGATATTCTCCGGGGCGATCTGTTCATTTGATCGATCTACCGGAAAATACTCAACGACATGCAGCAAAGTGAGCTGCGCGCCGGTGTCACGGGACAGAACCGCCGCCCGATCAACTGCTGCCTCGCTGGAAGGGGAAAAATCGATTGCGCATAGGATGTTGCGATAACTTTCCATCTTGGGTCTCCTGATTTACATTGCAAGTTGCGGATAGAGATCAACCAACGACCTGTCACACTACCTCAATCGTTCTCTAAGAACTCATTTAATATCTGAAACTCTTCATCCATCTCCTTTTTCAAGGCCTCCTCCGCATCCAAAAATTTTGGATAATCATCCTGGTGTTGAATGCTGGAGCAAATCCGCGCCATATGGCAATAACCAGCCACCTTTTCAGCCAAATGGAGGGTACGATACTCTCCATGAGTCGGTGCTAAACAGACCATGCAAGCTTCCGCAACAAAATGCGCAGCCTGTTTGCCATAATCCAGCTCCGAAAAGCCGGAACGAGGATTTGTC
>Ga0190293_1000737_pt1 | contig 11656 bp, 8 predicted proteins | sample 48693001_MG_FD_161671 | JGI IMG/M metagenome (GOLD analysis project Ga0190293, IMG submission 161671) | Hydrothermal vent microbial mat bacterial communities from Southern Trench, Guaymas Basin, Mexico - 4869-30-0-1_MG | ecosystem: Environmental > Aquatic > Marine > Hydrothermal vents > Microbial... | reverse complement strand
TCTAACTGTCAGTTCGTTACAAAGTAAATTATTCATAACTGAAATTTCACGGTCATCATTCTGGACAACAGACTGACGAGATGGTTGTGCTTATAGTCATGGTCTGCGGTGAATGGTTTGAATCGAGCGATGAAACGAATTCTACGTGCAAGACTAAGTATAGAGAGAAGGCGAGGTTGGGAGCCGATCGAAGCCACTTCTTTCAGACTCGCACAATTCGGTGGGGGCTGGGTGTTTCTCCTGTGACCGTGAGCCGACATGGATGTCGGCGACCGAGCGAGCCAGGGATGGCCTTGAAGCGTGTCACAGGAGAAACACCCAGCTGCCGCCGAATCCTTGACCGAATCCTTTAAGAACAGTGCCAACTGAACGCCGCGCTACGGGTACCTTCACCTTGGGACACGCTGCAAGCTCGTCCCTGAGGCGCTCGGTCGCCAACAGCCCTGTTGGCTCACGGTCCCAAGGCGAAGGTACCCGCATCCCGGCTTGAGTTTTGCGGATTCTTTTAAGTAGGATTCAGTGCTGATTTCGACTACTTAGCTATCTGAACAACTTAAGTTTGTCCTTGTAGGTCCTGGACAACTTGACCCTGTGCCCGGATTCCAGCGTCAGGAAATATTCGCCATTGATGTGCGATTCCATTTCCTTTACCTGGCTGACGTTGACAATGGTGGAGCGGTGGATGCGTTGCAGGATGTTGCCATCCAGCACCTTCTCAAGTGCTTTCATGGTCTTGCGCATGATGTAGGTTACGCCCAGAGCCTGAACACACATATAGTCGCCGGCTGCGTCAATCCACTCGATATCATCCTGGTTGACCCAGGTGGTGCGGCCACCATCCCTTATGGCGAGGCGAGAGGGTTCTTTCTGTACAAGGTCTGAAACGTCTTTTTCTTCCAGTTCCTCAAAACTGCTGATGGTCTCTCCGCTGATGTCGCTGACCAGTTTCAGTAGCAGCTGTTTGTGCTTGAGGGCGCGCTTCTGGTTAAGGTTGGCACGCACTTTGTCCAGCACCTGGTGTAGGCGTTCTTCATCAATGGGTTTGAGAATGTAATCAAGTGCATTAACTTCGAAGGCTCGTACGGCATATTCGTCGTAGGCCGTCAGAAAAAGTATGACGGGCATGGTGTCGATATCGAGCTGTTGTACGACCTCAAAGCCGCTAATTCCCGGCATCTGTATATCTAAAAATACCAGGTCGGGTTTCTTTTCGCTGATGAGATTCAGGGCCTCACGCCCATTGCGGGCTTCGCCCACTATTTCGATATCCGCGATATTCTTAAGTCGAATGGCGAGGCCGCGGCGTGCAAGGGACTCGTCATCCACAATCAGGGTTTTAAGTATTTGTTGTTTGCTTGCGGCCAAGATTTTGAAGTTTCCATCGTTTGAAGCGGTCACCCGGAAGCACAGCTTATCACTCCTGACGGTGGCTGCAATCACGAGGGGGGAATTTCCCTTTAACAACCATCCATGGCAGTGCTTCACCTTCTGAATGCGATGGCTTCTGCAAAGTGTGGGAACTGATGTTTTCAGCGTGATCCAAGTTGGCAATGTTCCACATGCGGAGTTCGAGCAGAATCGTGTGTATCGGTTATAACTTAATCAGTACCACTACTATCGTTGGAGTGCAGCAACTCCAGAACTATATTAATCAGTGCAAATTCAGACCGTTGTCCACCAATATTGGTCACCGCAACGACTGCGGAACTGGAAGACAGGTTCATGGACATCATTGCGAAAACTGTCTGATCACTACCGGAATGAGTGCTGACTACCGTTCCACCGACTGTGCGTATGGCCCAACCCAGAGCGTAACTGTCGTTTTCAGTTCTTGCAACAACAGGTGTGAACAATTCATCACGTATTTCATTGCTGATCAATGCTTCTCCACCCTCAGCCACCTGCAAATAGGAACTTACATACCTGGCGAAATCCGATATGGACATAGACATACTCCCCGCCGGATTGAATAAGCCCGCAAGGGGTCTAGCATCCGCGTCGAGAGGTATTCCCAAGCCTGTGTCATCTCTTCTGTAATGACGCCAAGGCTGGCTTTCATCATTGAGGAATGCGTAACCAAATTCTGCGGATGCAAGACCAAGACGTTTAAAGATTCGTTCTTTGACAAGCGCCTCGTAACTTTTGCCTGTCAGTTGCTCAAGCATGGCCGCAACAATGACGTACCCACCGTTGGAGTAATTGAACACGCCGATTCCATTGGCTGGTGCCTGGCGGAAATTCCAAAGCGCGAACTGTCGTCTTTGTTCTGGCAATGTACCTTTTAATTCAGGAACAATATCAAACACACTGAAATAGTCTTCATCTGAGCTGAACGGCAATATGCCCGCTGTATGAGACAGTAACTGTCTCATTGTCACAGTTCTGTAATGGGGTAGCATTTGGTTTTCCCATTGTGGAAAAACATCTCCGATGCGTGTGTCCCAACTCAACACACCTTCCTGTACGAAAGTGCCGACCAACAGTGATGTAAAGGACTTACTGCATGAGGCAATCTGGAACTTGCTGTCCAGCGACAGAGCCGTTCCATGAACAGCTCTATTTGTTCCGGCTACGGATTGTTCCCTGACCATACCATGCTGAACAATAGCCGCCGCAACGCCAGGAAGCTGATAGTATTCCCCTATCTCAACGAGAAAATCATCCAGGGGTTTCGCCTGATCATATCGCACGGTTCGAAGTTGATCGAACGAGCTGGGCTGAGCCCCAACACGACCGGTGGACATTTCTTCGGCTCGGCTACAAGCGAACAAAAATAAAACTGCGAGCAATAGAGTGTGCAGAAACTGTCTCATTTGATACCTGACCCCCTGCCTGCCTGGCATCCTTACTCTAAAGAAAAAGGTAGCCTGTGAATGTGTCATAAGCTGGGACAAGAGCCTTGTTAGCAGATAATCATACTGCGACTAAATAGCACTGTCACCCAGGAAATCCCCGAGAAAGCCGAGCGTGTTTAAAAGACCGTGAGAGAGGATGAGCGGCCACAGGTTTCGTCCAAAAAGCACATAACAAAGCCCGATGAAACTTGCTGCGGCGAATAACGTCAACGCACCAAAAGCGCCCTGATAGTAAAAATGTATCACACCGAAGATAGTGGCCTGGAGGAAGACGGCGATTACAGTCGAGAGCCGCTTGCCCCAGTGTGACCCAAATATTCGCGGGTCGGCGCAAACCGAGTTCAGTCCAGCTAATACCCCTAAGGCGACAGAGCATCGTTGCAAGAATAATTGTTGAAAGGGCTGTAATGGGGCCTGCATAGACCCAGGTAATCTGATAGACAATGACATTGACAATGGCCATAAACAGCAAGGTGACCGCTACATCATTTCCTGCCTGCACACGTACATTTCGTTGCATCTCGCTCTCCAATTCTTTTCCTGAAGTTTCCTTCTGAACTAACCTGCCTTTCGGCGACGTTCTAAAACGCGTGTGCCCAGGCTTTTCTCCGTCAATGCCTGCTTGGCTTTTGTCAGCGCTTTGAAGAGGTCCACTCCGATTTCCTCAAACATTTCCAGATAAACGTGCTCGACTTCCTTATTCAGGTGTCCAACCTTGAGAGCCAGGGTTTTGCCGGATTTTGTCAGTAAAATAAGCGTTCGACGGAGGTCATAAGGGTCGGGCTTTTCCGTGACCAGGTTGCGAGCTTTCAGATCCTTTAACCTGTGCCTCACAAGCTGGTGTGACATGCCGAGAAAGCGCGCGAGTCCGGTTACTGTCACGAGCTTATTTTTCTTCAAGTGCATCATCGTTGAAACCGAACGTGAGGGAAGGTCGATGCCCTGCGAGGCCAGAAGATCCGTGCCCTGAAAGTCAATTATACTCAGCAACTGATGCGCCTGTAGTCCTAGAAACGTGGGTCCGAGTTCATTGGTCGTATTGGGGTTCAGCATTTCTTTTGGTATATTCATACGCAAATAATTGCGCAAATATTTGCATTTGTCAAGAACAGGTCTGACTGTTATGATGACGGCAGACTATAACGAGCAATCGTAGGAAGCTGCTCTATGGGTTACCCCCTCAGCGTTCATTCGACCCGCTCTGGCCTGTGCTGATGGTGGCGGGCCAGTGTGTAGGTAGTGCTCTGAATGGATGTCTTTCAAACTTGTCCAACTGCGCTCAAATTCCTTCACACATTCAACAACAGTCATGCAATTTAAACAGGTTTTTCGGATGTGAAGGTGTTTTAGACAGTATTCGCTGGAATCCGGCTGGAACCAGCAGCCTGATGCACAGGCTGTTATCAATTTAACAACCATTCATGGCAGTGCTCAACCTTCTGAATGCGATGGCTTCCGCGACGTGCCCGGAACCGATGTTTTCAGCGTGATCCAGATCGGCAATGGTTCGTGACACCTTGAGTATGCGGTGACAGGCACGTGGCGAGAGGTAGAGTTGTTCCGCAGCATGCTCAAGCAATTGCAATGTTTCACCTTCAATATGACAGTAACGTTCCAGGTCGCTGTTGCTCAGTTGTGCATTTGGCTTACCGGCACGTTCAGACTGGACCCGGCGAGATTCGATGACGCGGTCACGGACTGTTGCGGAACTTTCGATGTCATTTGTCGGCGCGCTCAGAATCGAGGTTTTGGGGCGTAGCACTTCAACCTGGATATCTATCCGGTCGAGCAGCGGGCCGGAGACCCTGTTTTGGTAGCGTTGAATCTGTTCGGCACTGCACATGCAGCGCCCGCTGTCATCACCGGACATACCGCAGGGGCAGGGGTTCATGGCAGTGACCAGTTGAAATCGGGCAGGAAAGGTCGCCTGCCTGGTTGCCCTGGATATGACAATGCGGCCGGACTCGATGGGCTCGCGGAGAATTTCAAGCGTATGCCGGCCATATTCAGGTAGTTCGTCGAGAAATAGCACACCGTTGTGTGCCAGCGATATTTCTCCGGGTTTGGGGCGGGAGCCACCACCCGCCAGCGCGACACTGCTGCATGAGTGATGTGGAGTTCTGAATGGCCGTATACCCCAATTGCGATGATCCAGTCCGGCCTGGCTGATAGAAGCGAGGGCTGCGGCTTCAAGTGATTCGCGCTCCGTCATTGGTGGCAAAATCCCCGGTAACCTCGATGCCAGTAGTGTTTTGCCGGTTCCTGGTGGGCCAGCCATTAATAAATGATGATTGCCGGCAGCAGCCACTTCCAGTGCGCGCTTGGGTCCGGGCAAGCCGATCACATCGCGAAGATCGGGTAGCGCGGGTGGTTTGCCGGGCGGGCCGGGTTTGCACTCCGGTAGTTTTTGGTTGCCTTTGAGCCAGTTTGCGATCTCCAGTAATGAGATCCCGCAATATTTCTCACCGCCTTTTACCAGGGCTGCCTCGGCCGCATTAACGGCTGGAATGATCAGGGCTCTTTTGCTGTCACGGGAACGGATCGCCGCCGGCAGTACACCACGGACTGAACGCAATTCACCGTTGAGCGATAATTCACCCAGAAACTCATATTTATCGAAGGCGGTACCGGGTATCTGCTTTGAAGCCGCCAGCAAGCCCAGCGCGATCGGCAGGTCGAAGCCGCCGCCCTCCTTGGGTAGTTCAGCAGGTGCCAGCGAGATAGTGATACGGCTTGCGGGCCATTTAAAGCCTGAGTTGAGCAGGGCGGAACGCACCCGGTCCTTGGACTCTCTGACTGCGGTTTCTGGCAAGCCGACCAGATGCATCGAAGGTAAACCGCCTGACAGGTGAACTTCCACCGTGATCAGCGGTGCATCCACACCCGTACAGCCGCGACTGTGTACCAGTGATAATCCCAAAACCCACCCCCGTTCAGATCATGCCAAAATGACTTATAACTATTTTGCAATTTGTGAAATAACAAATCGTCGGCAAACTTCAGCAATGTCTGTAGGCAATTTACCCCTGATTTCACTCGCTTTATCGGTTTAGGGGCTTTAATTTGTGATCAATTTATAAAATCTGTGGTCACATATACCGTGGTGCTTGCGGCATGGAAAGCAGGGCTATAGAGTCTTGTAAAGACTGACCAGGGAACACCACTATGAAAATGATAATTGCGATAATTAAGCCGTTCAAACTCGACGATGTACGTGATGCACTTGGCGAGGTGGGCGTCCAGGGAATGACCGTCACCGAGGTTCGTGGTTTCGGGCGGCAAAAGGGTCATACGGAGTTATACCGTGGTGCGGAGTACGTTGTTGATTTTCTGCCAAAACTCAGGCTGGAGATTGCGGTAACCGATGATCGTACCGAGGCCGTGGTTGAAGCCATCGTCGAGGCGGCGGCATCCGGACGCATCGGTGACGGCAAAATATTTATACAGCCCCTGGAACAGGCTATAAGAATAAGAACAGGTGAGGAAGGTGACGATGCTCTCTAAGCTATGCGGAAGTGAAGAAAATAAATGACCGAGAAGATCAAGGCAGGCGTTATAGGTTTAGGTGCAATGGGTGCGCCGATGGCGAGGCATCTTGCGGACGCTGGATTGCTAAATATGGTCTGGAACCGGACAAGCAGTAAAGCTGAAGCACTTGCACAGGAAGCCGGAACGGTCGCTGCTGATGAACCAGCGCAACTGGCCTCCGCGTGTAATGTTATTTTGACCTGTGTTTCTGCCGACCAGGATTTACTGGATGTTGTTGAGCAACTGCTGCCGGGTATTAAACCCGGTTGTGTGGTGGTTGATACCTCTACGGTCAGCCCGGCGACGGCACGACAGATATCCGCCAGCCTGCGTGAGGCTGGTGCAAGTCTGGTTGACGCACCGGTTTCCGGCGGTGTCGAAGGTGCACAAAAAGGCACCCTGTCGGTAATGGCCGGTGGCGATTCCGCCAATATTTCGCGGATTATGCCAGTTCTCGAGGCTATTTCCGCATCGGTGACACATATGGGACCAGTGGGTTCCGGGCAGGCCACCAAGGCCGTTAACCAGGTCATGATTGCCGGCATTGCCGAGGCGGTTTGCGAGGGACTTGCACTTTCGGAGAAACTAAATCTGCCATCGGAGCGTCTATTATCAGTAGTGGGTGCGGGTGCAGCGGGTAGTTGGTTCTTAGGGCATCGTGGCGAAACCATGTTGGAAGATCGATTTAATGTTGGATTTAAACTGTCACTGCTGCTTAAGGATTTACTGATTTGCCAGACATTGGCACAGGAATTGGATATATCTCTACCGACGGTGGAAACTGCGATCAAGGATTACCGCACCCTGGTGGAACTGGGTGATGGAGATCATGATATCTCCGGTCTGATCCGACTGAAACGCGGTCAGAATTGAAAGAGTTAATTGGATAGTACGGAAAATGCAACAGGATCAATCATTCCTATCAGCAGTACTGACTGAACTGAACCGACGTAAGGTCCTGCGCACTGTGGGCGCCTACGCGGTTTCGGTATTTGTCATGCTGCAGTTGATGGACGCCGCTGTTGAACCCTTGCGGATTCCCGACTGGTTACCAACCCTGGTGGTTATAGTGCTGATCCTGGGTTTCCCCCTGGTGTTTATCCTGGCCTGGATATTCGAAGTTACCCCTGATGGCGTTAAGAAAACCACTACGGCTGGCTTGCTGACGGGAACACAGAACACCCTGCTATTCAGCATGATGATGCTGGGTATGGTCGGCCTGGGTTACGGTTTTTATGGATATTATTCGAATGTATTGATCGCGAATGATCCGGGTTATGGCGCACCTGCTGTAACGCAGCAACGTGAATTTGTTGCACCTGAAAACTCCATCGCTGTTTTGCCCTTTGCCGACATGTCCGTGGACAGTAGTCAGGGGTACTTCACAGACGGCATTGCGGAAGAAATCCTGAACGTACTGGCCAAGGTCGATGGACTGCACGTCGCTGCCCGCACCTCATCGTTTGCATTTCGCGGGCTTGACAAGGATATCCGTGAGATTGGCCGCTTGCTGAACGTCAGAACTATTCTGGAAGGCAGTATCAGGAAGTCCGGTGATCAGATCCGCATGACTGCCCAGTTGATTAATGTTGAAGATGGTTACCATATCTGGTCAGAGACCTACGAGCGCAAACTTGAGGATGTTTTTGCAATCCAGGACGAAATCGCCAGCGCGATTGCAACCGCACTGGTGGATTCATTTGCCGGGCTGAAGCAAAAGCCGACATCCCGAAGTAGTGACCTTGCCGCCTTTGAAGCATACAGAACCGGACGCCTGCACTGGTGGCGCCGCTCGCCGGATGAGCTGCAAAAAGCCATCACATTATTTGCCAAGGCGCTTGAACACGACCCTTCGTTTGCTCCGGCCTATGCAGGCATAGCAGACTCATGGCTGCTTTTGTCACTTTATGGCAACCTGAGCAATATGAAGGCAACCGAACGCGCCATGCCAATGATCGAAAAGGCCCTGGAAATTGATCCGGAATCGGCAGAAGGGTTTGCTGCACTGGGGCTGGCGCGTTGGCAGATTGGACAAAGAGACGCCGGTGAATCTGCGTTGCGCCAGGCAATCAAGTTAAACGAAGATTATATTCCAGCCTATCTGTGGTTGGGAGGTTTGCTGGGTGACCTCGGCAGGCTGCCGGAAGAGAGCCAGATTCTGCAACAGGCGATGGCGATTGATCCGCTGAATGAATTATTGGCCATCAATTATGCGGGCAACCTCTCCAGGCGGGGAGACGATGAAGCTGGAAAGGCTCTGCTGCAAGACCTGGTCTCCCTGAGGCCTGATTCCGCCACGCTGTTGAGAATCATATCGGGTCATGTCATGAATAGTGGTGACCTGGTCGGTGCGTGGCGATATGCGAACCAGTCCTACGAACTGGAACCTGAAAGCCCCATAATTATTGAGACACTGGCAAATGCATGGGAAAGCTTAGGTGTAATTGACAAGGCTGAGCGCCTGCTCCTTGATGGTCTGGAAATTGCCAGTGAGAATTCCAGTTTACGAAGGTCATATTTTTCCCTTTTGCTTAAGCAGGGTCGACTGGAAAAGGCAGAACGCATGGTATTCGAGCAATTTGGATACGCGGTGGAAGAGCTGCCGGGACAGCTTCAACAACACTATTATTATCAGAAAAGTATGATCAGTCTCGTGGCGGGTGACAGAGATACGGCCAGGGAGCTGGTTGAAAAGGCAATCGAAGAAAATCCTGATCAGGGCTGGAACGGTGATCAGATATATTTCATGACACTTTCCTCCGCTCTGCAGCGTGAGGTGGGTAACGCTGAACTTGCTGAACAAAGACTGACAAAAGCAGAGCGTGCGGTACGTCGGGCCCGTATCAACGGTGTAGATGATGCTTATATCTATTACACGGAATCCAGTATTCACGCTCTCAAGGGAGAACTCGTAGCTGCACTCGACAGCCTGCAATCCGCTTATGATCGCGGCTTTAGACAAGTCTGGATGCTGAAAATGGATTTGCGCCTGGAGTCATTACATCAGGAACCCAAGTTTGTTGCCATCAAACAAAAGATTGAAAGAGATATTGCCCAGGCACGGTCTGAAGTGGAGACATTAGCAATCGCAGCACTCTAAATTCAGGACACTAATCGACAACTGCGATCAAACAGGCGCGTGGCGCTGTTATTGTGGTTTTGAAGACGTTGGATTAGTGACTTCGTGTATGCGGGCAAGGTCAGAGCGGGACTCGGTTGAGCAATTGGTCATGACCAGCGGAAGCCGATCGAAGTCACCTCTTTCAGGATCGCACAATTCGGCGGGGGTTGGGTGTTCCTCCTGAGACCGTGAGCCGGCAGGACGCCGGCGACCGAGCGTCTCAGGGATGAGCTTGAAGCGTGTCTCAGGAGGAACACCCAACTGCCGCCGAATCCCCAACGAATCCTAAAGACCAGTACTAACCGAACGCCGGGCTACGGGTAACTTCCCCTGAGACACGCTGCAAGGCCATCCCTGGCGCGCTTGGGCGCCGACATCCATGTCGGCTCACAGTCTCAGTGGAAGTTACCCGCATCCCGGCTTGTGCTTCAGTGGATTCTTTTGATTCGTAATTAAACACCCGCAAAACGTGATGCGTCACCTATCCAGCGTCGGATCAATTTATCAGCTTGTTCTGGGTGTTGTTTTAGCAGTGTGTCAGCGGTGGCGGGGATCATTTTCAACAGGCCGGCATCGCGTGCCAGGTCGGCTACGCGAAACAGTAGCATGCCGGTTTGGCGGGTGCCCAGCACTTCGCCCGGACCGCGTAATTCCAGGTCTTTTTCGGCGATTCGGAAGCCGTCATTGGTTTCGCGCATGATTTCCATGCGTTGCTTGGCTAGGTCGCCCAGCGGTGGGTTGTACATCAACACGCAACTGGACTGACGGCTGCCTCGCCCGACCCGACCGCGTAACTGGTGGAGTTGGGCCAGCCCCAGCCGTTCTGAATTTTCAATGATCATCAATGAGGCGTTTGGCACATCCACGCCAACCTCGATGACGGTGGTGGCGACCAGCAGGTGGATATCACCCGCCTTGAATTCATCCATGATCTGCTGTTTATCAGTTGGCTTCAAACGTCCATGGATCAGGCCGATTGTGATGCCGCGCAGGTCATTGCGCAATGCTGCCGCCACGTCCTCGGCTGCCTGGGCTTCGATGGCGTCAGATTCTTCAATCAGCGTACACACCCAGTAGGCTTGCTGGCCGTTTGTGCAGGCGCTGGCCACGCGCTGGATGATATCCTCACGCCGCTCGTTGGATAAAACCACGGTTGTAACAGGTTTTCTGCCCGGTGGCAGTTCGTCGATAACGGAGACATCCATACCGGCGTACGCCGTCATTGCCAGGGTTCGGGGAATGGGTGTTGCCGTCATGATTAACTGGTGCGCCTGTTGATTGCCGGTGCCACCTTTTTCCAGCAGGTTCATACGCTGGTCCACGCCGAATCGGTGTTGCTCGTCGACGATGACCAAACCAAGGCGGCTGAATTCAACCCCTTTCTGCATCAATGCGTGTGTTCCGATGACAACTTTGGCACCGTTGCTAATTTTTTGCAGTGCTTCGGTTCGTTTCTTGCCGGTGACTTTGCCGCTTAGCCAGACGGGTTTGATTCCCAGCGGTTCGAGCCAATCGCTGAAGACCCGAAGATGTTGTTCTGCGAGCAATTCCGTCGGTGCGGTAATGGCGGTCTGGTAGCCGTTATCTGCGGCTCTCAATGCCGCCAGCGCGGCGATAACCGTTTTACCTGAGCCCACATCACCGTGAACCAAGCGTAGCATGGGTTTGCTAAGTTCCAGGTCGTTACCTAATTCTTTCGCCACCCGTTGCTGCGCCCCGGTCAGTTCAAACGGCAAGCGCCGCATGAATTCAGTCTCAGCGGCCGAACCGGGCGGCATCGCCGGTGCTTTGCGCGCACGTTGTAAGCGGTGCAGCTTTTGCATGCTCAGGTTGTGAGCCAGTAACTCTTCCAGCGCCAGGCGTTTCTGGGTTGGGTGATCGCGCAGTGCGAGGGCGGTGACGTCGGCGTTAGGCGGCGGACGGTGTATGTAGTCCAGTGCATCTGCCAGGGGTAGCAGCTTAAGCTGGTTCAGCAGGGTTTTGGGCAGTAGCTCTTCGAGTTCCAGTTCATCCCGGCGCATCAGTGCCAGCGCCTGGTCCGTCATTTTGATCCAGTTTTTTTGGCCCAGACCCTCAGCGGTGGGATAGATAGGTGTCAGTCGGTCGGCGATGGGTTCATCACCATGCCCGCTCAGCCGGTTGTAACCCGGGT
>Ga0190293_1000736_pt1 | contig 11662 bp, 9 predicted proteins | sample 48693001_MG_FD_161671 | JGI IMG/M metagenome (GOLD analysis project Ga0190293, IMG submission 161671) | Hydrothermal vent microbial mat bacterial communities from Southern Trench, Guaymas Basin, Mexico - 4869-30-0-1_MG | ecosystem: Environmental > Aquatic > Marine > Hydrothermal vents > Microbial... | reverse complement strand
TTGGCCGTAAAAAAGGTAATATTGCTATCCTCTTTTCCTGTAAAGTAAGAAATGCCAATTAATAGCAAAAAATAAAGACCGATAATGATAGCTAGGAGTAATGGGCTCAAATTGATGATAATTTTTACAAATAAATATTAAAACATCTTGTAATAATATTTTAATATTCAAAGTTGAATGTATTTGAATAATATGTAAATTTATGGATTAGTCATGCCTTATTTCTTTTGAGGCAGTATTTATTAAAAAAGATTAAAATAATAATCAAAAAACTACATAAATTTTCACAATGTAAATATACATAAACTCCATGTAAAAATTTATACAGAGTTTACCCCTGACCTATTTTAATCAATTGTTTTTTACAGAGGAAATTAAAAAAATAACTTAAAATAACTGATCTTATAGTTGATTAAAAAAAAGGTCGTAAATTTATCTCTAAATGAATAAAATTATTACAATGAAAAAGCAAATTATATTGAATACAACGTACATTATTCTTTTTAGTTTAATGTTGTTAAGCTGTACAAACAATGAAGTAACAGATCCTGTTCAGTCAGAAATAATAAACCTTTCTGATAACTGGAAAATGCAGCCAATTGAAAACTTAGAAGGTATAAATGATGCCAAGATCTCACAAAATGATTATGAAACCAAAGATTGGTATAAAGCTATAGTACCCGGTACGGTTTTGGGTAGTTTAGCAACAACAGGTGTAATTGAAGATCCTTATTTTGGTATTAATATGCAAAAAGTTGGTTACGATCAATTTAAACAGGCCTGGTGGTATCGCAATAATTTTACAATCGATAAGAAAGATATAAACAAACATATTTCTCTTCGTTTCAACGGAATTAATTACCGAGCAGATCTATGGGTAAATGGCAAAAAAGTTGTTGGTAAAGATAAATTTGCCGGGACGTTTAAAATGTTCACTTTTGATATTTCAAAATATGTTAAAGAAGGTGATAATACGGTAGCTTTAAAAATGTTACAGCATGCAGATGGTGAATATTCTATTGGATTTGTTGACTGGAATCCATTGCCTAGAGACAGGAACATGGGTATTTTTAGAGAGGTTTTTCTTGAGATCAATGAAGGTATAAAAATTAGAAGCCCTTTTGTTTATGCTAAAGTTGATAAAGAAACTTTAAACAAAGCCGATTTGTCCATTCAAACAGAATTGATAAATAGTACAAATAGTCCGATAGAAGGAGTTGTGCATATAGATTTTGAAGTTGGCTCTGTTGAAAAAAAGGTTATTGTAAATGCCAATGAAACTTTATCTGTTAAGTTCTCACCAAAAGATCATAAACAATTATCTGTTAAAGATGTAAAACTTTGGTGGCCAAATGGGATGGGAGAAGCAAACCTATACAATCTTAAAACCAAATTTATCTCAAATAATAAAATAATTGATCAGGTTGATAAAAAATATGGAATCAGAGAAATTGGCAGTTACCTTGATGATGATGAGAATAAGGTTTTTACTGTTAATGGAAAATTTGTCATGATCAAAGGTGGTGGCTGGGTTGATGATCTGCTATTGCAGGATACCAAAGAATATGTGGAAGCTCAGTTAAAGTATGTTCGTCAAATGAATTTAAATACCATTCGTTTAGAAGGCTTTTGGGGTAAAGATGAGGATCTTTACAATCTTTGTGATAAATATGGTATTATGATTATGATTGGCTGGAGTTGTCATTGGGAATGGGATGAGTATTTACTAAAAGAAACACATGAAAAATATGGAGGAGCTGTTAATGATGAGGATATTGATCTTTTAGCAGATTCCTGGAAAGACCAAATGTTATGGTTAAGAAATCATCCTAGTATTTTTGTTTGGATGTTGGGTAGTGATAAACTTCCGGCTCCTAAATTAGAACGAAAATATATTGATCTATTTGATAAATATGATCCTTCAAGGCCATATGTAACTTCGGCCGGAGGTGCTGGTACAGATGAAAATACTGTAGTAGCCGAAGTGCCTTTGTTTAGTGAAATAAGTGGTGCTACAGGAATGAAAATGCTGGGGCCTTATGCCTATACACCTCCTGTTTATTGGTTTACCGATGTTGATTTTGGAGGAGGTTATGGTTTTAATACAGAAACTTGTCCTGGTCCAAACATTCCCCCGTTGGCCTCTTTGAAAAGAATGTTGCCTGAAAATAGTTTATGGCCAATTGATAAAGAATATTGGGAGTATCATACAGGTAGAAATAATTTCAAAACATTAGATAGATACAGAATAGCCTTGGATGCCAGATATGGTAAATCGTCATCTGTGGAAGAATTTGCTTTCAAATCACAAGTGATTAATTATGAATTAATGCGACCAATGTTTGAGGCGTTTATTGCGCACAAACCAAAAAGTACCGGCTTGATTCAATGGATGTTAAATTCAGCCTGGCCGGAAATGTACTGGCAATTGTATGATACTTATTTGCAACCTAATGGAGCCTTTTACGGAGTTAAAAAAGCTTGTGAACCACTTCATGCCATTTATCGATATGGATTTGACGATATTTATATTGCAAATGAAGACCTTTCTGATGCTAATAACATTGCAGTAAAAATAAAAGTTTATGATATTAATTCTAAAGTAATATTTACAGATGAATGGAAAGGAGATGTGAAAACAAATATTTCGAAATCAATTTATAAATTACCTAAGATCAAAAATCTAACCGATGTTTGGTTTTTAGATTTAAGAGTTTATAATAAAGATAATCAGGAAGTTGATAATAATTTTTATTGGTTATCCTTAAAAAAAGATGTACTTGATTATGAGGCTGCTAAAAAAATGGCCTGGGCATTTCATACCCCTTCAAGTGAATATGCCGACTTTACTTCTTTGAATAAATTACCTAAAGTAGACCTTACTTATGACTATAATTTCAAAAAGGATGATAAAGAAGGATCTATAACATTAAGCATTAAAAACCCCTCAAATGCCATTGCATTTTTTGTCTTTTTAGATGTGGTTGATTCCGGTACAAAAAAACCTATTCTGCCTATATTCTGGAGTGATAATTATATTAGTCTTTTGCCTGGAGAAGAAAAAACCCTTAAAGCAAATTATAATCTTGAAAATTCAAATGGTAAGAAACCAGAAATAATAGTTAAATCCTGGAATGTCAATGCAAAGAATCTGAAATAGGTAAATTCCATCATCAACTGTAATTTTAATGATATTACCTCTTTGTAGGGTAGGGGTAGTATCATTGGTTTTTTAATAAATATCTGAAGTTTCGCACTTAATTTGCAATGTGTAAATATCAGAATAATAACTCTTTAAATATACTAAATCTCTTTGTGTAGCTTTGAGTCTTCTCTGCGGCTCTCAGTGAAATAGCTGTTACACAGAGTTGCAATAAGAAGACACAGAGTTTCTCAAAGAAAAAAATAGCAAGAATTGAAATTTTTTAAAAAACCAGATAATCAGTAAGATAAATAATTTAGAATTGTCTAACACACTCAATATATAAGGATTAATCATAAGTACGAAACTTGAGTAAATATCTTAATGGTGCGGCAATAATTTTTATATTTGAGTTCAAATTAATCAAATGAGCACAAGCAAACGAATTTTGTCTGTTGATATTTTTAGGGGAATTACCATTGCTGCAATGATCCTTGTAAATAACCCTGGAACATGGGGAGCTATTTATCCTCCATTTAAACATGCTAAATGGCATGGATTAACAGCTACAGATCTGATATTTCCGTTTTTCTTATTTATTGTTGGTATGTCAATTACTTTTGCTTACACGAAAAAAAAGGAACATGGTATCACAGGTGATGTGTATAAAAAAATTATCTCAAGAACATTGAAATTAATTGGATTGGGATTGATCCTTGCGGGTTTTATCATAACACCTCCTTTTTTTAAAGATTTGTCAACACTAAGATTCCCAGGTGTTTTACAAAGAATAGGTGTTGTATTTTTTATCTCATCTTTGCTTTTTCTCTATTTGAACTGGAGATCTCTTTTAGCCATTTTTATATTTATTTTGATAGGCTATTGGTATATAATGACTCAAATTCCGATTGATGGAGAGTTGCCATTATTAACCAAAGAAAATAATTGGGCAACATTAATTGATCAAAAGATATTGACTCTAGATCACATGTGGAAGATCTATGATCCCGAAGGACTTTTAAGTACTATCCCTGCCATTGCAACTACTATTTTCGGTATGTTTTTGGGAATGATCCTGTTGGATAAAAAGAAATCAGAACAACAAAAACTACTTTCTTTTGTAATTATTGGAATAATTGCTCTTGTGGTTGGCTATGTTTGGGGAATGTATTTTCCGTTGAATAAAGCTTTATGGACAAGTAGTTATGTTTTGGTAACAGGAGGCTGGGCTAGTTTGACCTATGCCCTGATCTATTATATTGCTGATATTTTAGGTCATAATGATTGGGGCAAACCAGCTATTATTTTTGGATCCAATGCAATAACAGTTTTCTTTATGTCAGGTGTGGTAGCAAGGTTATTTGGTATGATTAAATTAGCCAATGGTAAATCTATCCATGGTAATTTATATGAAATACTTTCATCTGTGATTACAATTCCAGAATTGAGTTCATTGATTTATGCTTTTTTTGTTATTGTTTTTTATTATTTTGTTGCTTTGGTTATGTATAGGAAGAAGATATTTATTAAAGTCTAAATGATTAAGAAGTAAGTAGTAAGAAGAAATGATTAACTCATAATTCATAACTCATAAATAATATATCTTTGCGCATATGAATTTTTCTTCAAAACTATTGGAAAATGCGGTGAATGAGGTGTCACAATTACCAGGAATAGGTAAACGGACGGCTCTTCGACTGGTGTTACATTTGTTGAAACAGCCAAAAGAGCAGACAAGCTATTTGGCTACAGCTTTACAGACTTTTAGAAACGATATAAAAACCTGTAAAAGTTGCCATAATATCTCTGATGTGGAACTTTGTGAAATTTGTTCTAACCCAAGAAGAAATCCGGAGATTGTTTGTGTAGTGGAGGATATTCGAGATGTAATGGCAATTGAAAATACAGCTCAGTTTAAAGGTCTATACCACGTTTTGGGAGGTAAAATTTCCCCAATGGAGGGAATTGGTCCTCATAATTTAACCATTGATAGTCTGGTAGATAAAGTAAAGAAAGGAGAGATAAAAGAAATTATTTTCGCTTTAAGCTCTACCATGGAAGGAGATACAACCAACTTTTATATTTATCGTCAGTTACAGGATCTACATATAAATTTAACTACTATTGCCAGAGGGATCTCCGTAGGTGATGAAATTGAATATGCTGATGAAGTTACGCTTGGCAGAAGTATTATCAATCGAGTACCTTTTGAAAGTAGTTTAAAGAGTTGAAAGGGAATTCATAAATTTTTTAAATCAAAATTTTAGTAGTATTAACGCATCTTTACTTGTATTTGATAAAAAATGACACATATGTGTTATTGTATAGATTAAGTTCTTTCTATAACTTCGTAGTATAATATTAATTATTTTATTATGAAAAATTTTATTCAATTATTAGTAGTGGTACTTTTTAGTTTAATTTATATTGGGTGTGAAGTTGGTCTTGAAGAAGAACCTGTAGCGTCTGAAATTTATATCGACAACCATTATAGTGAGGATATTTATGTGTTTGTAATAGGGGATGGTTTTAGTAAAGAACGTAGGGTTTCAACATATGAGAGATGGGTAGTAAATGTGGGGATAATAGCATATAATGATTCAAAATCATTTGAAGTGAGTGCTGTATATGATGGAAAAGTAGTAGGTTCTAAAACAATTGTATTGGAAAAAAACATTGTTGGTTTTGCGACATTTTCAGGTATTGATGATGGGTTTGATTAATAGAAAGGTGTTTAGTTTAATTACCTGAAAGTCATGTTAAATCAGGGTTTTTAATAATACAATTTTTATTCTTTTGTTTTACTCCTAGAAAATAGCTATATAAGTTTAAATTTAATAAGAAAACAAATTGTTTAGTTACAGAGCTTTGAGTTTTGTTGGAAACGATATTATTATTTCGACGTATCTTTGCAACTGAAAAAAGAAATGGTTTAAAAAGAAATGATCATTTCTCCAATTATAATTTATGACATTTAAATCATTAGGATTATCAAATGCTTTGTTAAAAGCAATCAATAAAAAAGGCTATCTGGAGCCTTCCGCAATTCAGGAAAAAGCAATCCCATTAATTTTAGAAGGAAAAGATGTTTTAGCATCGGCACAGACCGGAACTGGTAAAACAGCCGGGTTTACCTTGCCGATGTTGCAAATTCTCACTACACAAAGTAAATGGAAACGAAGACCTATACGGGCATTGGTTTTAACACCAACAAGAGAACTTGCAGCGCAGGTTTATAATAATGTAAGAGAGTATGGAGAGTTTGTTGACATAAGATCTACCGTAATCTTTGGAGGTGTGAATGCAAAACCTCAAATAAAAACCTTAAGAAATGGTGTTGATATTTTGGTAGCAACACCTGGTAGGTTACTGGATCTGCACAATCAAAAGGCACTTTCTTTGGCAAGAATTGAAATATTAGTTTTGGATGAGGCTGATCGTATGCTGGACATGGGTTTCTTGCGAGATATAAAAAAAATTCTTGCACTCATACCTAAGAAAAGACAGAATTTATTGTTTTCGGCTACTTTTTCACAAGAGATTAAAAAGTTGGCAGGAAGTTTTCTGTATCATCCGGTGATGGTGGAGGCAACACCTGAAAACACAACTGCCGAAAAAGTAAGTCAAAAAGTATATCGAGTTGATAAAAGTAAGAAAACAGCATTGATCAATCATTTAATATCTGATGGGAACTGGGAACAGGTTTTGGTTTTTACACGAACCAAGCATGGCGCAAATAAATTGTGTAAAAAAATGATTGGGCATGGTATCACTGCCATGGCAATTCACGGAAATAAAAGTCAGACTGCCAGAACCAAAGCTCTTGCGGGATTCAAAAAAGGAGAAGTGCGGGTGTTGGTTGCCACTGATATCGCAGCTCGTGGATTGGATATTCCTTTATTACCTCATGTAATAAACTTTGAATTACCCAATGTTCCGGAGGATTATGTTCACAGAATTGGTCGAACCGGCAGGGCAGGAGCAAGTGGCGAAGCAATTTCACTGGTTTCACAGGAAGAAAAGGAATATTTGAGAGATATTGAAAAGTTATTGGATCAGAAAATCCCAAGTGAAATTGTTGAAGGTTTTGAACCAGATGCAACCAATACACCTGAAAAGAAGAATCCGAATAGATCAAGACATCAAAATTTTAAGAGAAAAGGTGGAAATAGAAATTACAAGAGAAGATCCAGCAAGCGAAATTAAAAGAACTTAATTTCAATTACTTGATGATTTTTTGTTTTCGGACTCAATAATAAAAACAATTGGTAAGTTAAATTTCGAGCCTATTGGTTTTCCTTTTAATATGGTAGGATTGTATTTTGGAAGATCCTTTACAATTCCTATCGCTTTTTCTTCGAATATTTGATGTGGTCCGCGAGCTGTAATATTACGAACTTCCCCTTTACTGTTTACTTCAAATTGAGTATAAACATTAATTTTGTCTCCTACTTTATAATGTAGTGATTTCACAATACTATCATATTTAAAAGAATAGGATTCGTTGCTTTGCCCTGTGATGAGACCCGAAATTAGAAATATCCAAATAATAAAAAAACGCAATATCATAAATTTTCAGAAGATTTTTAAAAGTGATTATGATTGTTAAAAATACAAATTCTAAAGGAAACGAGAATCAAATTATATATTTGATGAGGAAATGCCTTAAAAAAACAATATTTTTACTTCAAATATTAATCTTTTGATCAAACTGTCTGTCATAATTGTAAATTATAATGTTGCCTTTTTTTTAGAGCAATGTTTGATCAGTGTGCAGGCTGCATGTACAAATATTATTTCCGAAATAATTGTTGTGGACAATAATTCAAGTGATGAGAGTTGCTCTATGATCCGTCAAAATTTTTCATCAATAAAGCTGGTCGAAAATAAAAAGAATATTGGTTTTTCTAAAGCAAATAATATAGGGATCGAGCAGGCAAAAGGAGAATTTATTTTGATCTTAAATCCTGATACTGTCTTGGCAGAAAATACTTTGGAGGATGTAATATCCTATGCCGAACGACAGAATAAACTGGGAGCAATTGGTGTAAGATTTATCGATGGAACCGGTAATTTTTTACCCGAATGCAAAAGGAATACACCTACTATGGGAATTGCATCCCGTAAATTGATGGGAGATTCTAAAAGATATTATGCCAGTCAGATTGCAGAGAACGAAGTCGCCAAAGTAGAAATTTTAACAGGAGCCTTTATGCTTCTTAAAAGAGAAGTTTATTTAAAAATTGGTGGTTTTGATGAAGATTATTTTATGTTTGGTGAAGATATTGATCTGAGTTATAAATTATTAAATAATGGATTTCAAAATTTTTATTTTGGAAAAACTAAGATCATACATTATAAAGGAGAAAGCACAGTAAAGGATAAGACTTATTTAAAGAATTTTTATGGTGCAATGTTGATATTTTATGAAAAGCATTTTAATACGAATACTGCTTATAAAATAATGTTGAAAAATGCCTTAAAAGCTTTGATTCTCATAAAAGCTGTTAGAGCTACAGGGGATAACAGTCCTGTTGCAAAAAAAAGTAAAATACTTTTTATAAGTAAGGATCCTAAAAAATATGAAAAAATAAGATCAAAGTTAAAATCGGTTGAAGTTGTCATGAGTCCAAATTTACCTGATGATATTTCGTTATACGGGAAAATTATATTTGATAATTCATTTTTCACTTTTAAATCAATCTTTCAATACTTCATAAAATTACAATCAGATACTATTTTGTTGAGAATTATTCCTAAAAACACTTCTTTTTTTATAGGTAGTGATTCTTCTAATGATAAGGGTGAAGTTTTTAGATTTTAGAAGTATTACAATCGATTCTTACTATTTTATTTCAAATTACGAAGCAGATCTTATTATATCAAAGTGTTTATGATACCTGAATAAGATTAAGAAAATTCATTAATATGGGGTTAGGATTTGAGTTGTTCCATACAATTCTTAAAGTAGTTCGCTGTGGTATCTTTTTTAATTCGATAAATTTAATGTCCATGTCGTATCCAAGTTTTAAAGTAGTTGGTACAATGGAAACTCCAAAATTATTTTCCACCAATCTGTATATGGAACTTGCATTCACTGTGTTATGAGAAATTAATGGAATAAATCCACTATGGTCAAATATCTGCATCACTTTTTCAAAGTAGGATTCACTATAAGAACGATCAAACAGAATGAAGGATTCATTTTTTAACTGATTTAATTCTTTAAAATTAGACTCACTGATGGGATGAGATTTTGGTAAAACCAAAGAAAAGGTGTCTTCAAAGATTGGTTTGATCTCTAGTCCGTGAGGTACTCTCTCCAGCCGAACAAATCCAATATCAATTTCTCTGTTGAGAAGTGCTTCAATTTGGGTTCTGTTGTCCATTTCGTTCAGGTTAAAAATAATATTTGGATGTTTTTTTCTGAATTGGGGTAATATTTTTGGAATTACCTCCTGCATAGCAGAGCCTACATAACCAAATTTCAAATTACCGTCAATCCCATCGTTTAACAACTTTGCATGGTTAAAGATGTCATCCAGATTTTTAAGGTTATTTGATAGTTCAGATTGTAAATATTTTCCAACCGCTGTTAATTGCACCTTTCTGTTATGCCGTTCAAACATTTTAATTCCCAGATCATCTTCCATTTGTTTGATCTGTCTGCTTAGTCCGGGTTGTGAAATATATAGCTTTTCAGCAGCTTTTCTAAAATGTAGTTCTTCAGCTACGGCTAAAAAATAACGAAGATGACGATATTCTAATTGATGCTTCATAGTTATTATTTAATAACATAAATGGTCTTGTAAAGCATCAAAAGTAAGCATATCTTTGTGAAAACAATACAAAATATGATGTTTAAATACGGAATTGATAAACTCTCAGTTACAAAAGTGATGGCAATTGCCGACGGAAGTCTGGTAGCAGTTTTAACTGATGAAGCCAAAATAAAGGTAAATGCTTGCCGTAAAAAAGTAGAAATAATGGCAGGATCTACAAAGGCTGTTTACGGAATTAACACAGGTTTTGGTCCCTTGTGTGATGTTCAAATATCATCAGATGAAACCAGTAAATTACAAGAAAACTTATTGATAACTCATGCTGTTGGCGTAGGAGATCCTATTGATAAAAAGTTATCAAAAATGATGATGATCACAAAGGTTCATGCTTTATGTCAGGGGTTTTCCGGAATCCGGTTAGAAGTAATTGAACGTATTTTATTTTTCATTGAAAATGAATTGTTACCGGTAGTTCCTGAACAAGGATCAGTAGGCGCATCTGGTGATCTGGCTCCATTATCTCATTTATTTTTACCCTTATTAGGGGAAGGTGAATTTTGGAAAAATGATGAAATTGTATCTGCAAAAGAAATCTTGGCCGAACATAATTTACAAGTTGTTAAGCTACAAGCAAAGGAGGGCCTGGCATTGATCAACGGAACGCAATTTATTGTGTCTCATGCAATTAATGGATTGCATAAAATGAAATATTTACTTGATCTGGCTGATCTTGCCGGAGCGATGAGTATAGAAGGCTATAAAGGAAGTGCATCTCCATTTAAGAAAGAATTGCATACGATTCGCCCGTATAAAGGAACTTTAAAAGTCGCAAAACGAATGCGGATGTTGTTCAAAGGTTCTGAGAATATTATGTCGCATGAAGATTGTGAGCGAGTACAGGATCCCTATTCCATGCGTTGTATTCCACAAGTGCACGGAGCTTCCAGGAATGCCTATTATCATTTAAAAGAGCTTACAGAAATTGAAATGAATTCCGTTACCGATAATCCAATTGTTTTGAGCGATACAGTTGCGATTTCAGGTGGTAATTTTCATGCACAACCCCTGGCAATGGCATTGGATTATGGTGCTTTGGCGTCATCAGAACTAGGGAATATTTCTGACAGACGTTCATTTTTATTATTGGAAGGTAAATATGGATTACCACGTTTATTGACTGCAAGTGGTGGTTTAAACTCGGGTTATATGATACCTCAATATACAACAGCAGCTTTGGTAACTGAGAATAAATCATTGTGTTTTCCACCATCTGCAGATAGTATACCAACTTCTTTAGGTCAGGAAGACCATGTGTCCATGGGAAGTATTTCCGGAAGAAAATTCAATCAAATATTAGGAAATCTTGAAAAAATTCTTGCAATCGAATTGATGTATGCAGCTCAGGCTATTGAATTTAGAAGACCTCATACTTTATCAGATATTGTAGAAGAAAATTTCTCCATCATTCGGAAAAAAGTTGATAAACTGGAAGAGGACAGAATATTAAAAGATGATATCAATGCCATGATCCAATTGGTTATAGATAGAAGATTTAGAGTAAAATAAAGTAACAGGCGTCATTACGATCAAAGTGAAGTAATCTGTTTTGCCAGATTCATACTTCGCACTTTCAGTACTTATCGCAATGACTAATAATAACAGGTTGTATTATAAAATAGTGTGGACTTAGTGCAACTCAGTGAAAAACCTTTGTGTCTCTTTTTGTAATAGCCCTGCC
>Ga0190293_1000735_pt1 | contig 11665 bp, 9 predicted proteins | sample 48693001_MG_FD_161671 | JGI IMG/M metagenome (GOLD analysis project Ga0190293, IMG submission 161671) | Hydrothermal vent microbial mat bacterial communities from Southern Trench, Guaymas Basin, Mexico - 4869-30-0-1_MG | ecosystem: Environmental > Aquatic > Marine > Hydrothermal vents > Microbial... | reverse complement strand
AGAGGAGTGTCTGAAAAGAGCTATAGACAGTATTCTTATCATTGCAGACATTGCAAACAGCCACCATATAAGATTCGCTCTGGAAAATCTGGTCCCCCTTCCTTCTCACTCCGCTTACCATTTTATTGGAGACAACATAAATGATTTTTCTGCAATATTCTCTAAAGTAAATTCAGAATTCATCGGACTCTGCCTTGACCTCGGCCATTCAAACCTGAGTGAAGGGGGGATCGAATATATAAAACAGCTTGGTGATAATATCTTCTGTGTTCATTACCATGATAACTCAGGCAGAAAAGATGAACATCTTCAGATCGGTGAAGGTAATATTCTCTGGAAAGGGATCATACATGAACTTGATAAGAGAGAATTCGACGGGCTGTATATCTCCGAATGTTTCAATTCAGAGCCACATCTGACAAGAGATAAATTGTTGGAAATTATCTGATTATATTCAGGCACTACCTGTAAAATCAAAGCTCAGTTTTTTCTGAAAATTATTGATCTGTGAAAATATATATTTCAGCATATGCTGTTCAAGTTCGGTCAACTCTTTTGGATTTATATCGTTGTCAGGTTTAGTATTATTTTTTATAGCTTCCACCTGATGTCTGAACCTGGTCCTCATCAGATAATCATAGACCTCTTCCATCTCCCTGAATGAAGAGTCTGTTAACTCGCCGCTTCTATTCAACTGATACAATCTTTTCATTGTATTGGTCTCACTTATGTTGTGCTTCAGGGCATAGATCCTCGCGAAGTTAACAATAAGCTGGATCGAGTCCTTTATATTAAAAGTGCTAGGTTTCTCCCCTCCAGACTCGAGGAGGATGTTACCGAAAAACCCGATAGGTGGTTTATAAAGAAGTGCATTTCTGGAGATATACTGTAGAAAGGAAAGATTTTCAGAAATAAGAGAGTTAATGAATTCTCTCAATTCTATTGTCATAACATCCTCTCCATGAACCGGCCTGAAATCAAAATGAATACTTACTTTAAGCAGGTCTTCAGGTGTGGACTTCGTTATCCAATTTTTAAAATATTTTCTCCATTCAGATACAGGCTTATTCCACTTCGGATTCATGGCCATTATATTACCGGGGCAGAATGTATATCCGCTTTTATCCATCCAGGTGCACACAAGTTCTCCCAGTTTCAGAAAATATTTCGCTGCTTCCACTGCCTCTTTTTCATCCTTGGGGTCTTCATAAATAATAGCATTATCCTGATCAGTCAGAAGTGTCTGTTCTTCACGCCCTTCACTCCCTAATGTCATGAAACTGAATTTCAAAGGTGGATCGCCCAGCTCTCTGACCGCAAAGTTTATCAGTTTTTTAAGGATAGAATCTGTGATAGTAGAGATCTTCCTGCAAATGATCTTTGAATTGGCCCCACTGTCAGAAAGTACTTTTACAAGAGATGGCACTCTCTTCTGCATAGGAAATATGTCCTGAACAATATTTGTCTTCTGAATTTCCGAGATAAGGAGTGAAGCCGAATTGTTCTGAATGCTGAAGAGCAGATCTCTGTGTATAACTCCTCTGATCCGTCCTGTATAATCCGTAACCGCCAGATGTCCGATATTTTTCTCTCGCATAAGAATAAGAGATTCAAATATTGAAGAGTTCATGGATATGGTTGAAATCGGAGAACTCATTATCTTCATAACCGGCATATTTTTATCTAAATTATCATTTAAAACTCTATCCCTGAGATCTCGTCCTGTCACCAATCCAATATATTCATTCAATGGATTATCACCGGGGATATTGCTTTTCACAAAAATAATATCCTGATCCGAACGGGACATTAAAGTAACTGCCTCTTCCACAGAAGTATCCAAATCGCAATGAATTATTTCTGTATAATAATCACTTAGTGGTTCATCGAATATAAACTGGGCGGTTTTAAGTTCCACCATCAACTTATCTTTATCTTCCTCTGTCCTATACCTTTCAGTTATATCTTCAATAATTCCATCACAATATTTTTCATTTCCCCTGTTATCACGAACCAGTGCAAGAGAGATGTTGAGGACAGCTGTGGTCTGGTCAGGTTTTCTTATCTCAATTGTCTCATTTTTTACATACCCCGAACGTCTCAGTTGATCATTCAGTCCTGACCATTTTTCATCTGAGATCAGGAGATCACTGAATACGGTTTCCAGAAGCTCTTCACCGGAAGTAAATCCCAGAATATTAATAGTGGCCGGATTCCCTTCAATGATCTTCCCTTTTTTTCCCAATGTAGAACGAAAAACACCGATCTTAAGATTGTCAGCAAGATTTCTATATTGTTCCCTGCTCTCTTCCAATTCCTCTTTTATCCTCTTGTCACCACTGATATCGTTAACAACTATTGCATTACCAAGATCCTCTCCAAACGAAATGGTAGAGATCGAAAGGAGTACATCCGCCACATTTCCATTTTTCTTAATAAAACTGCTCTCATATGGAATAGTAAAACTTTTTTTCAACTCTTCCCTGACCCTTTTATATTCAGAACCTGGCAACTCATTATCCTGTCCATAAAGAGATCTGAGATCAAGACTACCGAACTCATCCTCAGAGTACCCCAGAAAATCACGTAAAAATTTATTAGAATAGACTATTTTATCCTCATGAACGATCAATATCCCCTGAGTTGTAGCCTCAACCAGTGATCTGTATTTTCTTTCGGATTGTACAAGTTTATCCTCTATAACCTTCCTTCTTTTCTCTATTCTCAGGCTGTTTGTCATGAGGTAAAAGAGTATCAGGGATATTATGAAAATAATTACAATTGAAACCAGCAGCAGGCTTCGTATCATGCCGGATATTTCCCTGTCAACATCCTCAGTATACATCCCGGTTCCAATGATCCAATTCCATTGCGGGAATTTTTTAACATATGAGAGCTTGGGGACTACCTTGTTGGGATCATCCTTCCATTGCCACATATAATGGATAAAACCCTGTCCATCCCTTTCACAAAGCCTGACCATTGCTACAAATAATTTTTTCCCGTTCGGGTCCATCTCATCAGATAAATCTTTCCCCTCAAGCTGTGACCTGTAGGGATGCATTATCATACTCGGGCCCGTATCGATTATCCAGAAATAATCCTTATTCTCTCTTCCATATCTTAAGTACCGGATATCCTTCTTCGCAAGTTCCTTTGCCTTCTCTTTATCATATCCATTTTCATTTCTTTCTCTTTCATATTTGTTCAGGATACTGACAGCAGAATTGGTCAATTGCTGTATCATCTCTTTTTTTCTTTCCATGATACTGCTTTTAAATGCGGGGATTATATAGAAAAATATAGAAAAAATAAAAAGGCCGATTGCAAGGAAAGCAGGTAGGACAAGTCTGATATTAGGAAAAGATGATCTGAGTTGATATCGCTCATCCATAATTAATCACACTATCAATATTAAGATCATAGTTTAACTTTGTCAACTTGCAAATATTCCGATCTCTTATTAAGTTAAGAATAAAGAATAAGGTCAGGGGTCAGTGGCAAGAGGTAAGTAAAAAGTAATTTTTCTCACCTCTAACCTCTCACCAAACTCCACAAATCCGATCTGTTTTTAAATTTTTACTTTCTTCTTTTGTGTCATTAACGATACTACTACCAATGTAAGGAAAGAGAGCGGGATAGAAATTATCCCGGGCTGACTCAGGGAGATCGGAGAACTCGCTTTGTCAAATCCATATCTTGCGAACATATCAGGCGATAACAGAATTATGGATAATGCAGAAACGATCCCGACAAAAATTGAGGCAGCAATTCCTTTTGCCGTTGTCTTCTTCCAGAAGAGCAACATAATGATTGCCGGAAGATTTGCAGATGCGGCAACAGCAAATGCCCAGCCGACGAGGAATGAGACATTCATACCTTTGAACAGAATTCCCAGTATGATTGCTATCATACCTATACCAAAAGCAGAAACTTTTCCTGCAAAAACTTTCTGCTTCTCGGTCATTTTGATCCCCATAAACCTATCCATCAGATCGTGAGCAATAGCTCCCGATGATGCAACGATAAGACCGCTGACAGTCCCCAATACTGTTGCAAATGCAATAGCTGAGATAATTGAGAACAAACCGACACCGAAATATTTTGCCAGCAGCGGTGCAGACATATTGCTCGACGACAGGTCAAGGACCCCATGGGTCATGGCCCCCAATCCCATGTAGAGTGTCAATATATAGAAAAATCCGATTCCGCATATAGCAACGATAGTTGATTTTCTTGCATCCCTCTGACTCGGGACAGTGTAGTACCGAATAAGGATATGGGGAAGTGAAGCTGTTCCCAGGAACAATGCAAGCATTAAAGATACGAAATTAAGTTTTGACCAGAATGTTGAACCCTTATCCACTTTAAATTTAAGTCCGGGACGCATTATTGTTTCCCCCGGTGTTGGATTCTGATACCAGATAGTTATTTTATTCTCTCCATCCTTAACTGAAGTTTTAGCAAACCTCACTATCTCACTCTCTTCAATTACCGTAAGGATCGAGAACGGATTTAAAGGCCCGGTCTTCTCAACCTCTTTGCCGTTCATGATCAGTTTGCTTATATGCCCGACCTGAAAAAACCTTCCTTCCGAGGCCGGAGCTCCATTATAAAGAACCGTCTCGTCCGGCTTAACAGTACTTGAAAGAGCTTCTTCAAGCTTAATGGAACCTTCGGAACCTTTAACCTTCCACCATGTGAAGATCCCGTCCTTTTCAAGTTTTACAAATTCACTGTCTTTCACTTTTGCTGTTCCTGCAAACTTGTAATTCTCAGAATCAGGGGTATAAGACTCTCCATCAAAAACAGCATCGAGTGTTACAAAGTCATGATAACCATCACTTGGCTTTTTATGGAGTCCGTTTATTATAAGAGAGACTGTCAGAATAGTTGAAAATAATATTAATAATCCGCCTTTAATGAATTGAACATATGTAGTGGAGGTCATCCCGGCAGTAGCAACGATAATTATAACAATAGTACCGACAATGAGGACACCGACATAATGTTCAAGTCCAAGAAGAGGTTTAACCAGGGCTCCTGCCCCCACCATCTGAGGGATAAGATAGCAGATCGAAACTATCAAAGTACTGATCGCAGCCATTAATTGTATACCCTTTGAATTGAACTTTGAATCAAGAGCATCAGTAAATGTAAATTTCCCCATCCTTTTCATAGGTTCGGCAATAACAAACAGGGCTACGATCCATCCTGCAAGATAACCGATCGAATAGAGGAAGCCGTCATAGCCGGAGAATGCGATCATTCCGCAAATACCGAGGAATGAAGCTGCAGACAAATAATCACCGGCAAATGCAATACCATTTACACCCCAGTGAATGGTCCCGCCGGCAGCAAAATAACCTGAAGCAGTTTTTGTTTTTCTGGCGAAATAGAAAGAGAGCCCGAGGACTAAAGCAACAAAAACGACAAAAAACATTACAGCAAGATACGATACAGGATATGTCATTCTTTATTCTCCTCTTCTTCACCGTTCAGTTTGTTTTCCATCTTTGTACAATAATGGTTGTAGACAATCCCCATAACGATCGCCAGAATAATAAGAAAGAATCCGTAAAAAACAGCCAGATTCAAACCAAAAGCTACTTTGACCCCCATTGTCTTCGGAGACCATGTGTTAATAAATACAAATCCTGCATAGATTAATGAATAAACACCGAATAATATCAATCCAACTTTGGATTTGAATTTTGCGGCTTTGTCTTCTCCAAGTTCTACAGCTTCATGTTGTTGCATTATTCCTCCTATGTTGTTCAGAAAAAATTGACTAACTTGTTTAGTTAAAAATTAAATTAAAATAAAACTTACCATTATTACAAGAACTATTCAATACCAAAAAATAAATATCTCCAGCTGTTTTCTTTATATACAATTTTCGGGAACGGTTTTATTTAAATTAATTTTTACCTTTTATCATCTATTGTGATATATATGATATGAACGAGTTTGCAATGACCCTTCCATTATTCTTTGCCGGAGAAAGAGAGATCACTGAAAAATATAACAATAAAGAAGTAATAATATCATTTGATGAATTTTTTATTCCGGAAAAAAAAGCTCTATATAATTTTATCCTTAAATCGGTCAGTTTTTCTGAAGATGCAAATGATATCTATCAGGATACGGCATTAAGAGCATTTAAATATTTCCGAAAATTTGATACATTAAAAAGATTCAAACCATGGATTTTTTCAATAGCATTAAATGAAATAAGAAAACATTTTAAGAATAAAATTCAATCATCTGATGTTCACAGCATTGAGAATTTATTTGAACAAATCCCGGATACTCAAAATAGAGAATTGACTGAAGCAGTTTATTCCGCAGCTTACAGCTTGAAAATAAATGAAAGAGAGATATTCTTCCTGTTTTATGATTCAGGATTCAACATATCCGAGATCTCGGAAATTACGGGGAAAAATCAGGGTAATGTAAAGGTCATACTTTCAAATGCAAGGAAAAGAGTTAAATCTTTTCTCAGGAGTAAAAAATGAGCAAAAAGATAAAAGACGAAGATATAAGAGATGTATTGAATTCAATGAATTTTGATATCCCACTTGAAATCGATAAAAAAGTAAATGAGATAATTTATTCTGAAAGCATTCAGGCTGGTTTTTTAAGAAGAATCTTCAGAACTTCAAATCCAATTATAAAATGGATCCCCGCTTTTGCTTCAATTATCCTGATAATAACTTTAGGGCTAATTCAATCGAACAGGAATGTACCTGAGAGAAAGCTATTGAGTGAGATTAATATAGAGTATGAATTAAAAGACAAAAATATAAAAATAATTTGGGTAAAGAAAGAAAATTTCTTGCTCAGGAGGCTAAAAAAATGAAAAGACTGATAATAGTACTTTTAATCGTATTATTCATATTTGCAGGATCTGTTTCACTAAAAGGGCAAGATTCGAAAGCCAATGAAAGAGTTCATATTCAAAAAACTTATTTTCTTAAAAATGTTTCCGGAAAATTTGTCTTGAATTCACTTAAAGTTTATATCCTTGACCAATCATATAATGGAAATATCTTGTCTGTTACTTTGAGAAGAGATAATGTTGAAATTTTTGAGAAACTTCTTAAAAAGATTGATGTTAAAAAGAAAAAAATAAATTTCAGGATATTTGCCGTTATCGGCTCCCACAATGGACAAAAGGAGAAAATAGAGAATAAGGATCTAAGAAATGTTCTCAATGAACTCAAAGAGGTCCTAAGCATTAAGTCATTCAAGCTTGACGGAGTGGGATCACTTGCTGTTGTAGACGGAGTAAGGAAAAGTACAATCAGACTCTCATCAAAATCCGGACTAAACCTAAAACTGAGTCTTTATGAAATCTCAATCAAAAGTGATGGTAAGGGGAAGAGATCAGTACATTTTCAATTTGAGGTTTTTCAATTTATGGAATCAACCTCTTTTATAAAGGAAAATGGCTATCTTGTTGCCGGAGTATCAAAGATCGGTAAAAATGGTAATTCACTGATCCTGATCATCAATGCAGATATTGAATAACATAGAAACCGGAGTGTGTGGCTAGGAGGAAGGATCTGGGTCTCTGCATGGATCCCTTCAATAACCTTTATTTTTGCAGAATCGATCAGATATATGACGCGGGATATACCCCCTACAGCAACAATCTCCCAGGCCTCTTTCTTTTGCAATTCTTACCATAGCTATATCACCCGGTTTGTATTTCAGAAATGATGAACTTTAAGAATCTATTGCAACAGGATCAGTACCCTCGATCCATTATTGGTTTAGAAATATTGATCATTTAAAATCAGTTACATAGATCTTCCATACCTCATCATCTTCATCCTCGACAAGTGAATAGATATTATTATTGTATACAGAATAGAGTATCGGATAGAAAGAGAAGTGTTTATATGCATCCAGTTTAATGAATGTACGCCTTTTTTCCTTTCCTTTCAGGTCGAATTTAATACATTCCCAGAGATCACCTTTTCTTTTAAAAGTGAGAACATAAATATGATCCCTCACAATCTGAATATCTCTGATCGGCGGGAAGTATGTCCTTATCTTAAGCACTCTCTTCACATATTCATATGCGTTTTTAAATCTTGGATTTGTTCTGAAGAACTCCAGTGCTTCATCTCTGAAGTTCCCCGGTATTTTTACTTTCGGATAATCTTTTTCTATCACAAATTCTTTCTTCCCATTATGATCAAAAACACCGATCTTAAAATCATCAGAATTTGCATTGATATATATTCTGTTTTTATAAACAGGATTATAAGTAAAACTCGTAACCGGAAGGACGAGCTTAGTGGGATTGTTCATTTCAAAATCACTGAGAAAGATCACTTTCGGTGATTTGAATTTATTATCATAAATAGTAAATCCTATAAATTGTTTGTTTTTCTCCCCTGCAGTGGGGCCGATACCAAGGAATTTTCCATTTATCGGGAAAAGAAGCCTGTCGACAGTCACCTTATTTTCCTTTATATAATTGCCATTCTGATTAAAAAAGGACATTTTATTAGTACTGTTCACAATAAGCTGTCCTTTAAAGAAACTCATTGATAGCGGCCTGCCGTCATTGCCGTCATATTTAAATTCTTTCGGCCCTTCTCCGGCCTTTCCGAATTTTTTTATAAGTTTATAATCCTTCAGGGAGTATACATAAACTGTCGCTTCTTCCAGGATATATACCTTGTCATAATCGACGATGAACATTGAAGGACGGACAAGATCGGTGAGTTCAACCGGTTCTTCAGAATAGATAATATAAGGTAAAATGAAAATTGTTACTAAAAAAAGTATTAAAGTTTTTTTCATGTTTTGCTCCTCAATTATTAATTGAATTTGATTTCATATCATTACAACGACATAACCCCCCATTCAGTTCCAATTCAATATATTTTATAAAAGTATGATTTGCGTAGCCATACTTCTACTTCAGCGGGCCTGGAGGGGTGACTTGTTAATATTGATCACCTTAATATTGAACTGATAGTATTTCCATAATATAATCTTTTTCTTAATAAATGATATGGATAAAATAGAGAAAACAAGAGATCCGAAACAGAAGAAAAGACTACTCTCTACAACGATCTTTCTTCTGGCGTTTATATCTCTTATTCTCTCCATGTTCCTTGGAATGAGAAGGGAGAATGGAAATATTGAAGATAAGATCCAGTCTCTGATACCATCGGGAAACAAATATAGAGTAGTTGAAAACAATATATTTGAATGCTTTGAAGCTGGAAATGAGAAAAAGATAACAGGTTATATAGCAAACGGAGAAGCAGACGGATTTGCCGGTCCTATGGAGATCGGAGTTTTTGCTGATACAGAAGGAAACATTAAAGACCTGGCCGTTTTGTCAAATAAAGAAACTCTATCTTATTATGATAAAGTGATAGATAAGAATTTCCTCCACCAGATAAAAAATAAAACATATGCTGATCAATTCGAGAATGGAAAGGATTATGATGCTGTCTCCGGCGCAACTTATACTTCAAAAGGTATTGCTGAAGCTGCATGTATGGGGATTCAGAAGATCGCTGTTGAACAACTTGATCTTGAAGTTCCTTTACATGTCCTGCCGAAAATAAAATTCGGTATACCGGAGATAACACTTGTTCTCCTCTACCTCATTGTTCTGATCGGACTGAAGACAGGTACCAAGATCAAAAAAGCGATCCGATGGATAACAATGCTTACCGGGATGTTCATATTGGGCTTCTGGTTTACGGTTCCATTGTCTATTAACAAGGTCAATCAATTCCTGCTTGGATACTGGCCTGACTGGCATATTAACTTATACTGGTATATGCTCATATTCAGTGTTTTTGGAATAATCCTGATCAACAAGAAGAGACTTTATTGCAACTGGTTCTGTCCATTCGGAGCTGCTCAGGACTGCATGGCATTGATCGGTGGGGGCAAAATAAAGATATCGAAAAAATTAAGCGGGATCTTTACGCTTTTACAAAGAACTCTGGTCTGGCTTGTACTCTTATTCGCTTTTTATTACCGGACTCCATCTTTCCTGAATTATGAGATATTCAGTACTTTCTTTGCATTGACAGGGACTTCATTGATATTCGGGCTAATGGCAATATTCATAATCACATCTATGTTCGTCAAACGGCCATGGTGTAAAATACTATGCCCCATCGAAGCTCTAAGCGATTTCACATCAGATATAAGAAACCGGATAATTAAACTGAAATTTAATAAAAAATAAATACTTAAGACGATTCCCTATCTATTTAGTGCTCTGTCTCCCTCGACCCTGTTCCGTCCATTCAGTTTTGCTTTATATAGTGCCTTGTCTGCAGCAGAGATCAATGCCGTTGCTGAATTCATTTCTCCCGGGAATTCTATAGAGTAACCGATGCTTACAGTAACTACTGCTGAGGCATCCGATGACGGGTGAGACAATTTAAGATCCTCGATCTGCAACCTTGCTCTCTCGGCAGCTTCAATTGTTTCTCCCGGAGTAACTCCGGGCATCAGAATGACAAACTCTTCTCCACCATACCTGGCAACGACCTCACCTGCTCTTTTGAATAATTTTGCAAGTGCATTTGCGATCATTTTCAATGCCCTGTCCCCTGCCTGATGGCCAAGATTATCGTTATAATTTTTAAAATAGTCCACATCTATCATCAAAATAGATACGAATGCTCCATAACGGGATGCCCGCCTCCACTCCTCTTCAACCTTTTCATCAAATCCCCTTCTGTTAGTTACACCGGTCAGAGGATCATTCCGCACCAGTGTTTCCAATTGGGCATTAGCAGCTTCCAGTTCCACTGTCCTTTTCGCAACAAGATCTTCCAGTTTGGATTTTTGTTCTCTCAGAACATAGGTCTTCATGTAAATGAGAAAAACCCCCAACAGAATTAGCACCACCCCTCCGACAACAAGAATCCATATAGTTTCAGAAGATAACATATCGTAATAATTGTATCATAAAGAGATTATCCGCAATATTCGGTCAGAGACAAAAACATACGATATACCCTAATAATCTAATATACAAGGGGCGGAACCGTGTCACACTCTCTATACGCGCTGGTGATTTCATGTCTGCCCAGAATGTGAAACAGATATTCCGAGAAAGGGCGAACACATGGGTTCGCCCATACAAAAACCAATCCAACAAAGTGGAACAATAAATTGGGGCATGTCATAATTAGAAACATATTATGAAAAAAAGAATTCTATTAATTTGTTGTTTAGTTGTAATAATTACTATGTTAAGAGCACAGAGCATCCCGGAAAAAATCGAAAATCCTATCGTTACACCAATTGGCACAGTATTGAAATCATGGGAAAAACATCAAAAACTAAAAGATGAATCATTATTTGAGCATCTTCCCTGGAGGTCAATTGGTCCCATTTCTCAAGGTGGGAGAATAGAAAGTATAGTAGGAATCCCCGGTGATCCCTCGGTTATGTATATTGGAGTTGGTTCCGGGGGAGTGTGGAAGACAACTAACGGAGGAGCAACCTGGATTTCAATATTTGATGATCAGCCTACAAATGCAATCGGAGATATTGAAATTTGTACTTCAAATCCGAATATTGTCTGGGTGGGTACAGGAGAATCTTTATTATCAAAAACATCATTCCCAGGAGTAGGGATTTATAAAACTGATGATGGTGGGAA
>Ga0190293_1000734_pt1 | contig 11682 bp, 10 predicted proteins | sample 48693001_MG_FD_161671 | JGI IMG/M metagenome (GOLD analysis project Ga0190293, IMG submission 161671) | Hydrothermal vent microbial mat bacterial communities from Southern Trench, Guaymas Basin, Mexico - 4869-30-0-1_MG | ecosystem: Environmental > Aquatic > Marine > Hydrothermal vents >... | reverse complement strand
GTCTGAGGAGTGAGCTTTCAAGAGACAGGTCTCCCACAAAAACCTGCCAGGTGAGTTCGATGGGACTTGTCGAGATGACCCGCAAGAGGGTTCGCCCAAGTGTCTTTCAGTCTCTCTCCGAACCCTGCACCTGTTGCGGCGGTTCCGGCAGAGTCCTTTCCACCGTTTCCACCGCGACCAGAATGGAGCGTTTCCTGGATCGTGCTGCCATGAAGAAAAAGCACAGGAACCTTGTGGTTTCCGTGCACCCGCGACTGGCTTCGCACCTGCACGAGGAGAGCGGCAGGAGACTGGATCACATTGCATCCATCTCTGATCTCACTGTCGAACTCAGGGAAGACAACAGCCTCAGAGCAGATGAGTTCCGAGTGTATTCGATAGATACCCATGAAGAGATAACAGAACTCTATGACCGTCCGGGGAAGGAATAGCCCCGACGGTTCCAAGTGAATGGCGGAGGTGACAAGTGTATGCGATAGTCGAGACCGGAGGACTGCAGTTCCGCGTCGAGCCCGGAATGAAGATCAACGTTCCACTGATGACCGCTTCTGAGGGAAGCAGTGTGACGCTCGATAGAGTACTCCTGCTTGCGGATGATGATGGTGTGTCAGTCGGAGCGCCGCTGGTCGATGGAGCAATCGTCGAAGCCCAGGTGCTCGAGCACGGCAGGGGCGACAAGGTCGTTGTCTATAAGCGCAAAAGGCGCAAGGGCTATGAGAAGAAAATGGGGCACAGACAGGACTACACCAGGATAGAAGTGACCGGCTTCAAGAAGGGCTGATCGCGTTATCACCTTTCTGACCTTGGGAAAGCCCCGGGCTAGGCACCGATCGCAGGTGCATGCTGCGGGGCTTTCCTTTCTTTACATAATTTGCCAATACTCCAGTGTTGAGTAATACAGATGTAGCCTACTGGTTGGAGGAACAGCATGGTCGGATCTGTCAGAATACTCTCGGGCCGGGCATTTGCGAAAGGTGTCAGATCCGATCTGAAGGACATGATAGCTTCCTGTTCCGGGAGACCTCCCGGTCTGGCGGTCATCCAGGTCGGTGAGGACCCGGCGAGTCAGCTTTACGTCTCGATGAAGGAGAAGGCCTGCAGGAAGACCGGTATCGTCAGTACAATGGTCAGGCTCGAAAGGGAAGCTACCGAGGAGGAACTCCTCGCAGTTATTGACTCACTCAACATTGATCCCTGCGTCGACGGCATCCTCTGCCAGCTTCCTCTCCCGGATCATATATCTCCGGCCAGGATCGCTTCGGCAATTGTACCTGAAAAGGATGTCGACGGATTCCATCCGATCAATGTGGGTAAGCTCTGGAGGGGGGAGGAGGGACTCTTTCCCTGCACACCCGTTGGCATAGTGGCCCTTCTGAAGGAGCATGCTATCGTGATGGAGGGAGAGCGTTCAGTAATCGTTGGGCGAAGCAATATCGTTGGAAAACCTATGGCCGCACTTCTTCTGAGAGAGCATGCCACTGTCACACTCGCCCATTCCCGCACGAAAGACCTTCCGGAGCTCTGCAGAACAGCCTCGATACTGATCGCAGCTGTTGGAAGACCCCGGTTTCTCACTCGCGAATTCATTAGCCCGGGAGCAACAGTTATCGATGTTGGCACATCACAGACCGAGGATGGTCTGTCAGGGGACGTTGACTTCGATGATGTCTGCGGGATATGCGGTGCGATAACCCCGGTTCCCGGAGGGGTCGGTCCTCTGACAATAGCGTTTCTCCTTTCCAACACGGTAAAGGCCTGGAAAAGCCGTATCTGAAGCAATTTATGGATGCTGAGGGATCCAGCCCGGCAATACGCAGATGGGCATGAATGCTGCGAATGAGCTTGACAATGAAGGTAGTATTCCCGTATCCCTTGTTATGGGGTTACGAAGGGAGATAGTTCCAGAGAAATGACATTCTTTTTTATGACGCTTCTGGTCCTTTCTGGACAGATGCCGACGCAGGGGGCCGAGCCTATCGGTCTCTTTGCCCGGTTATCCGACGAGGAAAGGGTCATCCGGCAGCAGATACTGCGGGAAATGGCACCAGATTACGAAGCTCTGGGCGAGAACTCCGGTCCCTGGGAGGGGTCCACTATTGTCGATGGTCCAGCCGTTGGCGAACTCGTTGAGATGAGGGTTTGGCGTCCACTGACGCCGGCAGACCTTCTGCTCCTCGACAGGTCTGGTTTCTGGCCAGCTGGTTTCTCGCACGGGGGGGATGTATTCGCAGCCATTGTGCAGAATGAACCGGATATTGCCCTTCTTTCAGGTGGTTCCTCATTCGTGCGAAGCATTTCTATATGGGATCCTTCACCTGATTCCAGAGAAGCGCCTTCGGACTGGTCCGGTCACCTCATTGTTCATCATATCGGAACCGAAACTCCCCATGGATCAACCGTACTCGGCCCGGGGATCTACAGCATACCGGCTTCTCAATCCGATCTCGACTGGATATGCTCGCAGCAGGGCGTCCTCTCGGTGGAATGGGGGAGACGGTATGTTGTTGCTAATGCCTCTTTCCGAGCCGACGACAGCAGGAGGTTGACCGGATGTCCTGCTGTATGGGCCTACTACCAGGGCAGTGGCATAACCACTGGTGTACTCGACACGGGAGTCTGGACTGCGCATCCCGATCTGACCAATGCAGTCATCTCAGGTCCTCCTGATACTGATGGTCACGGTACTGCCGTCTGCGGAGTTATTGCCTCCAGAGGTGATGTACCGCTCGGGTGTGAGTACAATGGCAGTGGTGTAGCAAATCTCAGTTCCCTCTTCGTTCTCCAGCGTCCGGAGATTATCACACCAACCATCCTTACTGGACTTCTAGGCGAATTCGAGGCCGCTGGATGCAGAGCCATCAACAATTCATGGGGTAGTTCAATTACAGAATACGACCCTCTGGCTGAAGCTGTTGATGAATGGGTGAATGACAACGAAGTCGTCCTCGTCTTCTCTGCGGGGAATGAAGGTGATCCTGGGACGATCACAAGTCCGGGAACCGCCAAAAACTGCATAACTGCAGGCGCGGTCACTTATATTCCCGATGAGAACGGGAACTGCTACCTTGCGCCCTACAGCAGCCAGGGACCGACTCCTGGTGATCAGCGTTTAAAACCGGAAATACTGGCTCCCGGCGGTGACTTCGATATGGAGTCAATGATAAATGGTGTTGTAACCGCCAATGCGATGTATGGGGGGAGCTGGCTCGATGACTCCACCAGCAGATGGCCCGGTGAGCCGTTTTACACCAGGCGCGTTGGCACCAGTATGGCTGCCGCTCATGTTACCGGCGCCATCGCCTTCTGCTTCGAGAAGTACGGAGATCTGGTCCATCCGGAGGATATCTCCGCGCTGCTTGTCGCATCGGCCATCCCTCTTGCCGGCAACACCGGCCCGGCTTCTTCAGGTTATGCGACTGTCGGATACGGATATGGGATGCTTGATGCTTTCCACCTGCCGGGCGTCTATTTCTCGGAGGAGGTTGATCGACCTCTATGGGTGTACGACACAATGCAGGAGGGTGCCCCCGACCGCGAATGGACTTTCTATCTTCCAGGATCGATCCAGAGGGTTTCCGCCGCCATTGCCTATTGCGATGTCGCGGGGGAGGGAATTCGGAACGATCTGGACCTGACTCTTATCTCCCCCTCGAGCATTGAGTATACCTTCACGCTTCCCGCCGGTGTGACTTCGGAGAGTCCCATCGAACGGATCTGTCTCGAAAATCCGGAGTATGGAGCATGGGAGGCCAGGATAAGCGCTGAATCCTGGTCCGATCCCGGGAATCCCTTCGAGGAGGAGAAGTACTCCCTTGTTATCTACACATACTCCAGAAATCCTGGGGTCGCAGTTCTGTCTCCAGCAGATACAACCCTCTACGCTTCCCCCGACAGCGAACTGGATATTCCTCTGACCGTTGAGAATCCCGGAGGATATGTCGCAGTGGGAACCTGGGCGAGTATTGATGCACCAGCAGGTTTCCAGGGTGAGGTCGATATCCCGCGGTATATGGGGAATCTTGTCTACAGGAATGCGGCAGCTGTCGATACATTCACTCTCAGTACTCCAACCCAGCCAGGCACTTACCAGCTGATGGCGAGAGTGAATGCTGCCAACCTCGGGATCCAGGCTGACTCCGTGCTCTTCCAGGTAGTTGTCGCCTATCCTGACCTCGTCGTGTCAGCCCCCAGTCCTTCCATCTCACCTCCTTTCGAAGTAGGGGAGACAGTCAATTTCTCGGTTGTTGTGACCAATCAGGGAGAGGGTCCATCCGGTCCGAGCGATCTGACGCTCTATCTGGAAACAGACCCCGACAGCTCCACCAATCCTGTCTCGACCTTTGATGTCCCGCCCCTGCTCGGTGGCGAGAGCGTCTCATCCAGCGAACAGGTTACCTTCACATACTTTGACCTCGGTGAGAGGTACATGGTCGCAGAAGTGGATGAAAGTGAACTTGTGGAGGAGTCCGCTGAGGACAACAATAGATCGAGTTACGGCCCCTTCCTCGTCGAGGGTACGCTTGCTCCACCAGAAGATCTCAGCGCGGAGAGCGGCAACGACGGATTCATTCCTCTCAGCTGGAGTCCTCCCTCGGTTTCCACAGATGACAGAGATAGCTCCAGGGGACTGACAGGCTACAGGCTCTACAGAAGTCTCAGTCCTATCTCGCCCGATCCTGATCCGCTGGTCACCCTGAATTCAGGTGATACGACCTATGTCGATTCGCTTGTCAGTAATAGTGTGACTTATTACTACTGGGTAACATGCCTCTACCAGGATCCAACTGGCGAGAGCGACTACAGCAATATGGCCAGCGCCATCCCCCAGGGACCCAGCGGCTCCCTGAGCGGCTCAGTCCAGGATGCACTTACCGGACAGCCATTGAAGGATGTCAGTCTCACCATCGAGGAGTTCGGTCTCGATGTGATAACTGATGACGAAGGAGAGTACCTTTTCGATAATGTGCCGGTTGGACAGATCCCTCTTGAAGTGGCGCATCAGGGCTATATCACGATCGAGGATACTGTAAGCATCCTTGAGGATGAAATGACCCTGAGGGACTACGTTCTCACTCGTGACCTGGGTGAGGATCTCTCGATCATCCCAAACCCCTTCACGCCCAATTCGGATGGGATCAATGATCATGCATACTTCATCTGGCCCGCGTATGAGGATCAGCTCATAACAGTGACTATCTACAGTATGGAGGGCGTACCCCTTCGAACCATCGAGGGTATCCAGCCCTCCTGGAATGGAATTGACGATGGGGGAGGACGGGTGGCCGGAGGTATTTACGTCTTCATGGCCTGGGCTGCAGACCAGAGGAGGAGCGGTGTAATATGTCTTGCAAGATAACCGTACTCCTTTTTATGCTTGCCGTTCTCACCTCGACTGTCAGTGCCGACCTTCAGCCAGGACCAAGGGCAATGGGACTCGGTGGTGCCTTCGCCGCCCTGGGTGACGATGCCTGGGGGGCATGGTGGAATCCCGCCTCGATACTCAGAGCGGGCAGGATACTGATAGGTACTGAATACACCAGTCTCTATCCCAACATGGACTTGGGAACGGTTCACTATGCTGCACTGAGTTATCTGCAGCCGATTTCGAGGTTCGTTGCTCTTGCCGCCGGGGCGGAGTACTTGACCACCTCGGACCTGTATACTGAGGGAGAGGCCAATCTCACACTCGCCTTCCGCCCGGGGATATTCCCTGTTTCCTTCGGTTTTACCGGACGCTACCTGTTCAGGCGATTCGAGGACAATGAGTTCACATGGTACGATCCGCTTTTCTCACTCAATGGACAGAGGGGCGAGGGAATAGCGCTCGACGCCGGTTTTCAGGCGGAACTCGGCAGGGTAGCGACCATTGCAGGTACCGCCAGGAACATCCTCAAGCCGGATCTCGGCCTCGGGGAGGAGGATGCACCTCCGATGCGCTTTTCCCTTGGAGCAGCCTTCTATCCCAGGTTCGTTACACCTGTGCTTCAGGTTGATTACGGAACTGAAGACATCGGCGGAGACATGGACCTCACCGTAGCGGCCGGTTTTGAGAAGTGGATCGGTCCTTCTGCAACATGGGGCCTCAGAGCCGGTTACGCTTTCAGGACTTCCGGACGGGCACATGAGGTCTCCGCGGGATTTTCAGCCAGAACAGAAGGCTCGATACCGATGGAGTTCGATTATGCTGCAGCCCTGCCGCTGAACGAACTCTACAACACATTCGGAAGACACCGCGCGGGACTTACGTTCAGAATCGGTGGTGACCCCTGGTCAGAAGGTCATTCCAGGATGCCGCTTCCACCGATGGTGGACATGCGGACATGGTTCACTGGCACCGACCTTTATGAGGTCGGTCTATGGGCCAGCAGAGATATCCAGGGTGACTCTCTTATCGTTGCCCAGTATGACCAGCTTCCGGTGAATTCCGAGATCACTCTTGATCCCGGCCAGCAGGTTTACGCATACTTCCCCACCAGCCACAGTTTTGTCCGGGAGGACATCCGGGAACTCACTGCCTATCTGAGAGTATCTGGCAGCTGGATAGATGAGAACGATCTGGAATCAAGGCTTCTCAGGATGTGGCTCATCCTGGAGGACGGATCGCTCGAAAGGGTCCCGCTCGCACTCATCGATGAGGATGACAGCACCTTCTTCTTCGAAGCTGCTCTTGACCGGTTCGGTGACGTTCTCGTCACATGCAGACCGGCGGAGCTTGTCATGCTCGAACCCCGAACTGTATATGGTGAAGTGGATAGTGTGGACATTCTCGAAGCATCCCTGAGTTTCCGGGTAAGCAAACTCTGGATGGACGAGAACCGGATTGATCCGGTATCGATCGGTCTTTCAAGGGTGCAGGGAGGAGTGCCACTGGATGTCGAGGTGCGTCAGATCAACGAAGACCTCGAGTACTGCTACTACGAGACGGATCCCATCAATCTGTTCCAGTTTGTAATCGTTGCTACTGAACGCGAGGGTCTGCCCGTTTCGACGATCTACTTCGATTACGATATCGAGGAGATTCGCGATGATCAGTTTGCCGCATTGGAGCAGGTCGTCAGGACTCTCACTGCTAATCCCGGAGTCTTCGTCTCGGTCGAGGGGCATGCCGACAGTGACGGCACCTTCTCGTTCAATGACGGTCTCTCCATGGGGAGGGCCATCAACGTGGCAAATTACCGCACCGAGAGGCTCTCCGGTGTAGATGTAGTAATAGAGACCTCCTGGTTCGGAGAGCGCAGACCTGCTGCGCTCAACGTTGATGATGCGGGACGATCCCTCAACAGGAGGGTTGAGATAGTTATCCTCCGTCGCGAGGACTGACGACATAGTAAGTAAGAGACGGTTCCCCGCCAGGATGCTCTTCCCGGCGGGGACGGTCAGGAAGAGGGAGAGTGACGCATGACAGGCGTTTTCATCGTGCTGCTGGTGGGTGTAGCCGGTCTGTTCATTGGTCTTGGATTCTTCATTTCACTGGTCCTGAGTCTGCGGAAGACACTGGAGGAAATGGATAGAACCATGAAGAGCCTTGGAGACGAGGTATCCGAACTGATGCCGAGGTTATCGTCTGCCCTGCAGCAGGTCGAGAGGACTGGTGAGGACATCGGCAGAAGCGCAAATGCATCCACATCGCTGCTCAACCGGCTCAATGGCAAGTCCTCATCCTCACCACTCGTTGACGGAGCGACCAGATTTCTTCCAGCCGTGATATCACTGCTCAAGATAACAGCTCCCATCTTCTCCGGCAGGAGGAAGAAGAAGCGGCAGGAGCAATGAGAGGGCTGATTCTACCGGTTCTGGCTATGCTCGTGCTTGGCTGTTCAGGACCGGCAACAGGTCCCTTGAAGGGTGTTCTTGTTGTAGTTGACGAGGCTCTCGATGCAGACGCTGTCGATGCGCTGCTCGATGATGTTCAGCTTTATGTGTCCACGGTGACCGAGGAACCGGTGTTTTCTTTCTCAACCTGTTCCCTCCATGAGTTCGATGGGGACCTGGAAGAGCGTAGAACCATCCTCTTTCTTGTTGCCGATCCATCAGAACTGCCCGAAGGACTGATCCTTGAGAACGGCTTGTATTCCGGTCTTGATAAATGGGCTGCAGGTCAATTCATATTTGGTCTGGTCTCTCCTTCGGATCACGATGCAAGTGTGATCTCGGATGCTCTGGAGAGAGCCTACAACCAGCATCTGAGTGATTATATCTATGAAAGTTTCGTCTCCACGCAGATGAGCAGTCCACAGAGGATGGACAGTCTCCAGACGCTTGGATTCACCATGGATATTCCCAAGTCGTACCATCTGTCAGAGTGGGATCCAGAGGCCGGTTTCATTCAGTACCAGAGGAGTCCTTCCGACAACTGTTTCCTCATGCTCAGCATTCGCTGGATCGATGACGGCAGAATTCTCAGTGGTGAAGAATCGGTTCTCTGGCGGGAAGCAGTTGCAAGGAGTTTCTTCTACAATGCCGCCTCGGACTCAGTAGATCAGTCGAGGGTTGAGATTCTCCCTCTCTCGGTCCGCGGTGTTCAGGGTTGGAGGCTCCTTGGTATGTGGAGGAATCCGGAACATCTGAACGCCGGAGCTTTCACCAGTTATATTCTCCATTATGAGGGTGTCAGGTTCCTTCTTGACCTTGAAATTTTCCATGAGAACCTGGAGAAGGAGCCCTACATCCGAGAAGGCTGGCTGATAATGAACAGTTTTATCCCCGGGAGTTAATGTGTCAGAGGGAAATATCTCACGCAGTATTACGGAGTTCGAGAGCGAGTGGAAAACTGCCTCTTCCAGGACGGTCTGCGCCAGACTTGCAGATCTACTGAGGCAGGCTGGCAGATATGATGAGGCTCTTGACCTCGCCAGAGAGGGTCTGAAGCGATGGCCAGCCACCGTTTCCATTGAGATCGTTCTTGGCCGATGCCATCGATCTGCGGGCAGACTGGACAGCGCAATGGAAACGTTCCGGTCCCTTCTTGAACGTCAGCCCCTTAATCTTGTCGCCCTTCGAAACATGGCCGAAATGACCTTCGAAAGAGAGATATGGAGAGAGTCGATTGACTACCTCGAGGAGTATCTCCTGGAGCAGCCTGGGGACCAGGAGGTCCTGGATATGCTGGAGGAGGCCCGGGCCGGCCGCGATCGGAATGATCCGATCACCGATGACGATGCAAGTAGTTCAGAAGTTGAATCGGATGCTGAGACAGAACCGGCTTTTCCTGAGACCGATCGAATGAGAAGGGTTCTCCAGGATCAGGAGATCCCCGCAGATAATGCGGATGCCGTCCATGATGATCATGATGACGGTTCGCCAGCGGATGATGCTATCGAAAGGGGAATACCACCAGAAGCCGCAAGTCTTCTCGATCTTTTCACTGAGGAGGAGAAGATCGGCCTGGGGCTGCATTCCTTTGAGGGCAGTTCAGAGTGACTTCAACTCATAGAATCTCCGTCATCAACGGCCCCAATCTGGGACTGCTCGGAACTAGAGAGCCCGGCATTTACGGGACCGGCACTGAAGAGAACCTCATTGGACTTCTGGAGGAAAGAGCGGAAGATCACGGTCTGATCCTTGAGTATCTGCAATCAGACGTTGAGGGAGAGATAGTCTCTGCTATCAGCTCCGCGGGTAGCATTTCAATTGGACTCATCATCAATCCAGCTGCATACTCTCATTACTCAATCGCCATCATGGATGCTATGAAGGCGTTTCCCGGCCCTGTTGCCGAGGTGCACATCAGTCAGGTATTCACCAGGGATCCTATCAGGAGACAGCTTCTGACAGCCAGGGCAGCCGATGCGGTTGTTATCGGCGCCGGTCTCAGGTCCTACATCCATGCAATGGATATCATCCTGGAAATGCTTCAGGATCGGGAATTCTGACCCGATTCGACAATCTTCAGGAAAACTCGGAGGTTCACTTAAGCAATGGCGACTACAAATGATTTCAGGCGCGGAATGGTCATCGACATCGGCGGCGTACTCTCTCAGGTAGTTGAGTTCCAGCATGTCAATCCGGGCAAAGGGGCGGCTTTCGTGAGGTCCAGACTGAAGGAAGTCCTATCCGGCAAGGTCATTGACAAGACCTGGCGCGCCGGTGAGAAGGTGACCGAAGTAAGAGTGGAGCACCGCGTATGGGAGTACCTTTACAAGGATGACCTCGCATATGTTGTCATGGATCCCGAGAGCTATGAGCAGATACATCTCGATCACGAACTCGTGGGAACAGCGGCCAGGTACCTCGTTGAAAACTGCAAGGTGAAGATAGCCTTCGTTGATGGAAATCCCATCATGGTCGAACCCCCTGGAACTGTTGAGCTCAGAATCATCACTACTGATCCCGGTCTCAAGGGAGATACAGCCAGCGGAGGGTCAAAACCGGCGACTCTGCAGACCGGTCTTGTGATCCAGGTCCCTCTCTTCATTCAGGAGGGTGAGATCATCAAAGTTGATACTAAGAACGATACCTATCTTGAGAGGGTCTCGTCCTGAGTATAGACACTCCCCGAAGGATCGTGCTGATACCCACCTACAACGAGGTGGCCAACATCGATCCTCTGTACAGGCTTATAAGAGATGCCTGCGATTATGATGTGATGTTCATCGATGACAGTTCCCCGGACGGTACTGCGGATGAGATACGTGTGCTGATGCGGTCAGATCCTAAAGTGCATCTCCTGGATAGGGAGAAAAAGGAAGGTCTCGGGCAGGCCTATCGCGCTGCGTACAGGAGAGTCGTTAAGGAGGGAATGTGGGACAGGGTATTCATGATGGACGCTGATCTCTCACACCAGCCCTCCCATCTCAAGGCACTGGACAAGGCGCTGGATGACAGCACTTTCGTGATCGGGTCAAGATATCTCAGGGGTGTCAGTGTGCTCAACTGGTCAATAATCCGATTGAACCTCAGCTATGTGGCCAACTGGTACATCAGAGCGATCACCAGAATGCCCTTCACAGACTGCACGAGCGGTTTCCGAGGTATGCGTATCGAGGCAGTACCTGCACTACTCTCGTCCGGTATCAAGTCTTCGGGTTACGCTTTTCTTGTTGAGACTCTGTTCGGGATCTGGAAGCGTGGAATGAATGTGTCAGAGGTACCCATTGTCTTTGTAGAGAGGGCAATGGGAGCTTCCAAGGTTTCAGCAGGGGTGTTTTTTGAATCCCTGGCAACTCCAGTACGGCTCCTTATCAGATCCTTTCTGGCAAACTCCGGCTCCGATCAGTAATTCTCGTAAAGCCATGTGATGAAGCTGTCCTGCCAGGCTCTGGCTGTCCAGGTATATCCGCTTGGCACTTCCAGCATCAGTACGACTGTGAGCTGCATATCAGAGGAAGTTCGCAGCAGACCAGCTATGCAGGAAGTGTCATTCAGCGAACCTGTTTTGCCCCGGAAACTGCCGGGAGGCAGATTGCCCATCCTGGTTCTCAGTGTACCGTCCACGCCATTAACAGGGAGCGTTGCCAGGAATTCAACACCCCATTCAGCAGAACTGATCCCATCATTCAGTATAGCTGCGAGGTGTCTCGGTGCAAGTCCGTTCAGTCTGGATAGACCCGAACCGTCAGCTATCGTTCCGGCCGGTGTTCCCGGTGTCAGCTGTCCGATGATCTCTCCGGCAAGATCACAGGCCGCACCGGTGGAAGCCGGAAGATGCCCGGCCTCGAGGCTTACGGTTCGAAGAACCATCTC
>Ga0190293_1000733_pt1 | contig 11683 bp, 10 predicted proteins | sample 48693001_MG_FD_161671 | JGI IMG/M metagenome (GOLD analysis project Ga0190293, IMG submission 161671) | Hydrothermal vent microbial mat bacterial communities from Southern Trench, Guaymas Basin, Mexico - 4869-30-0-1_MG | ecosystem: Environmental > Aquatic > Marine > Hydrothermal vents >... | reverse complement strand
ACTTAAGAGGAATAATAAATAAACGAGGGAATAAAAAATTGAGAATAGTTGTCCAGAGAGTAAGTTCGGCTGATGTCAAAATAAACTTAAAAATGGTCGGTAAAATTGGTGTGGGGTTATTGATCTATGCCGGAATAGAGAAAGGGGACACTTTGAAGGAGATAGAATTTATGGCGGAGAAGGTTCTTAATCTGAGGATCTTCCCCGATGAAGACAAAAAAATGGATAAGGCCGTTCTTGACGTTCCCGGAAGTGCAATTTTGTCAATATCTCAATTCACTCTCGCCTCATTTATAAAAAAAGGTCGCAGGCCCGATTTCTCAAATGCGCTCGAACCGGAAAAAGCTGAACTTCTATACAACCATTTTTGTAAAAAACTTTCCGGGAAAATAAAAGTTGAAAAAGGTGTTTTTGGGGCCATGATGGAAATATCTTCTGTAAATGACGGGCCTGTCACTTTTATAATGGAAAAAAAATTCGAAAACTCCTGAACTTATTCGGGTATTATCTCGATCCTGTATTTTTTCTCCGGAGGATTCTCAAAAAGTCTATACTCACCTTTAGTGTAAGATTTTATCTGATCATCATAAAATCTGCTCATGAAATGTCCACTTTGTCCTGAAGAATTTATCATTCGGGAATTTGAGTAATCACTCATATCAATTATCATCCTGAAAGTGGATAAATGAACAATATTAAAATCCTTTCTATTCCTGAATGTTGCCACCATTACACAATCTTTTCCGCCTTTTATACCATAAGGCCCCCGGTTTATAAAATATTTTAAAGGAAATACTGATCCGAGCGGGTGTTTGTAAAAAAGTGTATGAATATTTGTCCAGTTCTGATCTCCGTTCTTTTCTCTCTTCAGATAATCTTTGTAAGTAAGAGCAAGGCTTCTTTCGACCATATCTTTGAATTCTTCTTTCTGTTCTGTTTTTTTATCATCAGCCCAATTGTTTAAAATCGTTGTATCAAATTCCCCGTCTGGATAATCAAGCAGCCTGTAGATCCATGATCTCGAAATGAGAGATTGTGATTCCTCATCTTTAAATTCGTCACTGAACATTTCGTCTGAAAGTAGTTTTTCAAATCTGTAAAAGAGCATTGGAGCGATTCCGGAATCTGCTCTAATGTCCCACTTTTTAAGTTCATCAAGAACAAATACAGCTCCGGGAGATTGAGGGTTGTGATCCCGAATAATATTCAAAATGAATTCTCCGCTTTTCAAAAAAGTATCAGTTTGGAAGGCCATATTGTCTTCAACAGACAGTTTCCTGTCTGTTTCGAGCATTTCAGATATTCTGTCCGCTCTGAATGACGGATACCGGTTTTTTGCGAAGAGAGGTATTCCTGACTCAGGAATAACCCTGTTGTTGGCAGTCACTATGAAACCTTTCTCAGGGTTTTCTATATAAGGTTTTTTATCTTATCATAAAAGCCTTTCCAGAGGTAATTTATGCTTTCCCCGGATAAAGGGAGGGATCCATCACCTTTAACTCTTACCGGAACAAGCCCTGTTGGGTAATACCCGATATTTCCGTCAGAATCGGCAAATACAACATTTTGAGCAGGAGATGACCACATCCTCAGAGCTTTAAGAAGCTCTATAGAATTGTCAGCAAAATTCATTCCGTAAAGAGCATCAACAACTGTTGAAGGATATTCATTGACGGAATGTCTGGCCATAAATGTTTCCCCTGATCTCATAACCGGCCCGAACTTTGAAACTTTAATATTATGTAAATAATCTTTTTCACCTTTTACTTTTATCTTTTTTTCGATCACTTCGTATTCTGTTTTTACTCCATCCAGATAATAGTTGTATTCGTCTCCGGGGTCGGTTTTAAGAATAAAATAATCTATTACATCTGTCCCAACGTTTGTAAAACCCCAACTGACCTTTGAATTTTGTCCTATTATAATGAAAGGAGATCCTGCTATCGAGTTCCCTGATAATTCAATATCTCCCGATCTCAGTTTTAATTGATAAAAATATGAAGGGAAAACATTGGAAAGGTGGGGATCGTTACTGAGGATGGGTTTTCCGCTTTTTGTTTTGCTTCCTGATATAACCCAGTTATTACTTCCGATAAATTTTTCCAGATTTGCCATTTCTCTCTCATAAGCTGCAGCAAGAGTAATATTGTCCATGAAATTCTTATATTCATCAAGGTTGATTATAGTGGACCCATGGGTCCCGGAAATGAGTTCTTTAGCTCTTTTATTTCCCAATGCGGTACTAACCTTCATGTTATATAGTTCAGATCCCGACCCTGCGAGTATTATCTCCATCCGCTTAAAAATTGCCAGAATGTCTTTTATTTCCCAGGGTTCCGGAGAATACCCCAGAAGCTTGAATTCCGGAGGGAGGGAGAATTTGTTCATATAGTAATTCACACCCCTGCAATAGCTTTCAAGAATTGTTTTTATTTCAAGTCCAATAACTTTGACAGATCTTTCTATTCCTTCCTCTATCATAAGATCTTTTTGCGCTATGTCTGTTTCCAGAGCCCTTCTTCCGAAGACTTCGGAAAGCCTTCCTGTTGCTGACCTCCTTATCAGGTCCATCTGAAAAAGCCTGTCTGAAGCATGAACGAATCCCATTGCCCAGAACATGTCCTGTTTGTTCTCTGCTTCTATCATGGGGACACCCCATTTGTCTCTCTCAATTATTATTTTTCCTTTGGTCTCTCCTGAAGGGATTATAAATTTTCCGGAAATAACAGGTTTTGTTCCATTAAGGTAAATAAAAAGGGCAAGTGCAATTAAGCTGATCAGTAAAAATATTCCTAAAATTAATTTCTTTATTATCTTCATATAAAAAATATATATTGTTCAGAAGCCTGAGTCAAATCAGGGCCAATATTTGATAACTGGAACTTTTTATTTTGAAATCCGTATCAAATCTATTGTTGGAGGAGCTCTATGAGAAATTTTTTTGTTATTCTTATTTCTGTGTTTATGGTAGGCAATATTTCTTTATTTTCTAAAAATGAGGTCAAAGATCTCACTTTGAAGGAAGCGATTTTTCAAACTATTAAGAACAATATAGATATTCAGATCGAAATGACAAATGCTGAGAATGCAAGACTTTCAAAAATTATCAGTGATACGATCTTTATCCCGAATTTTTCAATGAATATTATGACTTCGGAAACGAACCGCCCTTCAAGCGGAGTTCTCAGTGGTGCGGATATAAGTAAGAATGAGAATTTTAATCTTGACCTGAAACTTGAACAGAAATTTGCCCTGGGTGGTACCTTTGCTATTGAGCTGAAGAATTCCAGAAGTAAATCCAATAGTATATTTTCTACTATAAATCCTGTTCTTAATTCTGAACTAAATTTTTCTATCAGTCAGCCTCTATTGAAAGGGTTTGGTACTTTTGCTACAAAAAAAGACATTTTGATCTCGATGAACGAACAAGTCCGTTCAAAGCATCAATTAAAAAGCACGATGATCGATCTCATTTATAATGTTGAGGATTATTATTGGAATCTGGTATACACGATCCGCAGTATGGATGCTACAAAAAAATCACTTGAAAAAGCAAAGAAGCTTCTGAAACAGAATGAGTTGAGAGTTAAAGTCGGGATCGCTGCTCCGATTGATATCCTCGAAGCCAAAGCCGAAGTTGCTTCTTATGAGAGCCAGATAATACAGGCGGAACAGAATGTTCAAATAGCAGAAAATAACCTTAAAAAGATATTGAATTTAACATCCGACAGATCTGTAATAAATCCTGTTGATGATCCACATACGATCAAAACACCTGTTGATTTCAACGAATTTCTTCTGGAAGCGCTGAATAACCGTCCTGACATCAAGAGGGCAAAACTTGATATGGAGAACAATAAACTCAGGGTGAAATATGCAAGAAATCAGTTGTTGCCTGATCTGCAATTAACTGCTTCCTATTATACGACCGGCCAGGGTGGTGATCAGCTTATCTACGGCCCCGGATCAATTTTTGAAGCAAGAGAAGTGATAGGAGTAGTAAAAAAAGATATATGGAATACGATCAATGATTCTATATCAAATATATACAAGAATTTTTCTGTCGGACTGAATTTGAAGGTCCCCCTCAGCCTTAAAAAAGAGAAGGCTGAACTGATGAAGTCAAGACTTAATCTTAAATCTTCTTTCCTCAATTTCAAAAAAGTTGAGAATGATATTTATTCTGAAGTGATGGAAGTAGTAAAAGAACTTGAAACGAACCTGAAACTGGTTGAGTCCAATAAGATAGCTTTAAAACTTGAGGAGCAGAAACTTAAGGCTGAAGAGAAGAAACTTTCGGTGGGGCTTTCCACAAATTACCAGGTCCTTAATTATCAGAGAGACTATGCGACTGCACAGACTAACAACCTGAAATCGATTGTAGATTACAAGATGACCGTTGCGAAGATCAATAAGATCCTTGCAAGGACATTTCAGGTGTATAGCATTAGTTTTTCTGATATCGGTAAAACAGAATAGAGATATAGCCTTTTCTCTATTGCAAGGCTGAACACGATTTATTATTATTATCTCCATGGAGAGAATGCCGCTTGATTATATGAATATTGCCCTGGGTCTTGCTCGTGAAGGTGAGAAGAGCCGGGAGGTCCCTGTTGGGGCGATTATCGAATTTGACGGGGAAATTATCGGAGAAGGATATAATTGCCCGCTCTCTTCATCAGATCCAACGGGACATGCCGAAATAATCGCTATCCGTGAAGCCGGGAAGCATTCAGGTAATTATCGTCTGACAGGTTCTATCCTTTATGTAACCCTGGAGCCATGTATTATGTGCTATTCTGCAGCTGTCCATGCCAGGATAAAAAAGATCGTGTATGGAGCAAAAGATCCTAAGAGCGGTATCTTTTCAACAGGGGCGTTTGAGAAGATCCAGCAGGTTTTTAATCATAAAATTGAAATAGAATCCGGATTGTTGGCATCCGAATCCTCAGAATTATTGAAGACTTTTTTCAAAAACAGAAGATAAATGTCGAAGATCTGCGTAGCTTCATGCGAAGCAGATCGGAGAGGCAGGGATTACACCCTCATTCATCACTCGGGCGCCTTCGGTGTCTTCACTTTGTTCAGCCATGAAGACTCGCTTGAAGGCTCACCTTTCGAACCCTAGGCACGGGTTCAAATCCTTTACTTAGAAGAACTCGGAGAGGCAGGGATTCGAACCCTGGGAACCCGTGAGGGCTCAACGATTTTCGAGACCGTCCCGTTCAACCGCTCCGGCACCTCTCCTTTCTGAAGTGATTATTATACACAGTTTGATGACCAGTGACAATATTTGAGGAAAGCATATTGCTGGCTTTTTCCGTGATTACTTTTGAAGTTAAGGAATTTACAAATATCATTCATTTATTCGTTCACCACTACTGAATTTATAAATAGTTTTTTAGGATATTTATAATTTCGTTGTTCTTTTCAATTCCGAGGTCGATCGCTTTAAAGAAAAGGTCTTTTGGTATTGTGCTCTCTTCAGCAAAACCTGTAACTTCAATAATATCACCATCTTCATTTGAAACAATATTAAGATCGGCATCAATATTTGAATCTTCCTCAAAATCTATATCAGCAATAATTTCCCCGTCTTTAATTCCAATTGAGACTGCAGCTGCAGGTTTGAATTCAGGGACTTCAAACAATTTGTTCTCAAAGACAAGATGTTTAAGTAGTTTCTTAAGTACGATAACACCACTGTTAATTGATGCACACCTTGTTCCACCATCAGCCTGGATCACATCCATATCGAGAAAGATACTAAAATCTTTGATCTTCTTAAGGTCAAACATGTTTCTGAGAGAACGCCCGACAAATCTCTGAATTTCAATATTCCGTTTATCAATACGTCCGCTTCTCTCCCTCATGAATCTTTGTTTACCGGTAGAGCCGGGAAGCATTGCATATTCCGCGCTTATCCACCCTTTTTTTTCACTTTTAGCGAAGAAAGGAACTTTTTCATTAAACATTGCTGTACAGATTATCCTCGTGTTCCCCTGTTTGTAAAGGAGTGAGGCGGGCTGGTTTGTAATATAATTTTCCTCGATGGATATTTTTCTCAATTCATTATTATTTCTTTTATTCTCTCTCATTTTTCACCTTTTCTGCCATTGGTTTTCTCGGCTTCCACCTGTCATGGAACCAGAACCAGTGATCGGGGTACTCTTTTATCATATCCTCAATAAGACCAATACACTTCTGTGTCAGATCAACAATATCCTTATTGTGATCTCCGCTTTTTTTGAATTCCAGTTCTTTTCCGATCTTCAGAATTATAGAATCACTCTGATAAGTTACAAACAATGGGATAACAGGAATATCTTTCTTCAGGAAAAGTTGGGAAACCGTAGTTACTGCGATCACATCTTTCCCAAAAAATTTAACAGGGACCCCTTCCCTCGTTATTGTATTCTGATCCGTCAGGAGGTAAATAATACCATTTTCTTCAGTAACTCTTATTATTTTTCTTAGAGAGCCTTCCTTATAGATCATGTCTGACCCCATGAAGGCTCTGAATTTTTTTACGATTTCTTCTGTGAGCGGATTGTCCATCTTTCTTGCAATACTGGAGATCCGAAATCCTAATTCTCTGTGAAGAATGAACGGTATCAGTTCCCAATTCCCGAAATGTGCGGAAAAAAGGATAGCACCCTTTCCCTTTTTTAAAACATTTTTAATGTTTTCAAGTCCTTCTACTTTTAGTTCCCCGACAACCTTGTCCGGATCCTTTCCACCGAAAAGATAAAGAATATCAATGAATACTGATAAAAAATGTTTGAAGATTCTTTTTTTTAGTGAAAGTCTTTCCTGATCCGAAATATCCGGGAAAGCGATCCTGAGATTTGAATCAACGAGTTTATTATATCTTTTACCTGCTATCGAGAACACCCCGAGTGCAAATAGACTAAAGAATTTTTTTAGAAATAAAGGTGATATTTTAATAAAAAATACAAACATCCTGAGGCTGAAATATTCTACTCTATATCTTATATTATGCTTCATTTTATTATTGACAATATGAAACCCTTTAGATCAAAGTGGCATTTTATCCGGTTCTTTACATAAATTAAAGGGAAGCCGTCTTTGATCATATCTGCAATTTTGATAAAATCTTTGTAAGTACATACAAGAAATTCTGCCTGTACATTCTTCATTTCTCTGATGAGCAGCTTAAGATCATCAGTCGTATATTGATGGTGGTCATTGAAGCCTTTAAATCCTTTCAGATTCAGTTCATTAAGGTCAGATCTGAACCTTTCGTTATCCCCCAGTGCTGAAAACCCGTAAACAGGGAGTTCCCCCGGATCGGCAGGGAGCCCCTCCTGAGTTTGAAAAGTAGTTAGCTCGAAAGAATAGTCTCCATGATCTCCTGTTTTGCGGATATGGTAACCGGATTTTCTGGCTTTCCCGCTTTTGTAATAAAGGATGATATCCTCATCTTTTGCCATGAACTTGAAATTTCTCAGATAAGAGTAATCGTGCTCCGGATTTATCAGCATAATTTTCAAGTCTTTTTTAATGTTGGCTGACTGAAAACCATCATCAAGAATTATGATCTTATTTCCTCTCCGGATACTATTAATAATTGATTTTTTCCTGTTCCTGCCGGTAAAAATATCAACATCGTGGAGTTCATTGGATACCATTTTCACTTCGTCGCCAACATCTTTCCATGTATGGTGTTCTTTAACCAGAGTTCCTTTTTTTTCACTTAAAGAACCGTATCCTCTGGTAACGATCGAGAATTTATTCCCGGACTCCTTCAGAATTTCTGCAATTTCCAATACCATCGGGGTTTTACCTGTCCCACCGAAAGAGAGGTTGTCGATCGAAATTATTTTCACATCTTTATATTCCTGTTTACCGATTCCTTTTAACTTCAGAGCAATAAATGATCCTGATTTGTATAGAAAAGAAACAAAATTCAGAAATGGAGTAGTTAGTTTAGTAATTTCAGCACCTCCCTTATAGAAAACTCAATCGCACCGGATCTTTTCATAACTGATCTTTTAGCTTTTTCATTTATTGATTTTATGTCCTGATTTTTCAAATTTGTCAATATGTTCAGGAGTGATTCTCCGGTATTTGCAATAGTGTATACACCATTTCCGGTAAGTTCCCGGCCTATTGACGGGAAATTATTAAAACATGGGCCACCGATTATTTTCTTTCCGAAAATTGCCGGCTCATAGAGATTATGCCCGCCGATCGCCGGGTCATAACTTCCTCCCATAAAAATGATATTTGCTATTTTTATTAATTTAGTTAGGTGCCCCATTTTATCGAAAATAATAATATCATTATATTTATTCTTTTCTTTACTCCAGATATTGAAATGAATATTGTTCATTTTAAGAGATGAAGCGAGGTTGATTGTCCGGTTAGGATGCCGGGGCGCTATTATAATGAAATACTTTTCTGATAGTTCATTTAATACAGGGATAAACATCTCTTCATCTGATGCATGAGTACTTGCGAAGAGAATTATCCTTTTTACCGGTTTTTTGATCCCCAGAAGTTCAAATATCTTTTCCGGGCTGTCAATTTTTCCGGAACCTGCTACTGCCTCATCAGCTTTTATGTTGCCGCTTATTTTCACAGAGCTGTTCCCGACCCCCAGCTCGACAAATCTTTCTCTATAATTCTCATCCTGAATAAGAAAAAGATCAATTTTCCTGAAAATTTTTTTTATAAAGAACGAAAATCTTTTATATCTGCGGAATGCCCGTTCGGAGATCCTGCCGTTGATGACCACCATTGGTATGTCCATCCTATCCGTCAGAGATATCCAATTAGGCCAGATCTCCAATTCGTTGAGGATGATTATGGATGGCTCAATTTTTTTTATGAATCTTCTTATAACAAAAGAGAGATCGAAAGGACCATTTATAACTTCTATCTCTTTGAATACTTTTTTTGCAATTTTAAAACCGGAAGGTGTTGTAACCGAAAGGATGATTCTTTTATCTGATTTGGTGCGAAGAAGAGAGATAAAACTTTCGAGGCTTTTCACCTCTCCAACAGATACCGCATGGATCCATATTGTCCCGTTTTCATCCGGTTCGATATCAGGGGAAAATCTTCCTTTAATTATCCGTCTATATTCCGATCTAAATACGAACCTTGGATTAAGCGGGATGTATATCAGCAGAATAAGAATATAAAGGATATCAAGAAAAAACATTTTTTAATTATATCACATTGAAATAATTGATAGGAAAATCCTCAGATCCTGAGTCTTGACTTTTAGGTTGATTTTCAATATTCTGAAACGCTGATGGATAAAGGGAACATGAATATAAAATATGAAGAGTTCAAAGGTGAGTTTGTAAAGAATTGTCCCTGTTCACCTGAAGCTGTTTCCTGCGGGTACTACAACATGAATCTTCACAAAGGGTGCCCGTTCTCGTGTACATATTGTATCCTTCAGTCCTACCTTGACAGCAAAGATCCTGTTTTTTATACAAATATTGATCAGGCAAGAGAAGAATTAAAAAAAGCAGAAAAGAATTTGAAGAACATCAGGATCAGCACCGGTGAATTGTCAGATTCCCTTGCTTATGAGAATGAGAGCAATTATTCGGAAAAAATAATCAAACTCCTTTATGAATTTCCCGGGATAGTTTTTGAGTTCAAAACAAAATCGGCAAATGTAGAAAACCTCCTTAATATTAAACCCCTTAAAAATATTGTTGTATCATGGTCATTAAATCCGGAGAAGATCATCAAAATGGAGGAACATAATACTGCACCTCTTGCAGAAAGGCTGGAAGCTATGAAGAAAGTTCAGGAAGCGGGATATAAGATCGGAATCCACTTCGATCCCATAATAATAACAGACAATTGGAAAGAGGAGTACGCAGAACTTATAAAGCAAATATCCCGGATCGCCTTACCCAAGAACATTGCATGGTGGAGCCTGGGTGCTCTCAGATTCCCAGAAGAATTAAAAGAACATATTTTCAAATATAAGGATTCAAAACTTTTTACAGGTGAATTGATAAAAGGATATGATGGTAAGTACAGGTATTTCAAACCGCTCAGGAAAGAACTTTTCCTGTTTGTCAAAGATGAGATCTACAAAACAATTTCACCAGACGCGCCTCTCTATCTATGCATGGAGGATAACGAAATGTGGAACGATATCTTCCCCGACCTGAACCCCGATCCCGAAATCATCAACAAATATCTGTACGACCACGCCATGAAATAAATTCAAATTCGGAATTAAAAACACAAAATATCAAAAGGGGACAGACACCTTTCATGTCCCTTCTGTTTAATTTCCAAGACAGATGTGGCGCTTTCGTGTTTTGCTTTTGCGGGACTCGCAGCCTGAAGTCTCGCCAATATCGAACGCAGGGCGTAGGTCCAGCAGAATTGAGAGCAATTCTGCGGTAGCCAAAAGTAATCACGGCAGAGTCACCAAATTGTTAACAATAGGTGTCTGTCCCCTTTTGAATTTTGACTTTAGTTGCAGGGTCAAATACAATGAATCCGTTATGGAAAAGGATATAAAAGAACTATATGATGCTGCAGTGAAGGTGAAAGAGAAGGCATATGCCCCGTATTCAGACTTTCATGTCGGCTCTGCTCTCAGGACAAAAAGCGGGAAGATATTTACGGGATGTAATGTTGAAAATTCTTCATACGGAGTCACCATCTGTGCGGAGAGGAATGCTATATTTAAAATGGTGAGCGAAGGTGAACAGGAGATCGCATCTATTCTTGTTATAGGCGATACCGAAAAATTCCTCCCTCCATGCGGGGCCTGCAGACAGGTGATCGCTGAATTTTCAAAAGAAGATACCCCGGTGATAATGTGTAATAAAAAAGGTGAATTTAAAGAATCAACAGTGGGGGAGATTCTCCCTTTCGGATTTTCTCTGAATGTGGACAGATAAGGAAAGAACAGGAAAAGATATGAAGAATTTTAATATGTATGAAATAATAATGAAGAAGAGGGACGGGAACACTCTTCAGAAAGAGGAACTTCAAGCGGTAATAGACGGGTATGTTAATGGGAGTATTCCTGATTATCAGATATCAGCGCTCCTGATGGCTATATTTTTGAACGGACTTGGTCAGAGAGAGACAGAGGAACTTACTGGTATTATGCTTAATTCAGGAGACAGTATTTCCCTGGAAGGAATTGACGGGATTAAGGTTGACAAACACAGCACAGGCGGAGTGGGGGACAAAGTCAGTTTCATAGTCTCACCGATCGTTGCTGCCTGTGGAGTAAAGGTCCCAATGCTTTCAGGAAGGGCTCTCGGCCATACAGGCGGGACACTTGATAAATTGGAATCGATCCCCGGGTTCAATGTTTTTCTTAAGGTGGATCAGTTCAGGACCATCCTTGAAAAGTGTGGAATGGTGATCTCCGGGCAGACAGATAATATTGTTCCTGCAGATAAAAAATTATATGCTCTGCGGGATACAACTGCCACAGTCAACAGTATTCCTCTCATAACAAGCAGCATAATGTCAAAGAAACTTGCACTCGGAACTGATGCTATAGTTCTTGATATAAAGACCGGAAGCGGGGCCTTTCTCCCTGATATAAAAGACGGGATTGAATTATGTAAATCAATGGTTAATATCGGTGAAAAGAGCGGCAGGAAAACACTGGGACTTATAACTAATATGGATGAACCGCTCGGTACTGCAGTGGGGA
>Ga0190293_1000732_pt1 | contig 11684 bp, 11 predicted proteins | sample 48693001_MG_FD_161671 | JGI IMG/M metagenome (GOLD analysis project Ga0190293, IMG submission 161671) | Hydrothermal vent microbial mat bacterial communities from Southern Trench, Guaymas Basin, Mexico - 4869-30-0-1_MG | ecosystem: Environmental > Aquatic > Marine > Hydrothermal vents >... | reverse complement strand
CTATAATCTCTTGTGTATAATATTTTGAAATAGCTTTGGCTTGATTCTCATTAACTCTTGATTCAGGCAGTAAGTCACATAACCACGTATCTTTTCTTGATAACCCAAGAGGATTAAGGAATAGCTCATCAAGTACTTTACCTGATGGTCCATTTAATTGTTTGGCTTTAGGGACTAGCAGTTTACCTAATTCTGAAGGTATCTTTATTATTGAAATTATTTCTTCTGCATTTTCTCCTTTCCAAAATATCTCTGGCTCACTGGCAACTGCTAGTGCTGACACTTTGGATTTACCATTCTTATCAACCCATCTTGCATGAACAGCACTAGCGTATACTCCTAATACAAATGCATTCTTAGGGCTTTTATCTTTTTGTTCAACTTTTTTTAAAGATTGTCCAAATGGAAAATTGTATTCTACCTCCATAATAAAATATTTTTCATAAATCTATGGATTAAATCTTTTCTAATACCTGACTTATGTTAGGTTTGTACATAAACAGCTATGAAATGTATAAAAAAAGGAGCTACATTGAAGTAACTCCTTTTTAATATTATAAGATTCCCACTTTCGTGGGAATGACATTTGCTATGCAACTACCTCCACAAATAAACCATCATCAGTATTATTCACTCTAGCCAATTTGTTCTTTGTCAATCCTTTAATTGTCTTATCCCATTTTTTATTGGACAAGCCTGATTGAGTTTTTAAATCATCTAACAATATTTTTTCTGCTTTTTGAAGTAATTTTAAAACTGCTTTTTCATCGTCATTCAATTCAATTGTCTGTACGGCTCGCACTTCTGGTTTCATTTGGGGAAAGAACAACACTTCCTGAATAGATGCATTATTCGTCATAAACATCACCAAACGATCTATTCCAATACCGATACCTGAAGTTGGCGGCATACCGTATTCCAAAGCTCTTACAAAATCCATATCGATAAACATGGCCTCATCATCTCCTTTTTCAGATAGTTTTAACTGATCCTGAAAACGTTCCAGTTGATCAATTGGATCATTCAATTCAGAATAGGCATTTGCCAGTTCTTTACCATTTACCATCAATTCAAAACGCTCAGTCAATTCCGGATCATCACGATGTTCTTTACACAACGGACTCATTTCTTTTGGATAATCGGTAATAAATGTTGGCTGAATATAAAACTGCTCACATTTTTCACCAAATAATTCATCTATCATTTTTCCCTTTCCAAAAGTTTCATCTGTTTCAATTCCAACCTTTTTACAAACATCATGTAATTCTTCTTCATTCATTCCTGCAACATCAAAACCCGTATGTATCCTTATTGCTTCTAAAATCGGAACACGTGCATATGGTGCTTTAAAATTAATTTTATTATCACCCACCTGAACTTCAGCAGTTCCATTAGAATCCATGGCAACTTTTTCTAAAAGTTCTTCCGTCATTTCCATCATCCAATGGTAATCTTTATACGCAACATACAATTCCATTACGGTAAACTCCGGATTATGCGTACGATCCATTCCCTCATTTCTAAAATCTTTAGAAAACTCATAAACGGCATCAAAACCACCAACGATCAATCTTTTCAAATAAAGTTCATTGGCAATTCGCAAATACAAAGGCATATCCAATGCATTGTGATGTGTTACAAAAGGTCTTGCGGCAGCACCTCCGGGAATAGGTTGTAAAATTGGGGTTTCCACTTCTAAATAACCTTTGTCATTAAAAAACTGACGAATCGAATTTGTGATTTTGGTTCGTTTTATAAAAGTCTCTTTTATATGATCATTCACCATCAGGTCAACATAACGCTGTCGATATCTCATTTCAGGATCACTAAAAGCATCATGAGCCTTTCCATCTGCATCCACTTTTACAATAGGCATTGGTTTCAATGCTTTTGATAAAAGAGTCAATTCTTTCACTTTTACAGAGATCTCCCCTACTTTCGTTTTAAAAACTTCTCCTTTTATTCCGATTATATCACCAATATCCAGCAATTTTTTAAACACCTCATTATACATGATTTTATCATCTCCCTCACAAATCTCATCACGATTGATATAAATTTGTATTCTTCCACTGGCATCTTTCAATTCTGCAAAAGAAGCTTTCCCCATGATACGGCGACTCATAATTCTTCCGGCAAGGATCACCTCTTTACCTTCTAAAGTATCAAATCCATCAACTATTTCCTCTATGGTTACGGAAGTTTTGAATTGTGCAGCCGGATAAGGGTTAATACCTAAATCACGTAATTTTTGAAGGGACTCTCTTCTAACAATTTCTTGCTCTGATAATTGCATATATATGTAGTTTGTTTATTATTAAAAATAGTTTGCAAAGATACAATGGTTTTTGAAAATAGGCAACGAGGAAAATTCATATTTAAAGGAAAACAAACTCCTCATTAAAAGCATGAAACCTGAAATGTAATAATTGTACTTGTAAATTAGAATATATTACTGACCTTTGCTTATAAACTTTTATTAAATGAGTTTCTGGCGTGTACTTTTATCGATCTTATTACCTCCTCTGGCAGTTTTAGACAAAGGATGTGGATCTATTTTAATCGTTCTTATTCTAACCTTTTTAGGATGGGTGCCAGGTGTAATAGCTGCACTCATCATATTGAATAACCCTAAAAACTAAACCTATGAAAAAAATTACAAATTTAATTTTCGTTTTAATTGCGACTGTATCATTAACAAGTTGCCAATTTACTGAAAGGCTGGATATCAAAGAAAATGGCAGTGGTGTTTATTCTTTAGAAATGGATATGAGTGCAATGATGAGTGCAATGAAGCAGATGGGGGATTCTTTACAAGCAAATGATGAGAAGCAAGAGCAAGTAATAGATACAATCATTCTTTTTAAGGATATATTAAAAGAAAAAAAAGACAGTATTGCTAAATTATCAAAAGAAGATCAAGAAACTTTAAAAGCAATTGAAGATCTGAAGATTCATATGATGGTGGATGAGAAAAATGGAAAAATGATATCTGATTTTATTTTTGAATTCAACTCTATAAATGAATTGGGAAATATTCAGGAAAGAATTTCCAAGGCACAATCGGTTAAAGATGGTAAGGATAGTAAAACTCCCTCAACGGATATGGAAGTTAAATACAGCTATAATGGCAAAAAATTCACTAGAAAGGTAACAAAGAAAAAAATGACTGCTGAGGAAAAAGAAGCCTATAAAAAATCAATGGAACAAAGTGCTTCTTTTTTAGATGGCAGCTCGTATAAACTTATATATCATTTTCCAAAAGCTATCAAAAGTACTACTTATCAAGGTGCTACATTTAGTGATGACAGAAAAACAATATATATCCAGACAGACATGAAAACCATTACCGAGAATCCGAAACTTCTTGATTTTGAAGTCATTCTAAAATAAAAGATTTCAAATATTCAAATGCAAAAAATAGTTTTAAAAGACTTAGGATTAAAAGATTACAAAGAAGTTTGGAATGATCAAAATATTCTTTTTCAGAAAGTTATTGATATCAAATTAGCTAACAGAGAAAGAGAAAAACAGGAGCCTACTCCAAATTATTTTTTATTTACAGAGCATCCACATGTTTATACATTAGGTAAAAGTGGCAACATCAATAATTTACTACTGAGCGAAGAGCAACTCAAAGAAAAAAGTGTTACGTTTTTTAAATCAAATCGGGGTGGTGACATCACTTATCATGGTCCCGGACAAATTGTTGGATATCCTATTATTGATCTGGATAATTTCTTTCCGGATATTCATTTGTATATGAGAAAACTAGAAGAAGTTATTATTTTGACCATTGCAGAATATGGTTTAAAAGGAGAAAGAAGCAAAGGAGAAACAGGGGTTTGGCTGGATGTTGGCACTCCGTTTGCACGAAAGATTTGCGCATTAGGTGTTCGCACTTCCCGATGGGTCACCATGCATGGGTTTGCCTTAAATGTCACCACAGATCTTGGATATTTTGATCATATTATTCCTTGCGGTATCAAAGGAAAAGCAGTCACATCTTTAAAAGCTGAAATAGGAAAAGTAATTCCTCAGGAAGAAATAAAACTTAAAATCATCAACCATTTTTCAAAGGTTTTTGATGCTGAGTTTATCCCATCCTAAATCCTTCCCAAAGGGAAGGACTTACAACTTTATTTTTAAATTCAAATTTTAGGAAATTTACTTTTTACTTTGAACTTTAAACTTTAAACTTGAAGTCTTAATCATTTAGCTTTAAGACCGCCATAAATGCCTGTTGTGGAATTTGAACATTCCCTACCTGACGCATACGTTTTTTACCTTTTTTCTGCTTTTCGAGTAATTTACGCTTTCGCGAAATATCACCACCATAACATTTTGCAGTAACATCTTTTCGCAAAGCTTTAATGGTTTCACGTGCAATGATCTTTGCTCCAATTGCAGCCTGGATAGGAATATCAAATTGCTGGCGCGGAATTAATTGTCGTAATTTTTCACACATTTTCTTTCCAATTCCGTAAGCGGTACTATCATGTAATAATGCCGATAAGGCATCTACCGGTTGTCCGTTTAACAGTATATCAACACGAACTAACTTCGATGTTCTTAACCCTAAAGGATGATAATCAAAGGATGCATATCCTTTCGATACGGTTTTTAATCTGTCGTAAAAATCAAAAACAATTTCTGACAAAGGCATATCAAAACTCAACTCTACTCTTTCAGTAGTTAAATATGTTTGGTGTGTAATTTCACCACGTTTTTCAATACACAAACTCATTACCGGACCAACAAATTCTGATTTAGTAATGATACTTGCCTTGATATAAGGTTCTTCCACCCTGTTTAAAGTAGATGGCTCCGGCAAGTCAGATGGATTATTCACTAAAATTTCCACATCAGGATCTTTATTTGTAAATGCATGATAAGACACGTTCGGTACCGTCGTGATAACTGTCATATCAAACTCTCTTTCTAGCCTCTCCTGAATGATCTCTAAATGCAACATTCCTAAAAATCCACAACGAAATCCAAAACCCAATGCAGCCGAACTTTCGGGTACAAAAACCAATGATGCATCATTCAATTTTAATTTTTCCATTGAAGATCTCAGCTCTTCATAATCCTCTGTATCAACAGGATAAATACCTGCAAATACCATTGGCTTTACATCTTCAAAACCTTCGATCATATTTTGAGTAGGTCTGTCAGCATCCGTTATGGTATCACCAACCTTTACTTCACTCGCGGTTTTTATACCGGTTATCAAATATCCAACATCTCCAGCTCTGATCACTTTTTTGGGTTCCTGATTTAATTTTAATGTACCAACCTCATCTGCAAAATATTCATTTCCAGTGGCTACAAATTTTATGCGTTGTCCTTTTCTTATCTCACCATTCATAATTCTAAAGATCGTCTCAACTCCACGGTAAGAATTATATTGTGAATCAAAGATCAATGCCTGCAATGGTTCATTTGGATCTCCTTGAGGAGCCGGAACTTTTTCAATAATCGCCTCTAAAATTTTATCTACACCAAAACCAGTTTTCCCACTTGCATGGATAACCTCTTCAGGATCACAACCTAACAGGTCAACAATATCATCTGTAACTTCCTCTGGATTAGCGCTTTGAAGATCTACTTTATTCAATACCGGAATAATTTCCAGATCATTATCTAATGCCAGATACAAATTAGAAATGGTTTGTGCCTGAATACTTTGAGCTGCATCTACAATTAAAAGAGCACCTTCGCAGGCAGCAATAGAACGGGAAACCTCATAAGAAAAATCAACATGGCCTGGAGTATCGATCAAATTCAAGGTGTATTCCACACCATCTTGTTCATAATCCATTTGAATAGCATGGCTTTTAATAGTAATACCACGCTCTCTTTCAAGATCCATATTGTCAAGCAGCTGATCTTTTTTTTCACGATCTGTAATGGTACCTGTATATTCTAAAAGTCTATCTGCCAGAGTACTTTTACCATGATCAATATGGGCAATAATGCAAAAATTTCGTATATTCTTCATCTTCAAAATTGTGTAAATGGCATATGCTTAATAAAACTATTTTGCATTTCATCTGCCTTATAAGATTTGCAAAAATAATGAAAGAATTCTATAATTTATCAAGTTCTGCAAAATAACGAAAAAACAAATGGCAAAGTCTTAAAACTTTGCCATTTGTTTTTATAAAAATTACTGATCTAAAAACAACCTATTCTACCCAGTCTGCTACAAATAAATTGGTTTCATGCGTACCTCCATTGTTTCTGTTAGACGAAAAAACCAATTTTTTACCATCAGGTGAAAACATTGGAAAAGCATCAAATACACCGTCAAAAGTTATTTGCTCTAATCCGGTTCCATCCACGTTAATCATAAATAAATTAAAACCATCATGTTTTTCTTTATGATGATTGGTTGAAAAAAGAACTTTTTTTCCTCCAGGATGAAAGAAAGGAGCCCAATTCGCACTTCCAAGATCTGTAATTTTCGTTAGATCACTACCATCCACATTACAAACATATAATTCCATATTGGTTGGCATTACCAATCCTTGTTCAAGCAAATCTTTATATTCCTTTATTTCTTTCTCTGTTTTTGGTCTTGAAGTCCTGAAGATTAATTTTGTGCCGTCAGGTGAGAAAAATGCACCACCATCGTAACCCAACTCATTGGTTACCTGCCTTACATCTGTTCCATCAATATTCATGGTATATAATTCTAGATCACCCGAACGAGTTGATGTAAAAACAATTTTATCTCCTTTTGGAGAAACAGTTGGTTCAGCATCATAGCCAGGTTCATTTGTCAATTGCCTGAGCATATTTCCCTTAGTGTCAGCAATAAAAATATCAAACGATTTGTACACCGGCCAAACATATTTCCCTCCATGATCTTCTTTTTTTGGAACAACCGGACATTCCTTACTGCCTAAATGAGTAGAAGAATAAACGATCGTAGAATCACCATGTAAAAAATAACTGCATGTGGTTCGTCCTAAACCTGTGCTCACCATTTGAGGTTTTGCTCCTTTACTTAGATCATCACTTAAATTCATGGTGAAAATCTGGTCACATTGTAAGTCCCATGCTGGATTTGTTGCCTGAAACACCAGTTTTTTACCGTCAAAACTCCAATATGCTTCCGCATTATCACCTCCAAAAGTAAGTTGCCTGATGTTCTTTAGGTGTTTCTCTTGTGGATAATGAACCACATTTACAACTTTTGTAGCCCCCGAAGCAGCATCTTCTTTTTTGTCAATTACATGCGTATTCTGCTCCTTTTTTGATTTACAGCTAAATAAAGAGATAGCAATGACAAAGAATAATAATTTAATTTTCATGTTTGATTAATTTAGTGGAAACAAAAATAGCTTTTTTAAAAGTTATAAAAATATCGCTTAAAGCGGAAAAAATAACGATTAAAAAAAATGAAATTTAAAATTTGATATTTAAAATTGAAGATTATGTTTTAATTTTGCAATCTTTAATAATTATATTATAAGTATGGCTAAAATTGGTGATATAGATTTAGGAGATTTCCCTTTATTACTTGCCCCGATGGAAGATGTGAGTGATCCTCCGTTTCGTACTCTTTGCAAAGAACAAGGTGCTGATGTGGTTTACACCGAATTTATTTCATCTGAGGGATTGATCCGTGATGCTGCAAAAAGCATTCAAAAACTGGATATTTACGAAAGTGAACGTCCGGTTGGTATACAAATTTTTGGAGCCAATTTAGAATCCATGCTAAAAACCATAGAAATTGTTGAAAGATCAAAACCTGATTTTATAGATATCAATTATGGCTGTCCGGTTAAAAAAGTAGTAAATAAAGGTGCAGGAGCAGGAATTCTAAAGGATATTCCACTCATGGTAAAACTTACGGATGCTATGGTGAAACATACTGATATTCCTATTACTGTAAAAACCCGTTTGGGTTGGGATGAGGACTCTATACACATTATAGATGTTGCCGAAAGACTGCAGGATGTAGGGGCAAAAGCCATTGCCATTCATGGGAGAACCCGTTCTCAAATGTATAAAGGTCTTGCTAAATGGGAACCTATTGCCGATGTAAAAAACAACCCCAGAATGTTTATCCCCGTTTTTGGTAACGGCGATGTGGATAGTCCGGAAAAAGCTTTATTAATGCGTGACAAATATGGTTTGGATGGAGCAATGATTGGCAGAGCAAGTATTGGCAACCCCTGGTTTTTTGCTCAGGTAAAACACTTTTTTAAAACCGGAGAGCATTTAAGCCCTCCAACTATAACTGAAAGAGTAAATACTGCCAAACGGCATTTAGAAATGGCAATAAAATGGAATGGTGAACACGCCGGACTATTTGAAACCCGCCGTCATTATACCAACTATTTTAAAGGAATTCCGCATTTTAAAGAATATCGATTACGCATGGTAACATCCGATAGTAAAGAAGAAGTTTTTAAGGTTTTTGAGGGAGTATTGGAGAAGTTTTTATAACATCATTAAACAAAATGTAAATTACATTTTGTAACATCAAACTATTCATCATTTTTTTTACAATATCAATAAAGTAAAGATGACTTCAAAGCACAAGTTCAAAAAAAAGACTCAAGAAAATTATGCTACTCCACCAGCTTTTTACTAATCCTTCCACTGGCAATATTTGCCGCAATAAATCCTAAAACAACGATCGTAAAAATTACAAGCAGAACATTGATCCAATGAAATTCAACAGGATAGGCCAAAGTTTGCGTGATCATAACAAAGCCGTATTTTTTTTGCAACAAAATAAAAGGAATCGCTATTGCCAACCCTATGAAAAGACCAAACAGAGTAAGTAAAAAACCCTGTAAAACAAAAACTTTTCTAATTTCTCTGATATCTGCACCTAAATGAAAAAGTGTTTTTAAATTATCCCGTTTATCAATGATCATCATAACAATTGCCCCAATAACATTAAAAAGTGCAATGATCAGTATCAATGTAAAGACCAGATAGGAAACTAAATTTTCAGTATTAAGCATTTTATAGAAAACAGAATTCAATTGCTCCCTGGTCTGAACTTTAAATCTGCTACCCAGATCATTTTGAATTTCACTTTGTAGATCTTTGACATTTGTTTTTTCCTTTAGCTTAATCTCAATGGCTGTAACCTGATTGGATTTATAATTTAATAGTTCCTGAGCAAGTGTTAAATTAGCATAGACATATTTTTTATCAATATCATCTGTCAATCGGTAAACTCCTATAGGCTGCGTATTTACCTGAGTAAAAGCAGTTTTCGGACTGGTAATATAACCTGTACCCGGTTTTGGAACAAATATTTTTAGGGATTCTAAAAAATCATAAGCACCTATAGATAATGCATTGGCAATCCCACTTCCAACAACAACCGTATGTTTTGCCGTATAATTCAACCAGTTACCAAAGTATACGGCTGTATCCAATCGGTTTACATATAAATAATTGGTATCAACTCCTTTGATACTTGCTACATGTGATTTATCATTATAATTTAAAAAAACCCGCTCTTCCACAACTTTGGTATAAGATGCAATTTTATCCTTAACCAATAATTTTTTGATGGAATCATTATAAAAAAAAGATTTTCCTTCCACGGAAGTGATCTTCAAATCAGGATCAACAGTTCGTATAAAACTTAAACTAAAATTCTTTAAACCGGAGAACACAGACAAAACAATAAATAAGGCAATACTACTAACAATCACCCCTAGAGTAGCTATAAAAGTGATAATATTGATCGCATTGTTACTGCTTTTTGAAAATAAATAGCGCTTTGCTATGTAAAATGGAAAGTTCAAATTTTATTTCTTTTTATTATAAGTTTTTGGATTTTTGATCGGGTCTTCATCTTCACCTCTTAAAGCAGATTCAATATGGTCAATATAATCTAATGAATCATCAATATAAAAAGAAAGTTCGGGCATTCTTCTTAATTGATTTTTTGTCCTAATCGCCAAGGCATGTCTAATCATTTGATTATTAGCTACAATCCCCTCAAATATTTCCTCTTTTTTATCAGAAGGAAAAATACTCACATATGCTTTTGCCTGTCCCAAATCACTGGTTACATGCACTTTAGTAACTGAAATTACTACTCCTTTCATATTTTCTCGGGCAGCACTTTGTAAAATATCAACTAAATCCTTTTGAATTACCCCTGCTATTTTTTTTTGTCTGTTTGTCTCCATAATTGCAAAAATAAGATTTAATTAATTCAATTTTTATCTATTTCAAAAGAAAAGTATCCTTTCGTATAAAATGATAGTTTCTAAATTCAGTTTCCTGATAGACCTGCTACAAACTTTTCAATAAAAATCAGTCTTGAAGCAGATAAATTTGTTCATCAGATTTCATTTTTTTTTCTTGTTAAATAAATGAAATTAATTACCTTGCAGCACGCAATTTTTAGTGAAAATTAATGAGTACATCTTTTGAAAAATACCAAAAAAGAAGATTAAGATCCTCTTATATTTCTGTAATAATAAGTATTTCATTGGTGCTTTTTTTATTAGGAATTTTAGGTTTGCTAATTTTAAATACAAAAAAAGTTGCTGATTTTTTTAAAGAACAAGCAGCAATTACCTTATTTTTAAAAAATGATGTAACAAAAGAAAATGTATTAAACTTACAGGTTTCAATTGATGAAGAAGCTTTTACAAAAGGAACAAAATTTATTTCAAAAGAAGAAGCTGCAGAAATTTACAAAAAACAAAATGGGGAGGATTTTATGGACTTTTTAGGCTATAACCCTCTGCAAAATGCAATTGATATCAATGTAAAAGCAGATTTTGTTACTCCAGATAAAATGCTCGAAATAGAAAAGAAATATCAAAACAATCAATTTGTTGCCGAAGTTTCTTATGATAAACCTCTTATTGATCTCTTGACAAAAAATGTAAGAAAGATTAGTTTATTTATCCTTGTCTTTAGTGCATTGGCTACTATGATCGTAATAGTTTTGATAAATAGCTCCATTAGACTTTCCGTTTATTCCAAACGATTTACCATCAAAACCATGCAAATGGTAGGAGCTACCAAACGGTTTATCCGAAAACCTTTTATTTGGCGAAGTGTACGACTTGGAATAATTGGTGGAATACTGGCTTTAATTGGACTTACCATCATGCTTTTATATTTAGACAAACAATTTCCAAAATTTGGAATTATTGATAATCGGGTTGAAATAGCCGGATTATTTGGAGTTATTTTCCTTATCGGAGTATTAATTACATGGTTTAGTACTTTTTTTGCAACCCAAAGATTCTTAAATTTAAGAACCGATGAACTGTATTATTAAGCTTAGTTTCTTAATCAAATTATAAATTTATATGGCACAAAAAAAACAAAAACAAGAAGGAGAATTTTTATTTGAAAAAAGAAATTATATGATCATGGTCGTTGGTATTATTGTTATCATGATTGGTTTTGCTTTGATGGCAGGTGGAGGCAGTGATGATCCAACTATTTTTAATGAAGATATTTACAATTTCAGAAGAATAAGACTTGCTCCAACTTTAGTCTTAATAGGTCTTGCTATAGAAGTTTATGCAATTATGGCCAATCCTAACAAAACAAAATAAATTCATTTTTTTTAATTAATACGCTTTTAATGAGTTATATAGAAGCATTAATCCTTGGGATTATTCAAGGTTTAACAGAGTTTTTACCGGTTTCATCAAGTGGTCATTTAGAAA
>Ga0190293_1000730_pt1 | contig 11688 bp, 9 predicted proteins | sample 48693001_MG_FD_161671 | JGI IMG/M metagenome (GOLD analysis project Ga0190293, IMG submission 161671) | Hydrothermal vent microbial mat bacterial communities from Southern Trench, Guaymas Basin, Mexico - 4869-30-0-1_MG | ecosystem: Environmental > Aquatic > Marine > Hydrothermal vents > Microbial... | reverse complement strand
AAGCCTGAAGGTATAGGTCCAACCCATTTATTCAACTCTTGATCTTTTATTCCTTCTGAAAATTTTGAACCCAATTGTAATCCCAATTCATTGGCATTTATATTGTCAAAGAAATATGCAAATGGGAGTGAATCGCCCCAATTTTTCATTTCATCAAAAGTAGCATTTGGGAATTGCTTTAAGGTTTCTAATGCATCTTTATAATTATCTTTTCGCTTATCCGGACTAAAGGTAATTTGATATAAGGAATAAGAAGATGGAGTTAAATATTTGTTGGAATGTTCTTTGTAATAGGCTGTCAATTCTTCATCACTAGGTTCTATCATTGCTGCAATGTCATTCGATAAAAATTGCATTTTTTGCGACAATCTTCTTTTAATAATCTCATCATTATGATCTAAATTCATATTTAATGCTTCCTGATAAAAAATTTCTTGTTTTATATTTTGAGCAATTAAATTTTGTAATTCTTTTTCGGTAGGAGGTCTTTTCCATTGCATTTCCCAACTGGCTATGATACTACTAACATCAAAATCATTGATAAGTATCGTATTCTTCGAACTTGATTGCTTGTTCACCATCCCGTAAAGGATAAATAAAGCAATTCCGATAAGGATAAAATGGAAAAAAGGTTCTTTTAATATTTTCTTCATTGGTAATTTTTTCAAATAATAAGAGGATTTAAAAATAGGATATTTTTTTTGGTTGAGAAAAAAAGAAAGAGATTAATGAGTTTATTTTCTGCCTAGTAAATTAACAATATATCCAAATGCAAAAAAGATAAAAGCTATCAAACTAATAGGAGGTAAGCCACCATTCCATCCGGATGGGTTCATCCAACCATTAATTCCCATAAAGAATATGTGGGCCATAGAGAATAGCATGGCGATTAATAAAAATTTCCTTGAAGTGATAATACTAATAAATTTTTGATCTTCTCTTAAAGTTGTTTTAAAAGCTAAGTTATAGGCCCATAATACTACAAAAGCTAAAATTCCACCTAACATACTCAAACCCCCAAAAAGAGTCAAACTTCCATCTTCTTCAAAAAACTTTCCAAAGATTTCGGGTTTAAAAATCATAAAACTCATCAATGCATGGATAAATACTAATAAAAAACCTGTCATGCCCAAAATTTGCCTTGCATTTAGCCAACCTTCAGTGACTTTTATACCTAGGTTTTTAAGCGGACCTAAACCAAAATTTAATGTAAGGAGAATAAAAGCAGCTAGTGAAATTCCTTTATTCAGAATTAAAAAAGGAAAATCTTTCCAGGGAACATCACCTACAATATGATAACGTAAAATCGCATAACCAAGAGACATGATGCTGGTTATTGCAATAATTTTTCCTGCATGATTTTTTTGTTTATCGATAGATGTAGTCATTTTTTTATTGTTGTAAAAATATTATTAATATGATTTAAAAGTAACTAAAATAGATAAAAAAAGATCGTCTTTTAAAACAATCTTTGCATTAATTCATTAGATGAGTTCACTAATAACCATTCATCAGATGACTAATAACCGCCATGAAAAGAGTCATCAGGTGAATAAAATTGTAGTCAGGGTTTCGCTATTTCGAGAAAGGATTTTGGGGAAGCCTGGCTAAGTCTGTTGTATAATTTTAATTTCAGTTTCGGGAGTAGTCATCAGATGAATTGATTTGTTTTATGATAGTCACGGGGTGAATATTTACATAGCGAATAGATTCACCCCGTGACTAAAAGTTGTCAGATGAATTTTATTCATAAAAATATAAATAAGTCAGGGCTTGACTATCTTCACAACGGATAATAGTCAAACCCTGACTGAGATTTGTATTATTTTTTATTTAGGTGAATACCAGATTGGAGAAGTATACCCTCTTTCGGTTTGTGTCATTGGTACTTCATCACTCATTTCAGCACCATATTTTATAACATCATATAATGTCCAACGAGGAGTAGGAATTTCAATAACTCTTACATAATAGAATGCTTCCAGAGAAGAATCAAAATCAGGATCTGTCCATACACCTTTTAATTCGGTAGCTCCTATGGAATTATCCCAAGTTGCATCTTCTAAATTTACAGAGTTTCCTACAGAAGGAACTTTACCATTGTCACCTACTTTTCTGTCACCACTCCATTTTACATCATAAACTTTTTCCTCTAAAGAGCCATCGGCATTAGACCAGCCTTTTACAATTTGGACTCTATCTAAACTGCCATTTTCAGGATCCATTAACGCATACACCATAAAAGTTGGTGATTTATCTCCTGCATTTTTGATGTCTCCACCCATGGGCACACCTTTGTTATATCCTGCATCTACTAAATTATCTAAATCAGAAGTAGTATAATCCCAACCACCAAAAAATCGAATTTGCATTCTAGTTCCGGTTGTTCCATAAGTTTCTTTTCGTTTCATAGCATCCCAAAGTGATGCCCTTGTGTTTTCTTGTGCCCAAACTGCCGCATAACCAGATGCCAATGTTTGCCAGGTATAAATGGTTGCTTTTTCCGATTTTACAAATGGGTGTTCCCATCTCTCTTTACTAGGTTCTACATTAGATGCTTTTCCAAAGAAATTATTATCATCAGCCGTAGCCAAAGATGTATGAGAATCGGTACTTCCTATCAAACCATATTTATATGGGTTGGTACCCATAGTAGTTTTATATTTCAATCCGATTTTTAAAGCAGATCGCGCATATTCGTGCTCTAACATATCGTTAGTTTTAAGCGTACTTAAATCTAAATTACCATAATCCCAGTTCTCATAATCGGCGAATTCATCATTAGGTGATAAGAAAGGGTGAGCCTCACCATCACCTTTTATTTGTGTTACTTCGTATAAAGGCTCCCATTTGGCTCTCTTTTTTAAATATGCTTCGTCAAACTCTTTCCCAGAAATGGTTTCTTCCATAAACATCATTCCGTTAGATAGATTTCCGTTATGCGGAATCGCCAATACTTGTCCACCGGTCCGTTCTTCGTAACTGGCTAAATTTTCCCAAAGTTTTTCAGGGTCAGAACTGTCTTCATTGGTATAGGGTAATTGGGTAATGGCTTTATCACCATTATCACGGTAAATTACATTCCGGTGCAAATTATTCCCTTTAATTAATGAAGTCCATTCGTAACCGATAAATGCAGTAAATTTACCCGGTTCATTGTATTTCTCAGCTGCAGCAACAATTGTTTCCCATACAGGTTTCATAATTGTAGGGTCGTTTGTTTTAAAAGAAAAGTTGCCCTGACTAAAATTAAAAATCAGATCTAAGGCAAACTCAGTGTTTTTACCTTCATCTAACATTTTACTCCATCTTTTTCCTTCTGGAGTTTTCATCACCCATTCTTCTTTATTCAATACTGCAGGAAATAACCCCAAACCATCGGAATGATCTGCAATTACTAAAAAATCAAGGGGACGTGATAGTTTTGTTTTTAACCCTGTTGAAGAAGTCACTTCTTCACCACGTGCAAATTTATAGGCTTCATCCATCCCGATACGATTTCCAAAAGCTCCGGCATCCATAGAGAGGTCTGTATGTAAATGAGTGTCACCCCAATAAACTTTGGTAGGATAGCCTGAAGATGAAGATTCTTCATTAGTTGCCGTTTCGGTGTTTGATTTATTTTTTTGATCGGATTCATTTTTGGTTTTATCATTTTTACAACTGGCTAAAACAAAAAACACTGCTAGTAATATGGTAATTTTTCTCATGGAAGAATTTATTTTTTAGTAAAGCTAAATTACAAATAAAAAATTATCTTAATAGACAGTTGTAAATATTATAATCGATTCATCAGATGACTAATAACCGTCACGGATAGAGTCATCAGATGAATAAACTATGAGTCAGGGTTTTACTATTTTGGGAACGGGTTATAGCGAAGCCCTAACTAAAATTGCAATAAAAATTTAATTTAAGTTCCGGTAGTATTCATCAGATGACTAATAACCTTAACGGATAGAGTTATCAGATGAATAATTTATGAGTCAGGGTTTCGTAATTTTGGTAACGGGTTTTAGCGAAGCCCTGACTAAAATTGCAATAAAAATTTAAATTAAATTCCGGTAGTATTCATCAGATGACTAATAACCGCTGTTAAAAGAATCATCAGATGAATAAACTATGAGTCAGGGCTTGACTATCCCCACAACGGATAATAGTCAAACCCTGACTGAGTTCAGTTTTTTTATTTAGGCGAATACCAAATAGGACTAGACCATGCATGTTCTTGAATAGTAGCAGGAACATCATTCATTATTCTAAATTTGCTGTAACAGCATCTTAAGTACTCCAACGTGGAGTAGGAATTTCTAATACTCGCACCATCCGCTATGACAATAAAACTTTATTTTTAATATGATTTTTACAGTATAAAAAAAGAGATCTCATTTCTAAAATCTCTTTAATTAAAATATCAAAAGCAATTAATCAGCTGATTCCATTTGGACCACCTGATATAGATCTTTTCCATTTTGAGAAAAAGGAAGGTAATAGGTTGTATTGTAAACAACATATTTGCTACCTTCGATATCAACTTCTTCACCACCTTCTGGTATATTGGTAACTACTGCCCCGTCTGGTGCCTCGATCACTTTGTATTTACCATTTTCTTTTATATAAAAGGCACCACCAAAATAATAATAGGTGGAATCATTGAGCTGTATGGTTTCGACCCCTTCGGGTAAGGTGTTTACTACAATATTTGTTGGAGCATTTACTACGGTATAACCGCCTGTAGATTGTGTATAATAAACGCCTTGATCATAGTAATAAGGGGTATTGTTTACCGAAACTATAATCGCTGTAACTGCCATGGTTGTTAAGAAAAATCCCCAGGGATGCCAGTGGGGTCCATAATGATATCCTCTATATCCATGATAATGGTACGAATGATATCCACGACGACCGTTATAATAATGACGGCTGTTATTCACCCTTACGTTATTGTTGATATTCACATTTACATTTGTTCGATTATTGTTTATGTTTGATCTATTGTTACTGTTACTTCTGTCTGTTTTCTTTTGTGAAGCATTGTCTCTGTTTCTATTATTTCCAGTTGTAGAAGATTTGTCACGTGTGCTTTTGTTTTTTGGAGTAACATTGCTTTTATTTTTTGGTTTTACATTAGCTTTATTTTTATTGACAGAAGATTTATTTCTACTACCTGAGTTACTATGAGAAGTTTTAGGCTTGCTGTAATGACTGGTACTAGGTCTTGAAGTTGATTTTTTCGATCCTCCATTAAAGGTGCTTTTATTGCCTCCACTATAGCTTCTACTTGAGCCACCACCTCTATTCATACTATGACCACCGCCACCTCTACTTCCTCCACCACCTCTCATACGTTGTGCCATCAAATCTGTAGCTGAAGATCCCAAGAGTAACATTATAGTGAAGACTATATATTTATATTTTTTCATATCGCTTATTTTTTAATTTTTTGATTGAAATTTAACTTGAGTAGATCCTGCCAGTGGTTGAAATTCAAACATTACATCTGGTAATTTTGGGTTAATTCTCCAATTTGTATATACCGCCTCATAATAATTATTTTCATTAGTTCTTGACTCAACAATCATTTTATAAGGCAGATGGGTGTCTTTTTCTACCCAGATCTGAACAATGTTTTTATCGTTGGTTGCTTCCAGAGCTATACAATTAATATCGTTTATTTTTTCTTCACCAAAAAATAAAAGCTGATCGTAATTGTCTAATATATCATCTGTTAATGTTGGATATAGAAAATCTGCTGCTGGAAAATAGATGCCATATTTACTATGAATGCTATCTATTAATTTTAAGGTGTTGTCCGGAGCGTCAAGGATGTCGTATTCATTTTTGTTATACAGGAAGTATGCAAATTTCTCACCATTATACCAAAAGCTCTTATTACCTTTTGTACCTGTGTTTTTAATAAACATTTTGTTGGTACCACTGAGGTAAACATCACTTAATTTGTTAATTTCGTTGCCATCATTGGCGAGCCTAAAACTAGTTACAGTATAACTGGCCGATGTTAAATCGCCAATAGTTTCGGTTAAGTTGTCCAGGGTTTCTACTGCTCTGGTATCATATTCTTTGGCTCCTGAAGAATTGCATGAAACAAAGATTAAAACAGTTAATATGGAATATAGAATTGCTTTTTTCATCATAGGATCGGAATTTTATTAATAAGATATTTGGTAAAAGTCTATTGCTGAGAATTATTTAATGTATCAATAGTAATTTACAATAAAAATAATTTCAAACCGCAAGGTACTTATTATATGCTATACAAAAATTAACCTTTGATAACTTTTTTGTCTTTTACTCTTTTCATAATTCTAGATAAAGAAACAGGGGTCATACCCAAATAATTGGCAACATGTTTGGAGTAGGCAGACCTTAAAAATATCGGATCTAATTTGACTAGATCAAGGTAGCGATCTTCATTTGTCATTGTGATCAAAGATTCAACCCGATAGGTCAACCTTAAAATTGCTTCCTTTAAAACACTTAAATAAAGTTTTAAAATGATTGGATCTTTATATGCCAGGGCTTCAAATTCCTTAAACTTAAAAATGAGCATTTGGACTTCTCCAATAGATTCAAAAGTGTATCTCTGCGGTTTGTTTTTAAATAAACCGATGGAGTCAGCAATAAAAATACCTGCCGATCGCAAAAGAACATTTTTTTCAGTACCATCTTCATTGACAAGATAACCCCTTACTGAGCCAGTTAAAATTAAAATCACTTTTTTTGAATGATTGCCGCTTTTTGAAATGATCTTTTTAGTATCTTTTTTTTCGAAAGAAGATATTTTAAGAAGATTATCGATGCCACTTATTGGCAGGTTAGGCATTAGTTTTTTTAATAAGGCTTTTATTTCTTTTTCGGATAGCTTCATATATTATAAGGAGTTGGTATTCAAAATTAATGAAATTGAAATAAACAAACTAATAAAAAAATTAAAATGTAAATTTCATTTTAAAGGTGGTCAGTACTTCCAGTAGAGTTCTGGTAGGTATGTTTGTCAATGCATTGAGTTTATGGTTTGGATTTACTTTAAGTTCTCTTAACTTTAATTGTTGGTTTACAAAAAGCATTTCTAATTCTGGATAAATGGTTTTAAAAGTATCTGCTATATGGTTGATTATTAGATTATCTTCTACTAAATCATATTTTCCTTCTTCCAAATTGCTAAAAATTAAATTTGCTAAAATATTTGCTGTTTTATCAATATGAATAAAGGATCGATATTGTTCTCCATTGCCATTAATAGAAATACGATTTTTAAAATTAGCATCAAACATGAATTTGTTGATCACCGAATCAAAACGCATGCTTTTGCTATAACCATATATGTTCCCACAACGTATGATATAAGTCTCTATACCATTTCCGAGCAACCGACTCGCATGTTCTTCTCCCCGAAGTTTTGAAATTCCATAAAAAGTTTTTGGGTTTGGTAAAGTATTTTCGTCTGCCTCTTTAGCCGATGCTCCATAAACAGAGGCACTGCTGGTATAGATTAATTTTTCAACATCACTTTCTTCTAAGGCATAAACTAATTCGGCTGTTCCCCAATGGTTTACCTGTTCAAAGAAATGGGCATTTTGGTCAGCGAAAGGTGTTGTAACCTTAGCAGCCAGGTGATAAACAATATCTATTCCTTTTAATGTTTGTTTTAAAAGTCGGGTATCTAGAATGTCGCCCTGAACGAATTTTATTTTATCGCTTAATTTGTGTTTTCCAATGAATAAATTGACGTTACCACGACTTAAATTATCATAGATGACAATTTCTTTTACTTTTGGATTCTTTTCCAGTTCGTATGTTAATTCTGTGCCTATATAACCGGCACCACCGGTGATTAAAATGTTCATTTTTCTTATGTTTATGCTAAAATATATCCAAATTAGCCCTAATAAATTTTAGTTGCTATTTTATTTTTCTCGCAGATCTCACAGATTTAATAATCTAAAAATTTTCATTTATCTGCGCAATCAGCGAGAAAAAAATTCTATTTATCAACCAGATCTGTGTGTAAACCACACTCTGTTTTATTCAACCCAAACCATCTAGCCGAACGTTCATCATTCAAATTAAATTTTCTCGTACATGGCTCACAACCAATACTTATATATCCTTTGTCATCTAATGGGTGTTTTGGTAGATTATGCTCTTTGATATAATCATATATCATTTTACTATTCCAGTCTAAGATAGGGTGGAAGCGTTTACAATTAAAAGCACCATCCTGTTCAATTTTCATGTTACTGCGATTTGCATTTTGATCTGCTCTGATGCCATTGATCCAGATATCATATACTGTAAGGATCCTTTCCATAGGTTGTGTTTTATTGATAAAACAACAATGATCAGGGTCGGAAGTGAACAGAAAATGACCATTACAATCTTTTTGATGAATTCGCGATACTGATGAGGTAATATTTATAAGATTCAAATCAAAATCTTTTACAATTTTATCTCTGAATACCAGGGTTTCCGGAAATAAATAACCTGTATTTATAAACATAACAGGAATAGAATTGTCGATCTTAGAAATTATATGGAGTAAAGGAATACTGTGGGTTTGAAACGAAGAAGTAACAAATAGTTTTAACTTACTCTTTTTATAATTTGCAATGTATTCTTTGATTTTATCAACTGTCATATAATGGACATTTTAGACGATTCAAAATTAATGATTTTATAATCTTTAGGAGAAGAAATTGTGTAGATTATTTATAGTTTAGCAGAATTAAAATTAATGATCATGAAAATTGTTTTTGCATCGAACAATATAAATAAAATAATAGAAATTAGAGATTTAATGTCTGAAGAAATTGAAATTTTAAGTTTATCAGATATTGGCTGCACGGAAGAAATTGAGGAGACAGAAGAAACTTTGGCTGGAAATGCTAAATTAAAGGCAGATTATATTACTAATAATTATATGTATGATTGTTTTGCTGATGATACTGGCTTGGAAGTAGAAGCCTTGAATGGAGCCCCCGGGGTTTGTTCGGCACGTTATGCAGGTGAGGGGGTAAGCTATGAGGATAATGTCAATAAAATGTTATTCGAGATGCTAGGAAAGGTCAATAGAAAAGCTCAATTCAGAACGGTTATTGCTCTGAATTTAAAAGGAAAGCAATATACCTTTGAAGGAATTTGTGAAGGGTATATATTAGAAGAGAAACATGGCTCTGAAGGTTTTGGCTATGATCCGATATTTAAACCTGCAGGATTTGATAAAACCTTTGCTGAAATGAGTTTAGCAGAAAAGAGCGAAATTTCTCATCGTGGATTGGCGGTTAAAAAATTGGTTGAGTTTTTAAAGTTTAAAGTTTAAAGTAAAAAGTTGAAAGTAGTCAAAAGACCAAAGACAGAAGACCAAAGACAGAAGACAGAAGACGGAAGACAAATGTACGTCCCTGATATAGGTTGACAATAATTGCTTTTATTACCAGATACCAGATACCAGATACCAGATACCAGATACCAGATACCTAATTCTTTGTCATTTCTCCTAAATTAATAATTTCAGCATTTGTAAAATTTAACTCTCTTATCATTTTCATATTTCCCCATAAGTATTTGTGGCCTTTCATTCCTTTTGTCATTTTCATTCTTCTATTTAATCTTTTAATTTCACTTTCAGTAGCTTTTCTTTTTTCCCCAAGTTTACCATAGAGCTTGATTCCGGGAGAAGAATTGAATTTCCCTTTAAATAAGGAACTTAGCCAGAACCATCGATTACTATTGACTGCCAAAACACATATTTTCTTATTTATTTTTGAATACATAGGTAATTTGGTTGGGTACTTCTCAAAATAAAACCCGGTTTGATCATTGTTTAAAAATAAAGAGCCGATAGGAGTTACTGTAGGAATATTATCGGAGGTGATAGATGCTATGGATACATGAAGGTTTGACCGGAAACTTTTATTAAAATGTTGTTTTATTTCTACCCAATTCGAAATTAAATCCATATTTTTTTCAGTTAGCTAAATTAAAGGATTATTAGAATTTTGGATCTGTTATCATATTTCAAAACAAAGCAGTCTGACCATTGTCATTATCTTTGTCTCCTTTGGGTTTATCTTTTGTTAATCCATTTTCTATGACCTCTTCCTCAACCACTTCCACGTCATCAATTTCCGGAGCTATATAGGGTAGTGGACCCAATAAATTTATTTGTTTTATTTTTTCTGTAGTTAATTGATTTCCAAGAGCTTTAATCCCTTTTATTGCAATAAATTCTTCAAAGTTCAAATTTTCATTTTCCAGACTTCTTTTCGAATAGACTATTTCTGCCATTGGTCGATAATCCAAAGCAACGATTTCCAGCTTTGAATTTGGATGGTCTGAAATAAATAACTCTACCTTGTCGGGTTGTTCGATCATAAATCTCTTTACATAATAACGCGATCTTTCACCATCGAAATAAACTACAGAAATAGGTTTGTTTGGCAGCCATTTCTCAAGTACGATCATATCATTGTCGAAATGGGTGTTTAAATTTGGGGTGATCGTTTTTACTTCACCTTTTTGATTGATTACCAATAATCTGTCTTCGGCAGTGAATTCACCTATCAGGTCACCTCTTTCATCAACATTCAAACGTTGAACTATTTCGTCAAACCATATTTTACGAGGTTTAAGGGTAGATACTCCTCTTTCCTTCAATTCAATTTTTCTAACCGTGTTTTTTGTGATCGTATTTCCTCTGCTTCCTCTTCCTTTTATGGCGAGGTTGGCAAAATCTACATCCCATTTTAATTTTTTGATGCTTCCAGCTGCTCTTAAATTTATAGTGATAACCTCTGCTTCACCATTTGGATTTGCAGTGAAATATAAAAGTTTTGAGTCTTTTTTACCTGTAGTCAGGTCGTATTCTTTATCTCGTGTTACAGCTGTTACAGAGAATCGTTTCATATAAGTAGTACCACCTTTGCCATCGGTATAAACCATATTATAAACTGTTCGTTTATCTTTCTTTTTAAACACAGCAACATGGATAATGTTTTTCCCTACAAAGGTCTTTGTACCGACCTTTGACACGACCATTTTTCCGTCGTTTCTAAAAATTATAACATCATCAATATCAGAACAATCAGATACAAATTCATCTTTCTTTAACGATGTGCCAATAAAGCCTTCAGCCTTGTTTACGTATAGTTTGGCATTGCGCATGACAACTTTTGTCGCAACGATGTCTTCAAAAATTCTAATCTCTGTTTTTCTTTCCCGGCCTTTGCCGTATTTGGATTTAAGATCTTTAAAATAATCAATTGTAAAATCAATTATATTTTCTAAATGACTTTTAACCAAAGCAATTTTATCTTCTAATCCTTCTATAAACTGCTTGGCCTTATCAATATCAAATTTTGATATTTTTTTGATTCTTATTTCCGTTAAACGGATAATATCTTCTTTGGTTACAGCTCTTTTTAAAAGTTTAACATGGGGTTTTAACCCTTTATCAATAGCATTAATTACGCCATCCCATGTTTCTTCTTCTTCTATATCCCGATAGATCCTGTTTTCAATAAAGATCCTTTCCAGGGAAGAAAAATGCCATTGTTCTTCCAATTCGTTTAATTGTATATGAAGCTCTGCCTTTAACAGATCAACAGTATGATTGGTAGAATATACCAAAGCGTCGCTAACACCTATAAAAACAGGCTTATTTTCTTG
>Ga0190293_1000729_pt1 | contig 11691 bp, 11 predicted proteins | sample 48693001_MG_FD_161671 | JGI IMG/M metagenome (GOLD analysis project Ga0190293, IMG submission 161671) | Hydrothermal vent microbial mat bacterial communities from Southern Trench, Guaymas Basin, Mexico - 4869-30-0-1_MG | ecosystem: Environmental > Aquatic > Marine > Hydrothermal vents >... | reverse complement strand
TTTTGGAGAGGTAATCGTTCACGGTTACAAGGTGAGCGCCCTTCCCAACGGGAATATCCCCGATCGATTCAAACTCCCATTTCTCCGGGTCATCACCGTACTTCTCCTGCGCAAGCTCCAGCCATTCCGGGTTCAGCTCAAGCGCATTCAGGTACATTGGCATAACCGCAACTAGTGTTTTACCCTCACCTGTAGCCATCTCGGCTATTTTACCCTGATGGAGTACAACGGCACCCATTATCTGAACATCAAAGGGGACCATGTTCCATTCGAGATCGTTATCGGTTACCAGCCAGGAGTGACCAAGAAGCCTTCTGCACGATTCTTTAACGACTGCAAAGGCTTCACACATTATGTCATCAGGGGTTTCACCTTTCGCGAGCCTGATCCGGAACTGTCTGGTAGAATCCTTCAATTCCTGTTCAGAAAGTGATTCAAGCCTCTCGCAGTAATCGTTTACTTCATCTACATACGGCTCGAGAGATGATATTTTCTTATTTTGTCTGTCACCGAACAGTGAGTTGACTACTTTCTTGAACAATGTATCTATCCTCCGGGTATTGAAGCCTGAATCGAACTGCTGATTCCTGTCAAACTGCTGTTTCTATAATAATGAAATATTCTGAATTCAGAAACATCATCATTCAGATAGGTTGAACTTCAGAGGTTCTATCCTTTGTCTCATCACCTGCTCCGGGCCAGGGAGGTCTGTTTAGGCATCTTCCTGCTATGAGGAGCAGGATGATACTAATAATTACCAGAAATAGAGTTTTCAAATTCATGTATCAGGTCCAGCAGTGAATCGGCTTTGTGAACGTAGATCTCCGATGAATCCCCGAGGCTGGCAGCTTCCAGGAGTTGTTCCCTAGCAAGAAGCACTTCCCCCTCCCTTAAAAAATCCCTTCCGGAAAAATACAGGGTCCAGCCAAGATCACGGCTGGATTGAGGACATATTCTGTCGCTCCTGGCTCTCCTGAGCGCCCATATACGCCTGTCAGTATCCTCCTCGGCTTCGGCCAGTGATGCGTATGCCTGCCAGTAGGAATAACCGGTCGATCCTTCCAGTCTAATAAAATGGAGCTGTTCTCTGGAACGCTCTATTTCTCCGTTTTCCGCAAGTTTTTCCGCAAGAACACACCTGTAGAAAACAACATCAGGCTGAAGTGCAGCGGCAGTTTCAACCAGAGCTATAATACTATCGGCCTCAACTTCGTTCTGCAGAAGAATGGCAAGCCATGCGCAGGCATCCGCTGCGGCTGAATCATCATCGCAGGCAGAGACTGTAAGGAAGTACGCTAGCGAAGGAGAAGGGCGTATACACAGTTCCCGCTCTGCGACTGCAAGGTAGTAACGACATACACCTCCTCCCCTGACATACTCTCCAAAGCTGATTAGCTCATCGTACATCTCAAGGCTCTTCAGAGCCCGGATGTACTCCGCAAGATACCACTGATTGTCAGGCTCGATCCTCCAGGAAGCAAGAGCCGGCCCGAGAGCATCCGCAGGTTCTTCCATTCTGTTGCAGACCCATGCGAACCGGTAGAGAAGCCAAGGATTGCATGGATCCTCCACAATCTCCTCATAGAGTACTGGAAGCGCTTCGGGGAGGTAACCCGCCCTGGTGAGGGAATCACCTGGTGATACTGTCAGTAGAAACAGAATAAGTGTAAGGAAGTGCTGTTCAGGAAGCAGTTTTCAGAACCCAGTCAGTGTGGAATCCGGAAGTGAACCGCTGATATGGAATTGAAACATGAAATCATCCGAAGGCTGCCACCTGAGGTCCAGTCCGCCAAGAATCCTGCCGGTTGAGAATCCGTGGAAATCGTAAAGCTTCGCATACCCGATATCTACAGAAGCGTACCAGTCCGGATGAAGCATGAACGACATGGTTCCAACGGTAAGACCGGTCCCGAGGGTTCGACCGCCTCCGCTGACCATGCTGAAACTTGCATAACCGGAAAAATCCGGATCGAACCAGGAACCGGTTGGCTCAATAAGAGAGAAATTTGTTGGTTCGAGGCCGACGGCCAGAACTACTGATGAAACTGTCAGCAGCAACACAATAAGTACTATTCTCATAATTGAATTCTCTCCTTTAGTGGTTCTTCCGCATACTACTCTAGTAATATATTACCCCGGAGGCCGGGTCAATGTTCCATTTGGACTTAATCCAGATCCCAGACCTCCACCCGAACAAAATGAAATGATCTCTGAATCTGCCAATCTTCCTTGCCCTCTTTTCATACGTTCCATATCAATCCTCCTGTGTATGTAACTGCAACATATCAGAGCTACGACAATGATAGTGTGCATATGTTTACATTTATTTGTCAAGTCATGTCAACTTGACAGTTAGATAGCATGATTAACATGATATTGGTTGGTAAGTACATAATGCAGACATCGAGATATGTAACTGTTACATAATAATTGTTAGGCTTGACAAAGCTACAAAAATAGGTACAATTGTACATATGAGAATAGTAACTGATTCAAGCGTTTTCCTGGCAGCGGTTCTTAATGAACCAGAAAAAGCACGCATCATTGAGTTGACTGCTGGGCATGATCTGATTGCACCCGAGGTGCTACCATATGAACTTGGAAATGCTTTGAGTTCGCTATATAGAAGAAAACGCTTGAGTGCTTCAAATATTCTGGGAATTTGGGATTTACTTATGGATATTCCCGTAGAACTCAAGCCTATTGAGGTCAGGTCCGCCTTGGAGATCGCTATCGAAAGCAAGATCTATGCATATGATGCCTACTTTATCGAGTGCGCCAAGCATTGGCGATGTCCATTGCTTACTCTTGATCGCAAACTGGAAGCTGTTGCAGTGAACAATGGCATTCAAGTATTGGAGATATAAATGAGAGTGTTTACTTATTCCGAAGCCAGGAAAAGACTTGCGGAGGTCCTGGATCTCGCGGAAAACGATGAGGTTGTCATCAAGCGAAGAAACGGAGAAACTTTCTCTCTGAAAAGGACAAGAAAAGCTGTATCTCCTCTCGATATTGAGGGCATGAAGCTGGATATTTCCACAACCGAACTTGTCGCGGCAGTTCGTGAATCGAGAAAACGATAGCCTAACCACTGCATGAACCAGCCACAAATGCATAACTATTAGCCAAAGTTATATCTGTGCTGGTTATGCAAATGTTAAACGAGGAAATATGTAATGATGGATTTCAAGGAAATAGAATTAGCCCTATCACCAGTTCTTAAGAAAAAGCAGGAAGCTTGCCGAGTTCATTCACTCTTCAATTATCAATATCCAATTGGCATTGGTGTATCAGACAAGCTACATGTTTTCCAGGAGCAATCAGGATCATATCAATACAAAGCCACTGTTACCCTGCCGATGGAAATCCAAGAGGGTACCAAAGCTGCTTTCAGTATCAATGATTCAGAAGATTGCTACTGCATTATAACTCCCAGTTGCCTGAAAGAACCGAATTTCTATGCGACAATCCTTCATGAATTTGTCCACTGTTATCAGGATAGAACCTGTGAACAGAACTTGAAAGGTAAACTGGAGATACATCAACGCGCATTCAGTTCCGGAGATTATATGTGGGAGATTAATCACGCATTTCCATATACTAATCCTGATTACATAAAACTCATCCAAAACATCTCCAGGTTAGATTATCATGAAATTCTGAAAGCACTCTCAAACCTTAAATCAACACTTGAAGTTATTCACTATGAGTACATGATATGGCAAATCTGGAAGGAAGGTTTTGCCAGGTTCATTGAAAACAAAATCCTTCGGATGAATAGTATCACAGAAAACGATGGTGGAAACGAACTTGAAAGCCCAAATAGGACATCTCTCTACTTTATAGGAGACCGAATCTGGAGACAACTGGAATTTCAGGATGCAAATTTAATCGAAGATATTGAGAAGGCATTTCCTGTTTTGGAAGGCAATTTTAGTTTAACCACTGAATGAACCTTCCACAACCGCTTGGGTGTGGGTTTCTGAGATACTTGTGCAGGTTATTCAGGATGTTGTAGATAAGGAAAAAACGATCAATGAGATTGCATAGAATTATTCTTCGAATATTCCTTTTCCTAAGTCTTCTGATCTATGGATGCTCTGAATCAGAATCCGATTCATATGTAGCAGATAGTAATTGCTCAGAACGGCATCCTGAGTTTGTGCTGACAAAGACAGACTCTATAGGTATTGAACTCGGTGATTCAAACTATGTTTTTGGCAATATCATAGATGCTGATTTCATGCCAGACGGTAGAATAGTCCTCCTTGATGTTCTCAAGGACAGAATTTCAATATTCAGTCAAAATGGAGAGTTTCTTACCAGCGTTGGAAGCGAAGGGCAGGGGCCAGGTGAATTCATGGAACCTGCATCAATCACCATCTTGGCAAATGGAGATATTTGCGTATCGGATCATATAAGACAAAAACTGATATTCTTTGACCCTGAATTAAACTACCAAAGAGAAATATCAGGATTCTTGTTGAATTCTCCAGCAATAATCGACGAAGGCTGTGAAGGATCAATAGTTGGTTGGCAATCGCATTATTACAGGGAGGATGATCGTATCTTTGTAGGTTCCAGAGTTGCATTGTGGACGGACTCACCCGATCCGAAAGTTATCTATACCTCTCGGTACATTCAATACATTCCTGGCGAATCGGTAGCAATACCCAGCTTTAAGTTCGCAACGGGCTCGGATGGCAGTGTATATTGTGTTGAGCCATCAAAGGATGAGTACCAGATAATAAAATATACTGCAGCTGGAGATACTGCTTTCACCATTTCAGAACCTTATACACGAATGTACAGAACTGATGAAGAAATGAACTGCGTCCATTTCGGATACAAATTGGATACTCCCGGAATTGATAGTAATGATCGGAGAGCAATTCGCGATAACTGGGAGATAGATCCAGTTCGTAATGCTATAATTTCAATTCATGTTGATGGTTATGAACGACTCTGGGTTGCCACCGGTAGAGGAGAAAGTCCTTCTCCTGAATTTGAGGTTTACGATAGCAACGGAACGCATCTTTGTTCCATTTCAACTAACCTACCAACTCAGATGAGATGGGCATGTTGGAGGATGGTTTTCGGAAAAGATCGAATCCTTGCATTTGACAATAATTCAGCAGAATTCTCGAAAGTGATAATCTATGAAATAGATGAGTACTAAAACTAAGTTAGTGATAGATAGTAACGATTCTACAACAACTGTATCAACCAGAAACAGATGCTATGTTCTTGGAATAGTGAATTCTGTTCTGGTTATGCAAAGCGTTATGTGATTATGAAACGAGGAAAGTAGTGTACTCAACGTTTGAAACGGTAATTACCATCCGGCCCGATGATATAGATATGAACAATCATGTTCACAATTCCAAATATCTGGATTATCTGCTTATGGCTAGATATGATCAGATGAAAAAGGATTACAAGATAGCCATGGAGGTTTTTGTAGAGCGTGGCTATTCCTGGGTAGTGTCAGAACTGAATATTAAGTACAAGCGTCCGATCCTTCTTCAGGATGAGACGGTGAAAGTGCGGACACAGATCGAAGAATTTCGCGGAGCCAGTGTGCTTGTTAATTTCTGGATATTAAAATCAGAAAACGATAAGATTGCCGCTCAGGGACAGGCAGGATATACCATGATATCTACACAAACAGGCAGACCGACAAGAGTACCGAAGGATATCGTTGAACAGTATAGAATTTAAAGATCCGGACAATAGTCTCACTGCTCTGCCAGATGAAGCTGTCTGTCTTTCTTTTTGATTATTCCAAGTACGATTACTCCTAGCAGCACGGCAAACCACAGCGTGGCGAAACGCATGATGAGGGTTGTTACCGCAGCGTCTGATTCCGGCATAGCGGTGAGGAGAATAGCTCCTATGGTTATTTCCGTAAGACCGAGACCTCCTGGTATCATTGAAACGGCTCCGGCTATGGTTCCGGCTGAATGAGCGAGAAGGGCAAGCCCCACAGAGAGTCCGGGCTCTATTCCCAGAGACAAGGACACCAGGCAGAGAACAAGAGCTTCCGCGCCCCATGACAGTATTCCGAGGGGAACTGATATCAGAAGGCTTTTCAAATCCAGAAGAGACGAGCAGTTCCTGTGGAATTTCTCGAAATTCTCACGATGCTTCCCTATAACTTTGAACCTGCAGAGAAGGTTGGTTAGAAATCCGAAAGCCTTCTCCCACAGCAGGAAGATCATTATCGCTAGAACAAAAACAATTCCCGCACCTATGGCTATCATTGCACCGCGGTGCTCAGTGAGGACAAGGCCGACAACAGCGATGAAGATCATACTGATGAGGTCCGTTATCCGCTCGGCTACCACAACCGGGGATGTCTTTGAGACAGGAATGTTCCTGCTCTCCTTCAACAGATAGCATTTCAGCAGTTCGCCAAGTTTGCCGGGCGTGACAGTCATCGAAAAACCTGCAATGAATACTGCAAGGCTCTCCTTCGGGGGAATGTGTACACCGATCTTTCCAAGAAAGTACTGCCATTTTAGGAATCTCAGAAGGTAATTCAGAAGAGACAGTGACAGGAAAACTGGTATCCAGTAGAGGGAAATGCCCGATAGGGCGTTCCCCACTTCTTTCGCGTCAGACAGGAATATGATAGCCGTGTATAAAGCTATTGCAAGGATGAGTGACCAGATCATTTTCTTCAAGGGATCACTTCTCCGTGGATTGGCTGGCATCCTTTATCATGTGCTTCAGTTCTTCTGCAAGTCTGCTCATTCCAGGAAGGTCCTCGATCAGTTTAAGCGCCTTTGTGGCAAGCTTTGACGCTTCATCCATCTCACCCTGCATAGAACAGGCCCTGGACGCAAGTGCGAGTGCGTTAGCTCTGCTGCTGGTGAGAATGATGCTCCCGGACGGGATGAGCTCGTACGCTGTCATTGCCTGTACCCTGGCGTCAACAGGCTGTTTCTTCTTGAGATAAAGCATCGCCAGATTAACATGAATACCGCTTCTAGCTGAACCGTCTCTGAGTTCGAGGGCTTCTGTCAGGAGTTCTTCCGCCTCATCGAGCCGCTCGCCGAGTTCGATCAGCATTCCGGCGATGTTCATGTTCATGGTAGGTTTGAGGGAATCGTCACGCTTCAGGGCTTCTCTGTATAGTTCCTCGGCCTTTTCATGATCCTTCCTGCCGCCAGCCACATAACCAAGCTGAGCAAGAGCCATGGCACTGTCATCTCCCTTTTCAATTGCCTGGAGTATTATTGACTCGGCTTCATCGTACTGACCGGATTTGATATAGAAATAAATCAGAGCGTTGGTCAGGGGATCGGAAACACTTTTCCGTTTCATATTCCTTTTCAGGAATTCTATCATATCGTCCGTATTTCCCGCTGCTGCAAGTTTCGCTGCTTTTCGCAACTGGAGCTGCTTCCAGGTGGGTGACTTGATAAGGCGCCATGCCAGAAAAAAAACAGTCAGGACAAGAAACGCAAGAATGACAAACCAGATTGGTGGCATCAGTTCTCTCCGTGATTAGTGTAATTCATATCAAATTCTGTGAAATCGGGAAGAGTCGTATCGGGGAGGAATGTTCCGGCTGAATAATCATGAAGAGTGCAGTAGTCCTGAGGAGCGGTTCCCTCCCAGAATTCCTCCTGTCTTGTGTTTTCCCCGCAGGTTTCAAGGGCAAGTTTGCCGGTGATCGTACAGATGATCGCAGTCTCCACGGAATTCGGAGGCGGGCCGGGGAAGGATACAGTTGAATCTGCCGGGACACCCTCAAATACGCCTCTCATAAAGCTGTTCCAAACAGGAAGGGCGATGCTGCTGCCGGATTGTCCGCGGCCGTTCTGCAGCCTCATTCTAACAACATGGTTGTCGTATCCTACCCATACGCTGGCAACAAGATCAGGAGTGAAACCAACGAACCATGCATCGGCATAGTCACTTGTTGTTCCGGTTTTTCCCCCTGCCCTCCTTCCAGAGTAGGGGCCTCCCCAGTACCATCTTGCTCCAGTCGCAGTTCCTTCCCGGATAACCGATTGGAGAAGAGAATTCATAAGGTAAGCACCTGTTTCAGACAGTACCCTCCTGCCTGCGCTGGGAGTCTGATTATCTTCAAGAACGTTACCGTACCTGTCCTCCACCCTGAGTATGGAAACTGCATCCCTTGCAATACCTCCGGTTGCAAAAGGAATGTATGCCTGCGCCATTTCCAGTGGGTTCACCATGCAGCTGCCGAGCGAAAGGGAATGCACTATCGGTATCCTGGAAGTCAGTCCCATAGCCATGGCTCTCGCGGCAACAGCTTCGACACCAACAGCCATCCCCAGCCGTACCGCTGAAACATTGAATGAGCGTGCCAGGGCGGTTCTCAATGTCACCATGCCGTGGAAAGTATGATCGTAGTTCCTCGGTCGCCAGGAGCCTGGGGACATCTGCACAACAACAGGCTGATCAAGGATAATACTCCCCGGAGACCATCCCTGTTCTATAGCCTCAGCATAAACAAAAGGTTTGAAGGAACTGCCGGGCTGCCTGCGGGCCTGAACGGCACGGTTGAATTCGCTATCCTGAAAATCCCTTCCTCCAACCATCGCTTTTACATATCCTGTGGCGGGGTCCAGCGCAACCAGGGCTCCCTGTATGTAGTCGGGCACTCCTGCAATCGTATCCCGTACAGCCTGCCAGTGAGCGTAGGAGCTTTCGTACCTGAGTCTTTCAGTATCGCTTTGAAATCCCTCCGACTCGGGATCCCACACAGGCTCTTTCTCTGCAAGAATGCTGTTCACTGCATTTTCAGCTACAATCTGCATATCAGGGTCCAGGGTTGTATAGACTCTCAGACCCTGTTCGTATACCGCTGACCATCCGTATCTGTTCACAAGGTATTTTCGGATGTACTCGGAGAAGTAAGTCCATTCCTGCTCTATCTCCGGGCGGTGAACATCAACAGCAAGCGGCGTGTTCATGGCCTCATCCGCCTGCGCCATGGTTATATATCCTTCACTGGCCATTACCTGAAGAGCCACGTTCCTCTGGGTCAAGCACCTTTCATAATTGTTCACAGGGTTGAAACCACTGGGGTTCTTGACCATCCTCACCAGCATTGCCGCCTGGGCAAGGGAAAGCTCAGCAGCGGAAGTACCGTCGAAATAAGTTCTTGCAGCGGCCTCAATACCATGCGCACCGGCGCCGAAATAGATCTGATTCAAGTACATTTCGAGAATTTCATTCTTCTCGAACTGACGCTCTATCTCCATTGCAATGAATGCTTCCTGGATCTTTCTCTGGATCGTCTGGTCAGGTACCAGGAAAAGACCCCTGGCAAGCTGCTGTGTTATCGTACTGGCGCCCTGTCTTTCACCTGTTCGTAAATCGTGCAGTGCAGCCCTCGCGATACCTCTGAGACTTATCCCGTTGTGTTCGTAGAAGGTTCTGTCCTCAGTGGCGATGAAACCGTTTATCACCCATGGTGAAACTTCTTCCAGCGTAATGGGGTATCTATTTTCAACACAGGCTGTAGCCATGAGATTTCCCCTGCTGTCGTAAATCTCTGTTGCAGCCGCAGGTTCATGTCCCCGCAGACCGGCGACAAGCAGGTTGCCCCTGGCCTCACTGAATGCTGAACTGCAGTCTCCGTAAACTCTGTATGCAAATCCAGCACCGAAGAAAAGACAGGCTACGCCGGCCAGTGAAAGCCAGTAAAGGACTGCTATGATCTTTTTCTTAATCAGAGCTGTTCCTCCAGTAACTGCGAGCCTTCAGTCATGGTACGTATCCTTCTGAACAGCGGCTCTCCTGAATCTGAATAACCGAGGAAATATTCATAAGCTCCCTCCACTCCTGTGAAGGTTACTTCCCGGCGGCCTTCTAATCCCGAAGGCTGGGAGACAAAATCCGAGTGGTAGTTGCTGTCGTAGTTCTCAAAGGTTCTCCATACCAGCCTGTAGCCCACCTGTGTACCTTCAAACAGGTAGAGATTGCCCGCCCAGTATATCACTCTCTCGGGGTCACTGTCTCCGTTAAGCTCCACTGCAAGAGCTCTCCATACGATAATGCCTACATCATTCTCCATCTTCTGATCCAGCTGATGGGGATCAAGATCTATCTCCACCTGAGCCAGCGGCTCGTTGGATCCTGAGGTCAGAAGAACAGGATATGTTCTTGAAAGAGAATCTCTGGCTTCCACAAGATCGCTTACCGAAAGGAAGAACTCGCGGAAACCGGTAAGGCGTTCCTCTTCTTCTGATATATCCGGCTCGTTCCAGATGCCTCCCGCGTACAGACCCTGCATCGCTTCATGACGAATGCTGAGAAGGGATTTTGAAATCCATGCCATTTCCTTCCAGATGTTTATCAGGCTCATCAGATCCGTCGGGAGTCCGGAAAAACCAATTTCAGCCCTGTCTTTTATTATCTGGAACTTACCGGCTCTTCTTATATTGCACTCGGCCAGTACTGCGTAACTCCCGGGCTGAAGATCAAGCAGAAAATCACGAAAATCCGTACCCGATGCAGCGGCGGCGTTAAGGGATGCGTAGTTCTGAATCGAATCTATCATACAATCATCGTAAAGCATTCTTACAACGTGCATCTCTCTTCTGATCTGCGGGTTCTGAAGTACAAGATTTGCCAGCTGTTCTATCGTCAATGAATCTTCAGTGTCTCTGGGAAGGTCAACTCCAAATCCATCGATCAGCCAGGTATCGTCCGCAAGAATAAAATCGATACGGTTGATAGCCGGCATTTCCATTCTTCTGATGGTGCAGTAGTAAGAGGTTATCATGCCTCCGGCGCTTTCCAGGATCGAGGTAAGGCGGCCGCCTGCGTCGAAGGCTCTCCATCTACCGAAGATCTGCTGCGGGGAGAGACTGTCCATCGGCAGTGAATCGGCAAATCCGGTGGAAATAAGCTCGTAACAGCTCGGATCGTTCATTCCCAGTCTGTTGGAAAAATCCAGAGCAACCTCCATGGGGCTGTCCGGCAATACTATCACTGAATCACTAACCTCTGGAACAACCGTATCGACTGCGTCAATTACGTCAGGAGGGGATTCTTCCCCACAGGCAAGAATCAATAAAACAGCTGCCGGAATACTGATGCATAGCAGTTTTGTCATTCGACCCCCAATGTAACTTTCAGCATTTCCTCCGGAGTTGTCACTCCGAGCCGGACCTTTGAAAGAGTATTCGAATGGAGAGTGGTCATCCCCTGTTTCACAGCTGTTCTGCGAATATCATCAATAGATGCACTTCTCATTATATCCGCACGTATCTCCTCTGTCATCTCAAATACCTCGAACACGGCAATACGTCCTCTGTAACCGGTGCCGCGGCAGTTCCTGCAACCCTTGCCGCGTTTAAGGGCAACCCCCTTCTCAAGACCGATGGATTCACATAAGGATCCCGATGGCATGTATTCCTCACTGCACTTATCGCACACCTTGCGCACAAGTCTTTGTGCAATCACAGCAACAAGAGTCGTTGAAAGCAGGTAAGGCTGAACACCCATATCAATCAATCTTATGGCGGCAGAAGATGAATCGTTCGTATGAAGGGTGCTGAGAACAAGATGACCGGTCAAGGCACTTCTCATAGCGCTTCTGGCTGTTTCCTTATCACGGATCTCACCCACCATAATTATATCCGGATCCTGCCGGAGAATATACTTCAGCGATGTCGCAAAAGTCAGATCAATGGCAGGCTGAAC
>Ga0190293_1000728_pt1 | contig 11696 bp, 8 predicted proteins | sample 48693001_MG_FD_161671 | JGI IMG/M metagenome (GOLD analysis project Ga0190293, IMG submission 161671) | Hydrothermal vent microbial mat bacterial communities from Southern Trench, Guaymas Basin, Mexico - 4869-30-0-1_MG | ecosystem: Environmental > Aquatic > Marine > Hydrothermal vents > Microbial... | reverse complement strand
GAATGAAATAATACTGTAAAAAATTATAAAAACACGCAAAAAAACCGCATATTTGAAAATTAAACTTTAAAAAGATTATAATGAAGAAATCATCGACGCTTGTACCACTTTTAATAGTTGGAGCTCTATTTTTTATATTTGGATTTGTCACCTGGATCAATGGGGCATTGATTCCATTTATGAGAACTATTAATGAATTAACTGCAGCACAATCCTATTTGGTTGCATCAGCATCGTATATTTCATTTGTTGTGATGGCAATTCCTGCATCAGCCTTATTGACTAAAATTGGCTACAGAAAGGGAATGTCAGTAGGATTAATCATTATGGCAGTTGGTGCTTTGGTGTTTATTCCGGCTGCAAGTGCAAGAATGTACTGGTTATTTTTAGTGGCAATATTTATTCAGGGAGCAGGGATGACCATTTTGCAAACAGCTTCAAACCCTTACGTTACTATATTAGGTCCAATGGAAAGTGGAGCAAAGCGTATTGCATTTATGGGGATAGCTAATAAGGTTGCAGGAATGCTTGGATCTGTGATCTTCGGAGCATTATTGTTAAGCGGTATAGATGAAGTGAATGAAAAATTAAAAACAGTAACAGGTGCAGAAAAAGAGCTTTTACTGGATACGATGGCAAATAGTGTTTATATGCCGTATGTAGTAATGGCGATTGTTTTATTTTTATTAGGAATTTTAATTAATAAAGCCCCTTTACCTCATGTTGAAGCAAAATCAGAAGATGATGAAACAGCTGAAGGAGTTGCTGCTAAAACCAGTATATTGCAGTATCCGCATTTAATTCTTGGTGTTGTGGCTCTATTCTTTTATGTTGGTGTAGAGGTTATTGCAGGAGATTCAATTATTGCTTATGGATTATCTTTGGGAATGCCGGCAGAACAAGCCAAAATGTTTACCTCGTATACTTTGTTTGCGATGGTTGGTACTTATGCTTTGGGTATAATTTTGATCCCTAAATATTTAAGTCAGACAACTGCATTAAAGTTGAGTGGGATATTTGGGATAATAATTAGCTTGTTAATTGTTACTACAGCAGATTTCACTTCTGATTTCACTTCCGTATTGTTAGTGGCATCTTTAGGTATCGCAAATGCTTTGGTATGGCCTGCTGTTTGGCCACTGGCTTTAGATGGATTAGGGAAATTTACTAAAACCGGATCTGCATTATTGATTATGGGAATTTCTGGGGGTGCAATTATTACACCTTTGTACGGTAAGTTGGTTGATAGATTGCATTCTGGATATTTAGAAAAAGGTATGGATGATGCTGTTGCAATAGCAACATCCCACAATCAGGGATATTGGATTTTAATTCCAAGTTATATTGTTATTCTATTTTTTGCACTAAAAGGTCATAAGATCAAATCCTGGAAAAAATAGAAACTAATTCATGCAGTATTTTGCAGCCTTGTTGTATTTGATTAAAAATTAAGTAATGTTAAAAGAAGAAAGACAAAATTATATTTTAGATAAAGTCAGAGAAAAGAACAAGGTAAAGTCAAATGAACTTGCAATTGAACTCAATGTTTCTGAAGATACAATCAGAAGAGATCTAAATCAATTATCGCATAACGGCTTGATTTTAAAGGTGCATGGTGGAGCATTAGCTACACATCAAAATATTTATCAATTCAATGAAAGCTCTATTTTTAATAGAGAAAATAAAATTAAGGTTGCATCGAAAGCTATCTCCTTGCTAAAAGATGGTCAAGTTGTGATCATGAGTGGGGGTACAACAAACCTTGAATTATCAAGACTAATTCCTCAGGATCTTAAATTAACTATTTATACTTATAGTTTGCCTATTGCAATGCAACTGGTTGAACATCCTAATGTTGAAATAATTTTAATAGGAGGAAAGCTTCATAAAAAAGCATTGGTTACGGTGGGAGTTGGTGTAATAAAAGTTCTTTCTAAGGTCAAAGCTGATATTTGTTTTTTGGGAACCAGTGGTATTGATCTGGAAGAAGGAATCACTGAAGTTGGTTATGAAGTATCATTTGTAAAACGTGTGATGATCGCTTCTTCTGATAATATAGTTTCATTGTTAACATCAGATAAACTGAATACTACACAAAGATATCCCATTTGCGATTTGAATGAAATTAATAAAATTGTAACCGATCTGGATCCAAATGATCCAATTCTTAGTCCTTTTGTCAGAAAAGGAGTGGAAGTGTTATAAACTCTGCACTAATATACGCGCTTTCAGTTGCTTGTTAATCCGCTGTAATTAAGCTACTTATACAATATTCACGACAATTGATAAGGTAGTGGTGTTTGATAAATGAAGATTTGTCTAATATCATGCATTATCTTGCGGTTTTATTGAATAATAATCTTTATATTAGCAGGGTAATTAGCAATTGAAGGAATGAAAAGATTTATGATACACTTTGCTATTACACTTTGAAGTATAAATATAACATAGTTTGTTTCAATTATTTTATTTGAGTAAGTATAGTTTAAGGGAGTAGCTTGAGAAACTACTCCTGGCTATATTTCATTTTGAATAAATTATAGAGTTGAATTTTTAAATAAGGTGTTTATCAACCTGAAAAATATAAAAAAATAGAACACTTTGAGCACTTTACTTATTTTTTCGATCATTGCGATTTATTTTGGTGTTATCATGGCCATTTCTTATTTCACATCAAGAAATAGAAGTGATGAATCTTTTTTTACCGGTGATAGAGAATCTCCCTGGTTTTTAGTGGCATTTGGAATGGTTGGTGCAGCTCTTTCAGGAGTTACCTTTGTTTCTGTTCCCGGTATGGTAGGAAACAATAATTTCTATTTTTTTCAATTTATTTTAGGTAATGTTGTAGGGTATTTGTTTATTACCTATGTGTTAATTCCTCTCTATTATAAATTGAATTTAGTTTCAATTTATGGATATTTAAATGAGCGTTTTGGTGTTAAAACATATAAAACAGGATCGTTTTATTTTCTTCTTTCTCAATCATTCGGAGCTGCATTACGGTTGCTTTTGGCAGCTAAGATCTTACAGTTTGCTTTTTTTGATAAATTGAATATCCCTTTTTATTTAACAGTAATTATCATCATGATTATGATTTGGTTATATACTAATAAATCAGGGATTAAGACGATTGTATGGACTGATGCCCTGCAAACATTTTTTTTGATCTCAGCTGCTGTTGTTACCATTGTAATGATAACAAGTTCCTTAAATTTAAGTTTTAACGATTCGATTGATGCAGTTGTAAATCATAAATACTTCAAAGTGTTTAATTGGGAGCATAAAGCTGGGAGTAATTTTTTCAAGCAATTTATTTCAGGATTTTTAATTGCTGTAGCCATGATGGGGTTGGATCAAAATATGATGCAAAAATCACTGACCATTAAAAATATGAAGGATGCTCAAAAGAATACGCTTACTTTTAGTTTGATACTGGCAGTTACACAATTCTTATTTTTGGGCTTAGGCATCTTATTGTACCTGTATGCTGAAAAAAATAATATTTCATTGCCAATTGGGGAAAATGGCGAATTGTTAGATACCGATACATTATTTCCAAATTTAGCGATCAATCATTTGGGGTTAATCGCAGGAATAAGTTTTCTATTAGGAATTATTGCGGCGTCATTTTCAAGTATTGATTCAGCTTTGACTGCTTTAACCACATCCTTTACGTATGATTTTTTAGATATTACATCAAAGAGTAGTAAAGAAAAACTTAAACTTAAGAACTATGTAATGTTTGGTTTTTCGGTTATCATATTTGTAATTATCATGGCCTTTTCAGGAAGTAGGGGTGATGTTATTTCTACTATTTTCTATGTAGCAGGTTATACTTACGGACCACTTTTAGGTCTGTTTTTATTCGGAATGTTCACTAAAATACAGGTAAAGGATAATTATATTCCTTTGATAGCAGTGCTGGCACCTGTATTGACCTATTTATTAAATATTTATTTTAAAAATCAGTTTGATTTTGATTTTGGGTTTTTAAATATTGCTATAAATGCATTTTTAACTGTCCTGGGATTATTAATTGTAAAAAAAAGAAATTAAAAGATGTCATTAAATTCAATCACAGAACAATCATCTTATTATGATGATCTTGAAAATATGAGTATTATTGAATTGCTTACGAATATCAATAATGAAGATAAAAAAGTTCCACTTGCTGCTGAAAAAGCTTTACCTCAGATAGAGGCTCTGGTAGAAAAACTAGTTGAAAATTTTTTATCAGGAGGCAGATTATTTTATATAGGTGCCGGGACAAGTGGAAGGTTAGGTGTATTAGATGCTTCTGAGTGTCCACCAACTTATGGTGTACCTGATGACTGGGTGATCGGTTTGATTGCGGGTGGTGATGGAGCATTACGAAAAGCGGTGGAAGATGCAGAGGATAATACGGAGCAGGCTTGGAAAGATTTGAAAAAGTTTGATATCAATTCAAATGATTTTTTAGTTGGAATAGCTGCTTCAGGAGGAACTCCTTATGTTGTTGGAGGATTAAAAGATGCCAATAAAAATGGTGTTTTAACCGGATGTATCACTTGTAATATTAATTCAAAAGTTGCTGCTGTTTCCAAATATCCGATCGAAGTAATAGTAGGCTCTGAATTTGTTACCGGAAGTACAAGAATGAAAGCAGGTACAGTTCAAAAGTTGGTACTTAATATGATTACAACTTCCTTAATGGTGAAATTGGGTAGAGTAAAAGGAAATAAGATGATAGATATGCAGCTTACCAATAAAAAACTGATAAAACGGGGTACTCTTATGATTTCAAAAGAGTTAAATATTGATGAAGATTTGGCAAAAGAATTATTATTAAAATATAAAAGCGTTAGAAATGCCGTTGATAATTATGTAGAAAAGTAATTGAATACGATTATTTTATAAGCTAAACCCCATTTGGAATTGATTTTTAAATGGGGTTCTTTTTTATCTAAATGTAAAAATTTATATAATGAGATTGCATATCAGTGTTCACATGAAGATGATATAGTTTGGCATATCCTTTAAATAAGTATATTTTTACAATAATTTTTAATCATAAGCATGTCTGATCATAAACAGTTTGGGTTGTTAGGTAAAAATATTTCTTATTCATTTTCAAAGAAGTATTTTACAGAAAAATTTAAGGAACTTCATTTAGATAACTATACATATCAAAATTTTGATCTGCAGCAAATCGAAGACTTTCCTTTGATCCTTCATGAAAATATGAATCAACTTAAAGGATTCAATGTTACAATTCCCTATAAAGAAGCAATATTTAAATATTTAGATGAAGTTGATACAGATGCAGAAACAATTGGAGCAGTAAATGCTATTAAAGTTCTTAAAGATTATAGATTAAAGGGTTTTAATACAGATGCTTATGGATTTGAGAATTCATTGAAACCATTATTAAAAGGGCATGAAAAACATGCTTTGATATTGGGTACAGGTGGAGCATCAAAAGCGGTTGGATTTGTTTTAAATAAGCTAAAAATAAATTTTAAATTTGTTTCAAGAACTTCAATAAATAATAATACAATTACCTATTATCAATTAAATGAGCAAGTTATTAATCAATCTCATGTTATCATAAATACTACGCCTTTAGGAACATATCCAAATGTGGAAGATCTGCCGGATATCCCTTATGAGTTTTTAACCGGGAATCATATTTTGTATGATCTTATATACAATCCTGCTGTCACTTCTTTTTTGCAAAAAGGAATAGAAAAAGGATGTGTTGTAAAAAATGGTGAAGAAATGCTTAAATTACAGGCTGACAGGTCATGGGAAATATGGAACTCCTGATCTGGTTGTAAAACTCAATTTATTATCAAATGAGAGTGCTAATTCTTATTAACAATAAAGCAACTTTAGTTAAATAAAACCATCTATTTTAAGCAGATATTTTGCGAATTAAGATGCTATTAGTATCTTTCGAAACTTTTAAAAGTATAATATAGGAACTTTAAACATTATAAGATGTTAGACAATAATACGGAAGATTTATCTTCGAAAGAGGAAACTGAAAAAACAGATAGTAAACCTGCTAAGAAAGAGGAGGTGACAGTTGAGAAAAATGAGATTGAAAATGTAGATGAAACGAAGGATTTATCTGTTGAAGAGAATGATTCTGCTGTTGAAGAAAAGGTAGTAGATGTGGAAGATAAGGTTGTAGATAGCAAAGAAAAATCAGAAGTGAAGTCAGAAAAATCTGAAGAGAAGCCTGAAGAGAAAATTGAAGGATCAGAAAAGGAAGATGCTGAGAAAGCTGTATTAGAAGAGAAGGAGGAAGAATCGGTTGTTAAGCACGAAAAGCCAGAAGTGAAGTCAGAAGAATCTAAAGAGAAATCTGAAGAGAAAATTGAAGTGTCAGAAAAGGTAGATGCTAAGGAAGCTGCATCAGAGGAGAAGAAGGAAGAACCGGTTGTTAAGCATGAAAAACAAGAAGTTCCTGTTTATGATTTCTCTAAATTTGATCTGGATGAATTGGTTGTAGCAATTCAAAACCTGCTTGAAAAGTATCCGATTAAGGAAGTGAAAAATCAAATAGAAAATTTAAAAACAGACTTTAATAAAAAGTTTAAAAGTTTTATAGCGGAGAAAAAAGCTGAATTTATCAAAGAAGGTGGAAATGAGATAGATTTCCGATTTGATTCTGTAGTTAAAAAGAAGTTCAATGATCTGGTGTTTGAATTCAAAAAGAAGAGAAAGCAATTCTATAAAGATCTTGAAAAAGAACAGAAGGAAAATCTGGAAATCAGATTGCAATTGATAGATCAGCTAAAAGAATTGATCGATACTGCAGAGCCTTCAACAATGTACAAGAATTTCAGTAGTTTGCAGGATGAATGGAGAAAAGTTGGACAAATACCACATACAAAATACAATGATGTTTGGAGAACGTATCACCATCATGTAGAGCGATTTTATGACCTGTTACATTTAAATAATGATTTTAGAGATCTTGATTTTAAACATAATCTGGAAGAAAAAACCAAACTTGTTGAAAAGGCAGAAACACTCGCTGAGCATAAAGATGTAAACCATGCTTTTAAAGAACTGCAGATATTACATCGATTATGGAAAGAAGATATTGGTCCCGTAGCCAGAGATCTAAGAGATGATATTTGGGACAGGTTTAGTGAGGCTACAAAGAAAATACATCATAAGCGTCATGAGTTTCAGGATAAATTAGATGCTAAATTAGTAGAGAATATCGATGTAAAACTCGCTATTATTGATAAGATTAAGGCTATTAATATTGATGGTATTACTTCGCATAAACTATGGCAGGATAATATAAAATCCCTTGAGAAACTAAGAGATGAGTTCTTTTCAGCTGGAAGGGTTCCAAAATCAAAAAATGAGGAGATCTGGCAATTGTTCAAGGATGCGACGAAAAGCTTTAACAAGGCAAAGAATCAATTTTACAAAAGCATCAAAAGTGATCAGATAGAAAATTTAAAGAAAAAAATGCTACTTGTTGAACAGGCTGAATCCTTAAAAGATAGTGATGAATGGGATCTAACCACAGAAGTTTATAAGAAAATTCAATCTGAATGGAAGAAAATTGGACACGTGCCAAGACGAGATTCCGATAAGATCTGGAAGAAATTTAAGGATGCCTGTAATCATTATTTTGATAGACTACATGACAGGCAAGATGGTGTTGATAAGGAAAAAACAGAAATTTTCAATAAGAAAAAAGAATTGTTAGCTCAGTTTAAGGATCAGACGGATGAGTTAAATTCTTTAACGCTTGATCTGGTAAATGAGTATATCAAAGACTGGAGAAATCTGGGTCCTGTTCCTATGAAAATGCGCCATATTGAGTCAAAATTCAGTAAAGCGTTGGATACAGCATACAAAAAATTGAATATTGATAAAGATGAAGCCATCTTTTTAAGGTTTAAAAATACGATGGATAGTTATGTGGAGCAAAATGACGCTCGCAAAATTGATAGTGAACAGTTGTTCATCCGACGTAAAATTGATGAAATAACCAAAGAGATCAAGCAATTGGAAAACAATATTAGTTTTATATCAAATGCCAGTGAAGATAATCCTTTGATCAAAAATGTTTATAAGAACATCGAAAAGTATCATAAGGATGTTGAGATCTGGAAGAAAAAATTAAACTATATCAAACATTTAGATTATTAAATTTAAGATCCTGCGATAAGCAGGATTTTTTTTACTTACAAACTACAAAAGATCACAAGTAATTCTTATTATATTTGTGATGATAAATTATACAGATTATGTCAGATGATAAAAAGGTAATTTTCTCCATGAGTGGAGTTAGTAAAACCTACAAAAGCAGCAACAAGCAGGTTTTAAAAAATATTTATTTGAGTTTTTTTTACGGAGCTAAAATTGGAATTTTAGGATTGAATGGTTCGGGTAAATCAACTTTGTTAAAAATAATTGCCGGAATTGACAAGGAATATCAGGGGGATGTTGTGTTCTCACCAAATTATACTGTTGGATTTTTGTCGCAAGAACCAGAACTGGATGATTCTAAAACAGTTATTGATATTGTAAAAGAAGGAGTTTCTGATACGGTTGCAATTTTAGATGAATACAATAAGATCAATGATATGTTCGGGCTTGAAGAAGTGTATTCAGATGCAGATAAAATGGACAAATTAATGGCTCAGCAAGCGGAATTGCAAGATAAAATAGATGCTTTAAATGCCTGGGAATTAGATACACAATTAGAAATTGCCATGGATGCTCTTAGAACACCAGTAGGTGAAACACCTATAAAAAACTTGTCAGGAGGAGAGAGACGTAGGGTTGCTCTTTGCAGACTTTTATTACAACAACCAGATGTTTTATTATTAGATGAACCTACTAACCATTTAGATGCAGAATCTGTGCATTGGCTGGAACATCATTTGGCACAATATAAAGGAACTGTGATCGCAGTAACGCATGACAGGTACTTTTTAGATAATGTTGCAGGATGGATTTTAGAACTGGACAGAGGAGAAGGAATTCCCTGGAAAGGAAATTATTCATCATGGTTAGAGCAAAAAACAGATAGAATGGCAAAAGAAGAAAAGACAGCTTCCAAACGCCAAAAAACTTTGCAACGTGAGCTTGAATGGGTAAAAATGGCACCAAAAGGCAGACACGCAAAATCAAAAGCCCGTTTGTCAAGTTATGATAAGTTGATGAACCAGGATCAAAAATTAAAGGAAGAAAAGCTTGAAATATATATACCTAACGGACCGCGTTTAGGTAATAATGTTATTGATGCTATTGGAGTTTCCAAAGCTTTTGGAGAGAAACTTCTGTATGAAGATCTGAACTTTAAATTACCTCCAAATGGAATTGTTGGAATTATTGGTCCGAATGGTGCTGGTAAAACAACAATATTCAAGATGATCATGGGGGAAGAGAAGCCTGATAAAGGAGAATTCATAGTTGGTGAAACTGCCAAGATCGCTTATGTAGATCAAAGTCATTCTAATATTGATCCCAATAAATCTATCTGGCAAAACTTTTCAGATGAGCAGGAATTGATCATGATGGGAGGTAAACAAGTGAATTCAAGAGCCTATTTGGGAAGGTTTAATTTTGGAGGAGCCGAGCAGAATAAAAAGGTTTCTACCTTATCAGGAGGTGAAAGAAATCGTTTGCATTTGGCGATGACCTTGAAGGAAGAAGGGAATGTTTTATTGCTCGATGAGCCTACTAATGATTTGGATGTGAATACCTTGCGGGCTTTGGAAGAAGGTTTGGATAATTTTGCCGGTTGTGCTGTTATCATTTCACACGACAGATGGTTTTTAGACAGAATTTGTACTCATATTTTAGCTTTTGAAAGTAATTCTCAGGTTTATTATTTTGAAGGTAGTTTCTCAGAATATGAGGAGAATAGAAAGAAACGTTTGGGTGGAGATCTAATTCCGAAAAGGATAAAGTATAAAAAATTAATCCGATAATCTTATCGATGAATTCAAAAGTAAAAAATATTCAAACAGAGGTTTTATCAAAAAATTGGTATACATTAAATAAGATCGATTTTGATTACCAGTTAAAAAATGGTGAGTGGGTTAGGCAATCCCGGGAGAGTTATGATCGGGGTAACGGTGCTTGTATTTTACTTTATAACACCCATAAAAAAACGGTTGTTCTGATCAAACAATTTAGGATGCCATCTTATGTAAACGGAAATAGAACCGGAATGATGATAGAGGTTTGTGCCGGACTTCTAGATGGTGATGACCCGGAAACCTGTATCATTAAAGAAACCGAAGAAGAAACAGGATATAAGATCAAGAATGTAAAAAAGGTTTTTGAATCGTATATGTCTCCGGGAGCTGTTACCGAAATTATTCATTTTTTTGTTGCTGAATATGATGAACAAATGAAAGTTAGTGAAGGAGGAGGTTTGGATATTGAACATGAAGATATTGAAGTTTTGGAGTATGATTTTGAAACTGCTGTGCAAATGGTGAGAAATGGAGAAATAAAAGATGCCAAGACCATTATGCTTATACAATTTGCTCAGATCCATCAATTGGTAAATTAGTTTATCTATTTACTATCTATAAATTTTCATAAAATATATTAACTTTTCTGTTGACTTTTTTCGATTAAAATCACAAAGGATAAAATGTAATTTTGATACGAGAAGATTTTCTGCATTATTTATGGAAATTTCAGTTTTTTACACATAAAAAATTGTTGACCACAGATGATAAACCTATCCAAATATATAAAGCCGGAGAGCATAATATAAATGCCGGTCCAGATTTTTTTAATGCAAAAGTTTCGATAGATCATCAATTGTGGGCAGGGAATGTAGAAATTCATGTAAAATCTTCTGATTGGTATCTGCATCAACATGAAAAGGATTCCAGTTATGATAATGTAATCCTGCATGTAGTATGGCAGCATGATGTTGATATTTACAGAAAGAACAATTCGGTTGTTCCTACTGTTGAATTACAAAAGTTTACTTCTCAGAGTTTATTACTCAATTATCATAAATTATTTTCAAAAAAATCAAAATATATACATTGCGAAAACGATATTTCTAAAGTAGATAATTTCGTTTTAAATAATTGGTTAGAAAAGCTTTATATAGAAAAATTAGTATATAAATCAAATCTAATTTTAGAGTTATTGCTTCAATCCAATAACGATTGGGAGTCTGTTTTATTTAAACTTTTAGCAAAGAATTTTGGTTTAAAAGTGAATGGTGATGCATTTTTGAACCTGGCAAATTCATTTGATTTTTCTATTCTTCGTAAGGAACAAAATAAACTTCAAAATATAGAAGCTTTGTTGTTTGGGCAGGCTGGATTATTACAGGAAGATCATAAAGGCAGATATTTTAAAGATTTAAAAAAGGAGTATCAATTTTTATCTTTAAAATATGGTTTAGCCCCATTATTTAAGAATCAATTTCAGTTTTTTAGATTGAGACCCAATAATTTTCCAACCATTAGAATTGCTCAGCTAGCCAATTTGTACTTTGTACAAAAGAATCTGTTTTCAAAGATTTTGGATAGGAAAAATCTAAAAGATTATTATGCAATTTTAGCTAATGGAACTTCAGAATTTTGGAAAACGCACTATAATTTTAGCAGTATTTCGAAGAGATCGAATAAATCACTTACAAAGCCTTTTATTGACCTTTTGTTGATCAATACGATTATACCTTTATTATTTGTCTATGA
>Ga0190293_1000727_pt1 | contig 11714 bp, 11 predicted proteins | sample 48693001_MG_FD_161671 | JGI IMG/M metagenome (GOLD analysis project Ga0190293, IMG submission 161671) | Hydrothermal vent microbial mat bacterial communities from Southern Trench, Guaymas Basin, Mexico - 4869-30-0-1_MG | ecosystem: Environmental > Aquatic > Marine > Hydrothermal vents >... | reverse complement strand
TGGAAGACTACCACGTTGATAGGCTATAGGTGTAAAGGCAGTAATGCCATAGCCAAGTAGTACTAATAACCCATAAAGCTTATGTATGGTATCTCCTGATCTTCGGATCAGGGGATCCGGAACTTTTTTTTTAATGTTTAATTACGATCATTATTTTAATGTGTCAACTTTTACTGAATTGAAAGATTAAAACAATAAAAGATTCAATAATTTTTAAATCATTGAATTATTTAATTTTTCAATTAACAGCTTAAGGTGATTATAGCGATAGGTCTCACCTCTTCCCATCCCGAACAGAGAAGTTAAACCTATCAGCGCTGATGGTACTGCCTCTGGGTGGGAGAGTAAGTCGTTGCCTTTCTTTTAAACCTCTAACATGTAATTGTTAGAGGTTTTTTTTGTTCAAATAAACTAGATGGGAGAGTCCCGATACGCTCCGCTATTGGGATTAATTTCTATTACTGTATTTACTTCGCTACGCTAGTAACTACAGATAGTCATTAATAAGTCGTTGCCTTTCTTTTAAACCTCTAACATTTACTTGTTAGAAGGTTTTTTGTTTATGAATATATGGAATGAAACAGAACTAATTCCAGATAATGTTCAGTTAGGAGTTTTATTTGAGCCTTAATTTAATAGTCAAGAAGATAGTATCTGTACCGTAGTTAAAAGATAGAAAACTAATTAATAAACAATTAGTCTTTTGGCAATTTGATTATTCCCATCTACAATTTTTAAGAAATAAATCCCTTTACTAGCCTGCGATAGATTTAAAGAATAATAGGAGCTATAAATATTTTTTTCCTGAAAGATTAATTTACCCGTAATATCAAAAACAGAAATATCCATTTTTTCAAAACTCTGACGACGAATATTAAAAACAGCAGTAGATGGATTTGGGAAAACCACTAAACTGTTTTTGGTAACATCATCTACAGCTAAAATGGCAGAAGCTGCAATTGTAAAATTATCAATGGAAGCACCCTCACCATTTTCTGCCTGATCAGTAGCAAAAATAAAACGAAAAATAATATTACTCTCATCAGAAAAAGATGATAAATTAAAACTGTATTCTTTTAAAGTTGCATCAGTACCGGTCCACTGTTTACCAACAGTAATTGGCCTTTGTGCATCAATAAAATCACTGTTGTACCAATTTGGGTCATTAGCAGTTCCCAGTATATGCCATGATTCACCAGAGTTTATAGAATATTCTAAATACAAAACATCCCAATCTAATTCAATATCAAAAACCATATCAAACTTCAATATAGGATTCTCCAATTTAGACAGATCATAACAGGGAGAAATAAGATAACTCGTCGTTTCATCAGTATAATTACCTGTGGGATTAGTGATATATGAATTATCAGTTTTATCTAAAAAGAGGGTTGTTGTTGCTAAACCTTTTTGCCATAAATCTACTGAGTTGCCCAGAGTTTGAGTTAACCATATATCTTCGTTAACATCACCAAAAGTATTAATATACAGCCCTTCACCTGAGTTATTGGAAGTGAATGTCGCATATAGAATATTATTATCAGAAAATGAATCATTAGCCACTGTTGCTTCTACTCTTAAACTATGAAATCCAATATCTATATTATTGTTATTTGGTAATTCAATCTCTATGATCTCATTTGGAGAAACAGCACCGGTATAGGTGTACTCATAAGGTTCATCATCAACATAGTACACAATATCAATAGAATTAAAAGAATTCAGACCATTATTTTTGATGGTAATTTTTGGAGTAATACCATTACATTGAACACTATTATTCGTGTTCACAGCTAATAAACTAATGTCTTTATTTGCTTTATTAACTACAATTGGTGATTGCCATACACCTCTTCCATATGTGCCGACAGTTATAAGTTCATCTTCAATATTGATTTCAATATCATTGATAGGAACATTTGGTAAATTATTAGCAAATAATTCCCATTCTGTCATATTATCATTGATGTGGTAAACACCTATAATTGTTCCAAGATAAAGATCGTTTGTTAAACTTTGATTTTGATGTTTAATTACCAATTTAGGCTCATTGGGTAAATTAAAACTTATATCTGTCCAATTATCTCCTCCATCATTAGATTTATAAACCGCACCATTGAATCCATTGTTGGAAATATAAATAATATCACTATTCTGATTATTTATAGCAATAGAACTGATGAATCTAGGGAAAATAAAGGTGATTTCATTAAAAGTTACTCCACCATCAACACTTTTAAATAATTTATTTGATCTAGAGGTAAAAATAATTTGATTATTTGAAGCAGCTATCGCAATGTTATTCAAATCCCCTCCAAAAACCTTTCCAGAAACAGCTTGCCAGTCATTATTCTCATATTTGTACAGTTTGGAATAACCTGCATACAATACACTTTGATCATTTGATACAAGGGGAGTTATCCAATTACCACCTCTGTCACTTGAACCATTTGTCTCATCACTTGGGGCGTTAGCAACTGTACCACCTTGTGTTTCTCCAGCATTATAGGTTACGTTTAAACTACTTCCAAATTGTGTGAAACCGTAGTAAGTGTTTTTATTATTTGGATCAACGGCATTGTCCATTCCATCACCACCGTGGTATACATGCCAAGTATTATTGCTTCTTGCAAATCCACCATTGTCCTGTAGTCCTCCTGCAATATTTGCAGCAGATGTTTTTGCTGTTGATATTCTATAGTACTGGCTTATATTTAAGGTTTCAGTCAGATCTGTAAAACTGTTGGCGTTATTTGTGGATTCATAAATCCCACCATCCGTTCCTGCGTACAATTTGTTATTAAAAAAGCGCAAAAAATGAATGTCTGCATGGGTGTAGGAAGGTTGTGATGGAATTCTCCAATCATTTTTTTTACTAAAAGTTTCTCCACCATCAATAGAACGCCAAATATCAAGTACCCCAACAAAAACAAAATCGGCATTTGCGGGAGAAACTGTTAGAGCCATATCATACCAGGCTTGTCTACTGCCTCCAAAAATATCAGTTGTAACCCCAGTTTTAGTGAAGGTATCTCCGCTATCTGTCGATTTATAAAGTCCTTGGAAAGAATTATCAGTTTTGGCACTAAGTACATAGACAATATTTGGATTTGCCGGACTAACATCAACTGCAAATCGTGAAGATGACACCGGTAATTCTGAAGTGATCACCACAAAATTATCACCAGAATCTTCAGATTTGTAAAACTTAGATCCCGAAACAGCATAAATCGTGGTTGGATCACCAGGTTTTAATTTGAAATCTTTAATATTTCCAGATAGGTTTTTATCCCAATTTTTACCTGCATCTGAACTTTTATAAAATCCTGTATTTGTTGAAACCCAAATAATATCGGAATTATTAGGATGAATGTAGATCTCATTTGATGTAGCACTTGTAGAAGAAAAATCCAAGCCGGTCTTCCCCCAGGAAGCTCCTCCATCTATTGATTTTAAAACACCTACACTGTAAGTATCTCTGGCATCGTCATCTCCTGTAGATATGTATATGATTTTTGAATCGTTTGGGTCGATAGCAATACCCGACACCCCTATTTGTGGTAAATGATCGGATAAAGGCAACCAAGTTATACCGGAATCAGTTGATTTCCAGATTCCTCCTGATGGTGCTCCAACATAAAAGGTGTTTGCATTGTTCGGATCAATGATAAAGGTATTAATCCTCCCTTGACCGCTTTTTACATTGGTAGTAAATGGTCCAACAGAACTCCAATTACTGATCTCACTTTGAATTATGCTTTGTGATTGTTGGGTAGCATTCCAAATCATATCAGGAGTAGCAATGGTACCATCATCCAATAAATAATTATTCCAATGATTTTCCCAACGCTTAAAAGGTTTGAAACCACTACCTTTTTTACTGTAATCTTTGTTTTTCCAATAGTTGTTAAAAGCAGTTGAAATATCTATTAAGGTCGATTTTGAATTTAAGTTCTTATTTAGGTCTTTATTCATCATCCATGGTGCATTTTCATCATGCTGACCAAAGGACAATGTAATTACAAAAAAGAAAAAGATTGTAATAAAAATTTTCATGCAAGGGGATTTTATAGCTATTTTTTGGAGTCAAATATAAGAAAAAAATACTTATCTGTACCTCAAGCCTTTACTTTATTCAGATTTATTAAATTTCCATTATTAAAGTAAAACAGTTCCTTTGATCGAATTATTGTTGAATACTATCTACAATATTGGGTAAGGTATCTGATACAACCTTTTTCTTTGTTACTTCATCTATGAATGCCTTTAACTGAATGTTTAAATTTTCTTGACTAACAATATTGTTGATTTTTATGTTAAGAGCCGAATAGGCGTTTAAAATGTTCTTATTCTCTAAAATTACCTCCTCTTCTGTTATCTGATTGATTGTTGACATATCGGCTAATCTTAAAGCTTCAGTATTTAAGACATTTAGTCTTATTTTTACCGATGAATTGTCGAGTTTTTCTACTCTTATTGAATCTTTTAATAGTTGTGTTAGTTCTGCCAAATGTTTAGCGTTTAAAAGTGAGTTAGTAATTGAAATTTCTTTGTATTGTTGAATATATTCATTGATATTTTGGTATTCTATCCAGTTTTCAGTCAATTTTTTTGCTTTAGGCGACAGATCAATAATGTTATTTCTCGTTTTAGAATGATTGACTGGTTTTGATTTCTGTTCTGGAACTAACTCTTTTTTTGAATTTGAATTGTTACATGAAACTAATGTAAATATTAAAATAAAGACAATATATAAATTTTTAACAGACATAATTAAACCTAGAATTAATAATCAAAAATAGGAATTATTTTTTAAGAAATTGAATTGAAAATGCAATACTTGAGCTGCAGTATTATTCGCTATATTTGCAAGGTTTAAATAAATACAGCAATGGATCAAACTATACTTATAATAGGTTCCAGTGGGCAAATTGGAACAGAACTTGTTTTAAAATTACGAGATATTTATGGCAATGAAAATGTTATAGCCTCAGACATTAGAAAAGGAAATTACGAAGTTATGGAATCCGGTCCATTTGAATTACTGGATGTTACTAATAAAGAAGATATTTTAGAAGTTGTTAAAAAGTATAATATAAAGCAAGTATATTTAATGGCAGCAATGCTTTCGGCTATAGCTGAAAAAAATCCCAAAAAAGCATGGGAATTAAATATGAATTCTCTTTTTAATATCCTGGATCTTGCAAAAGGAAATATTATTGAAAAGATCTTTTGGCCCAGTTCTATAGCCGTTTTTGGTCCTGAAACACCAAGGCAGTTCACACCACAAAAAACTATAATTAAGCCTACTACGGTTTATGGTATTAGCAAATTGGCTGGTGAAAATTGGTGTGCATACTATAAACAGAAATATGGAGTGGATGTGAGAAGCGTTCGATACCCGGGTATAATAAGTTACAAAACAACTCCAGGAGGTGGTACAACAGACTACGCAGTTGAAATTTTTTATGAGGCAATTAGGAAAAAGAAATACACCAGTTTTTTAAATGAAGATACAACATTACCAATGATGTATATGGACGATGCGATTGAGGCTACAGTAAAATTAATGCAATCTGATAAAACTTTAGATTACACTGCTTATAATATTGCTGCTATGAGCTTTTCACCTAGGGAATTAGCTGAGGCGATCAAAAAATATATTCCTGAATTTCAAATTAACTATAGAGAGGATTCCAGGCAAGAAATTGCTAATTCCTGGCCAGAGAGCATTGATGATTCCCAGGCGAAAGAAGACTGGGGATGGCAGTCGACCGTTGACCTGAATAAATTAGTCAAGTCTATGTTACAAGGTTTACATTATTCTATCTAGTTAGGTTCTATCTTTGTTACGTCTAAAGAAGAATAAAAATTTTAAAAATGGTTAGAATAATTAAAGATAGTTTGGAAAAATCACATAGCTACTTGGAGTATAAGCAAATGATTTTGAATTTATTAGAAGACGGTAGGTCTACCGGAATTGAACAGAATGAAAGTTTATATAATTTTTCGAAACTCAATGATAAAAGAATGAAGCGCTTGGATAAGCAGACCAAACTATCTCAAAGAACAGAAGAAAAACTGAAAAACATTCAAAAAGATTTTACATGGCTCGTTTTAACAGAGGGTTGGTGTGGTGATGCAGCCCAAACCTTACCAGTTATGAATAAGTTTGCAGAAGCTAATCCAAAAATTGATTTGAAAGTTGTATTGAGGGATGAGAATAATGAGTTGATGAATAAGTTCTTAACAAATGGTTCTAAATCAATTCCCAAGTTGATCGTAGTTGATGAAAAAACAAATAAAGTAATCAGTTCCTGGGGCCCTCGATCAAAAACAGCTACTAAAATGGTATCTGACTATAAAGAGAAACACGGTAAAATTGATGCAGAATTTAAAAGACAGCTACAAATTTGGTACAATAGTGATAAAGGAATAAACATTGAAGATGAAATTGTTGAACTGATAGATATAATGAAATAATTTGATGTTAGTTGATTATAAGTCCATAGCAAAAGCTTCCAAGGTTTTTATATACCCTTCCAGCAGGAAACTCTATAAAGACGAGCTTCCTGTGTTTCTTGAGAAAATAGAAAAGTTTTTATTAGAATTCAAGGAGGTAGATTCATTTTTTGAGATTAAATATTCACGTTTTATTGTAATATTCATTTCAGATCAAACATCTTTGGATTTGAAGAAGAATGACGACTTGGTCTATTTTATACAAAGTCTTGAAAAGGAGTTTAAAATAACTCTTTTAGATAAAGTTAATGTTTGCTTTAAGCAAGGAGAATATGTTCAGTTAAAAGAAATACCAGAATTTAAAAAATTAATAAAGAATAAAGGGGTTTCAAAAAAGACAATAGTCTTTGATAATCTGATCAATATAAAAGAAGAATACGATAATTGCTGGGAAGTACCTGCGGAAAATAGCTGGATCTCCCATTTTTTTAAATAGTACACAACATTAATTTTTAAATCCTATTTCACTAAGAAATTCCTTGAGAGTAACTGCGTTGTTGACTTGAGAGTCACCAATTTTTGTTCTTCGTAGCGAAGATAAATGAGCCCCTGTGTTTAAGGCTTTTCCGAAATCATTTGCAAGAGACCTGATATAGGTTCCTTTACTGCAAACAACTCTAAACTCTATATTGGGCATTTTGATCTTTGTTATTTCAAAGGATTCGATCTTTACTTTACGAGGCTTAATTTCTGTTGTTTCACCTTTTCTGGCCAACTCATAGAGTCTTACACCATCTTTTTTTATAGCAGAAAATAAAGGAGGAATCTGATCTTGAATTCCAATAAATGTATTAGCCGTTGTATGTATAGCCGTTTCTGAAATGTGATCTATCGGATATTGTTGATCTATTTCGGTCTCCAGATCATAAGAAGGTGTTGATGAACCTAGAGTTATTGTTCCTGTATATTCTTTTTTTTCAGCTTGGAACTGATCAATTTTTTTTGTGAATTTACCCGTGCAAATTATTAATAGACCTGTTGCCAGTGGGTCCAATGTTCCGGCATGACCTACTTTAATTTTCTTAATGTTATATTTTTTTTTAATTGCCCATCTAAGTTTATTCACTACTTGAAATGAAGTCCACTTTAACGGTTTGTCAATTAATAGGATTTGCCCGCTTTTATAATCTTCTGCTTCCATTATAAATAAAAATAGGAATAAGAGATGGCTATAATTCCTACGGCAAAACAATAAATGGCAAAATAATAAAGCTTGCTGTTTTTGACAAGGGAGATCATCCAGTTACAGGCAATCAGACCTGAAATAAAAGCTGCCAAAAATCCTAGTCCCATACTTCCCACGTGTTCACTCTGAAAACTGATCTCTCCGCTGTAAATGTCTTTGGCAACCTTTCCAAAAATTAAAGGAACAACCATCAAAAATGAAAATCTCGCTGCTCTGGTCCTATCCACACCCAGAAGTACCGATGTGGAAATGGTAGCACCCGATCTTGAAATACCGGGTAGCATGGCTATTGCTTGAGAAATACCAATAATAAATGAATTTTTAAAAGAAACATTTTTGTTGGTATTTTTGGCTTTGTCGGCAAGTAGTAAAAGCAAAGCCGTTATTAAAAGCATAAATCCAACCATTAAAATATTTCCATTAAAAAAAGATTCGAGTTCCTTTTCGAACATCAGTCCGATGATAACAGCAGGAATCATTGATGTGATAATTTTTAAAGAAAAAACAGTTTCTTCATTCCATTGAAATTTAAACAATCCTCTTACTATATCAAGAATGTCTTTTCTAAAAACAACCATGGTGCTAAAAGCGGTTGCAAAATGCAAAACAACAGTAAAAGTTAAACTTTCCTGCGGTACAGATTGGTCACCGAAAATTACTTTTGCAAGTTCTAAATGACCACTGGATGAAACGGGTAGAAATTCGGTCAAACCTTGTACAATACCCAGGATAATTGCTTCTAAATAACTCATGAAATTTGATCAACAAGATTAGGTTTTCTTATTTGCTTTTTGTTTTAGGATTGGCCATTATCGCATAAATTTCTATGGCAAGTCCAATTAAAACAAGTGTTGGGGCTAATCTGATACGGCGAAAATTATAGATATCTTCATTAAAGACATTAGGGTCGTCACTTCCACCACCGGTCATTAAAATAAAACCAATCAATATAATTACCACTCCAATTGTCATGATAATATAATTTCTTCTGCTAAAAAGAAACTCCCCTGTATTTTTATCTTTATTTTGTTTAGCCATGTTCTAGTTTAAGGAATTCTTATTTGAAGTTTTTGGTTAATAGTACAATTCATCGGTTCTTAAATTTAAAAAACGCTGCGTAGCAAAAAATGTACTAAGCCAGGTAATCAAGATACCCATTAGGAATATAATGCCAAATAAGCTGGCTAATTCTACTCTGTCATCAATGATATTAAATTCAGGAAAATATTTGTTTAAATAAAAAATTACTAAGGCCAGCTCGATCAATGCCAAAACAGCTCCGGCAATTCCTAGTCGTACACTTCGCAAAATGAAAGGGATTTGGATAAACCTTTTTGTCGCTCCAACCATTTGCATGGTTTTAATTGTAAATCGTTTTGAATAAACAGACAGGCGAATGGAGCTATTTATTAAAACCATAACCACTAATGTTGCAAAGCCGCTTATTAATAATATAAAAAAGCTAATTTTTTTAACATTTTTTGTCAGAAGTTCTATTAAGGGTTTGTCATAAGAAACCTCAGAAACATACTGATTCATTTTGTATTTATTTTCGATTTCCGTCATTTTCTCAGGTGTTACAAATTCTGCTTTTACATAAATATCAATTGCATTTTGTAATGGGTTATATCCTAAAAAATCCATAAAATCTTCTCCATTTTCTTTCTTGTATATTTCTGCAGCATCTTCCTTGGAAATGAATTTTGTACTTTTAGTAAATGCCTCTTCGTCAATGGAAACTTGCAAGTTTAAAATATTTTTTTTAGGCACATCATTTTTTAAAAAAAGCGTTATAGCAGCTTGCTCTTTAAAAAAGTTCGAAACCTTTTTGGTATTAAGCACTAGTAAACCTAAAATTCCAAGTAAAAAAAGAACCAGAGAAATACTAACTATTACTGAAAAATAAGAGGAACGCAATCTTCTTTTTTGATATTTTTCAAAAGATTTACTCATAAATTTAAGTGATTTTTGCAATTTGCAAGGTAATTATTTATTGATAAAAGGCAAACAAAAAAAAATGAATAAAATTAGAGGTCCTGACAGAGTTCAATCAAAACTCCATTTGTACTTTTGGGGTGTAAAAAGGCAACCAATTTTTTATCCGCTCCTTTTTTTGGTTTTTCGTTGATCACTGTAAAGCCTTCTTTTTTAAGTCGAATTAATTCTTTCTCAATATTTTCAACTGCAAAAGCTATATGATGAATTCCTTCGCCTTTTTTTTCAATATATTTTGCAATGGGGCTATTTGGGTTGGTAGCTTCCAATAATTCAATCTTATTTGGACCAACTTGAAAGAATGAAGTTCTAACACCTTCACTAAGAACTTCCTCCATTTTATAATGTTTTTCACCAAACAGGGAAGCAAATAAAAGATTTGATTTATCAATATCTTTTACGGCGATTCCAATATGCTCAATCTTATTCATTTTTAGAGTTTTATATTTATTCAAAAATAGATAATTTATACGCAAGGGATTTAGATTTTAGTGAATTTTAGTCTTATTTTTGCATTTATGGAAACAAACAGACAAAAGAGAATAGCGGGTGTTCTTCAAAAGGACCTGGTGGAGATCTTGCAAGGTGCAGCTCGTGAAGGTATGAAGGGAGTGGTTATTTCTGTAACTAAGGTTCATGTAACAGCAGATCTAGGTCAGGCAAAAGCATATTTGAGCATTTTTCCCACGGATAAGAAAGAAGAGATTTTTGAAGGAATTATAGCGAATACTCCAATGCTTAGACACGCTTTGGCGATTCGTACTAAGAATCAATTACGTCGTATGCCAGAGCTTTCTTTTTATATAGATGATTCTTTAGATCATATAGATAATATTGAATCTGCCTTAAGAGGAGATGATATTGACCCTATAAAGAACCCAGAAATTTTCACCAAAAAGAAGAAGAAATAAGACCTTGAATTTTCCATTATACATTGCCAATCGATATTTATTCTCAAAAAGCAGCAATAATGCCATAAACATTATTACGATAATTGCAACTTTGGGGGTTTTTGTCAGTACGATAGCTTTGTTTGTTGTGTTATCGGTTTTTTCGGGTTTAAAAAATTTCAGCTTGAGTTTTATTCGAACAGCCGACCCTGATTTGAAGATCACTTACGTGGAAGGGAAATCGTTTTATTATAATGACTCTATAGAAAAAATTCTTATAAAGAATAAAATTGCAGCTTATACCAAAGTTATTGAAGAACGTGTTTTTTTGAGCTATGCCGATAAATCACATGTTGCAAGTATAAAAGGAGTTGACACGAATTATACTAATGTTAACCGATTAGACACTGCTGTTTATTTTGGCAATTGGATAAATTATAATGCAAAATATACTGTAGTCGTGGGAAGCGGCATCTCAAATGCCCTTTCAGTTGGAGCGTATGATTTTTTAGAATCTCTTAAAATTTATGTCCCCAAACCCGGAAAAGGATATATAACCAATCCGAAAACAGCCTTTAATCAAATAAATACACAACCTATAGGTATTTATCGACTAACAGATGATCTGGATAGAAAATATGTTTATGCAAATTTACGTCTCGCTCAGGATCTTTTGAATTACGAAACCGATCAGATTTCCGCTATTGAATTAAAGGTTGAAGAAGATAGCAACGTAAAACAAGTTCAAAAAGACTTGCAAACTGATCTTGGAAACAAGTTTAAAGTACTGACCAGGCAGCAATTGAACTCTGTTTTTTATAAAATGCTGAATACAGAAAATTTGGCATCTTACCTGGTTTTCACCCTGATTTTGATCATCGCCTTGTTTAATGTAGTTGGGGCTATTGTGATGATGATCATTGATAAAAAGGATAATTTAAAAACACTGTTTCATTTAGGTTCAACAATTAAGGAAATTAGAAAAATATTCGTTCTGCAAGGATTTTTGCTCACTATATTCGGATTATTTGTTGGATTATTTATTGCGATTCCATTTGTGCTTCTACAAAAAAAGTACGGTTTTATTATGATTACACAATCCTTGGCTTACCCGGTCGAAT
>Ga0190293_1000726_pt1 | contig 11724 bp, 10 predicted proteins | sample 48693001_MG_FD_161671 | JGI IMG/M metagenome (GOLD analysis project Ga0190293, IMG submission 161671) | Hydrothermal vent microbial mat bacterial communities from Southern Trench, Guaymas Basin, Mexico - 4869-30-0-1_MG | ecosystem: Environmental > Aquatic > Marine > Hydrothermal vents >... | reverse complement strand
AAAATTGAATCCTTAACAAAGAAAATTCCACATATAAGATTCGATAACAGAAAGTCAGTCTGAAGCAGGTTCAACTAATATTCGCTATGATACAAACAAAAAAGGCGATGTTCACACATCCCCAATCTCCTGTTTTCGCCACCGGGACACCCTGATTAAAATTCAAATCAATCAAGCAGATATTTTTATTTTTCTTACAATTTGTTCTGTTTTATTGATCTATTTCTAATTGGTTTTAGAATTCATGATTTGTTCTATTTTCAAAGATGAAAAAGAACCAAAAAATCTTTCCCTAAAGGAGGATTTTGCTTTGCAACGGTCACCAATCGGATGAATATTTAAGAATTTAACAAAATAGTAAACACCCCCTTAATCTTTGTCTAATACATGTTCTTAGTGACCTAAATCTGCCTTTAGGACTCGATCACATTGTACATTTTGATTACGACATAATAAATAGTCTATACCACAATATTTATTGAAAATTATAATTTTAAAAACGAATTATGAATTGATGGTGCTGACCGCAGTGATAATGAATGAAGTACCGGAATTGCGTTTATCGCAGCGTAGCAAGATAAAAAGAGCATGGAGGTACGAGAATGAATGGTGCGCAGCAATCACCTTGGGCAGCAGAGATTTTTTTGTTTCTTTTTTTATCCAAAAAAAGAAAATTCCACATGTAAGATTCGATAACAGAAAGTCAGTCTGAAGCGGGTTCAACTAATATTCGCTATGATACAAACAAAAAAGGCGATGTTCACACATCGCCAATCTTTCATTTGAATCAATTCTATAAATTTTATTCCAAAATCTTAATTCTTATTCATACAACCAACCACCGTTCCCCATGGGCCACCATTAATTGCATCTACGCCATTCTGTACTAAAATTCTTGCAGCCGAACCACTTCTTGCACCACTTCTACAACATGTAATAACCGGCTTTCCTATATTTTTTATCTCTTCAATTTGAAATCCGATCGCATCCAAAGGAATATTCTTAGAACCCTGAACATGCCCTTCTTCAAATTCTTGTCTTGTTCTAACATCAATCACTACTGCATTATTCTGCAAATACTCTTCAATAGAAACGGTACTTATACCTCCTCCAAATAAATTGAAAAATCCCATAAATCACTTAATTTTTTTAGTTTTTATATATTGCAAATTTCGTGCAAAAGTAGTTAAAAATTGTAACAGGTGTTACAATAACTATTTCCCAGAATTATTCATATAATCAAGTGTTAAATTCACCATGGATGTCACACCTAATTTTAAGCCACTTTCATCAATAAAAAAGTCTGGAGTGTGATGTGAAGCTGCATCTTCCATTTTAACATCAAGAGGTCTTCCTCCTACAAAAAAATACAAACCCGGAATTTCCTTTTGGAAAAATGAAAAATCTTCAGCACCAGTGATAGCATTAATTTGAATAACATGATCTTTTCCTGCAGAATCTTGTAAAGATGGAAGCATTTGAGCTGTCAATGCAGGATCATTGTAAGTTATTGGCAATCCTTCAGATATTGAAATATCTGCAGTTCCACCATAGCTTTCAGCAATAGCTTTTACTCTAAATATCATCATGTCATTTAACTTTTTTTGCATATCAGGATCCAAGGTTCTAATGGTACCTATCATTTCAACTTCCTCAGGAATAATATTGTTACGAACACCTCCTCTTATCAAACCAACAGATATTACTGCTGCTTCTTTTGTTAGATCAGTATCACGACTAATAATGGTTTGCAGACCATTGATGATCTGTGCTGAGATAACTATCGGGTCAACTCCCCCCCAAGGTCTGGAACCATGTGTTTGTTTTCCATGTACCTTTATAACAAATCTTTGTGCGGCAGCCATCGTGCCACCAGATTTATAGGTTATATATCCTACAGGTGTTTGCGCACTAATATGCAATCCAAAAATTACATCTACATCCGGGTTTTTTAAAACACCTTCTTTAACCATCATTTTAGCGCCACCCTCTTCACCTTCCGGTGCTCCTTCTTCTGCAGGTTGAAAAATAAATTTTACCGTTCCTTTAAGGTCTTTTTTCATTTTACTGAGTACCTCAGCTGTGCCCATTAGCATGGCGGTATGTGTATCATGACCACAGGCATGCATTACACCTGTTTCAATTCCGTTATAAGTACTTTTAACCTTTGATGCAAAAGGAATTTCAACTCTTTCTGTTACCGGTAAACCATCTATATCGGCTCGCAATCCAATTACCGGACCGGCTTTACCTCCTTTTAATATACCAATAACACCTGTGTGAGCCACACCCGTTTGAACTTCCATACCCAAACTTTTTAAGTGAGCAGCTATTTTTTTTGCAGTTTCAAATTCTCTGTTTGATAACTCCGGATGTTCATGAAAATCTCTTCTCCATTCAATGACTTTCGATTCAACATCATCAATTAATTTAGTGGTTTTTTCATTTTGTGCTTGAATTCCAATAGCAAACAAGAAGATAATAAGTATTAGTTTTTTCATGTGAATATTTTTAAAGAATTAATTTGAAGTAAATCTAATAATTTTAAAACAATAATTCATATTTATTCTTATCGTTTTTAAAGGTATAGCCAACGGTCCACTCGACATAATCTGCATGTAGTTCGGTAACCTTTAATCCAACACCTATCATTATCTTTTTTTGGTTGCCTAACAAATATCTAAGGCCAACTCTATTGAACATTCTTTCTTCGAAATTTTCGCTGTTTTTATTTAAATAAACTCCAATATTAACGGGTAAATACAATCTATCTGTGATAAGCCACTCGAAAAGACCTGAGAATCCATAACTGAATTGTTTGTTGAAATCACTTTTATCATCGGTAACACGATCTAAAGAACCTGCTGTATAGAATATTTCAAATCCTGCACCATATCTAAATTTATAACTAAATTGTTTTACAGCGTAGATACCTAGAGTTGATTTGAAATAATGGTCTTCATCATATTCAAATTGTTTAACTCCAACTGCACCAAAAACACTGATCATATTAAACGGAATGAATTTGCGAAGTTTTGTTTTATCATAATACGGATAATCCTCACCAAAATCATACTCTGCAGTAACCGTTAAAGGAATCATGTTAAGACCTTTATTTGGCGCATTGAACCTTCCACTAGAAAAATGTTTAAACCCCAGTCCAAGACCTGCAACCAAATGTTTTGTTAAATTATATCTTCCTTCCATAGAAAAGGAAAAATAAAAATTCTTATGAGATCCTATTAATTTATTGAGGGGGTTGTCTTCCGCATCAAAATAATTAAAATTAAATGCCAATCCGAAACCTATGTGATACACCCAATTTAATTTTTTTCTGTGTTGCCCAATTTGTCTTTCAAAAAACCCGTATAAACCATTGGGTTCACCAAATGCATCATTGCCAAAAGCTCCTGAATAAAATCCGACTCCAAATTTTGGAGCATTATAAATTGTAGAATAAACTGTATTTTCTCTTCTTTGCCAGGCTACTCTAAGATCTAAACCATAATATTTTTCAATACCATTTTCTTTAAGTTTTGGGGAAACTCCACCATAATCGAATTTAACCTGAGCAAATACATTTCGCTTTTTCCCAAATTTAAACTTATCTGAATTTTCATTTGAAGATTGTGCATTGGAATTAGTTACAATCACAACAAACAAGATCATGAAAAAAAATAAATTGTTTTTCCTTGAAGTAGAATGTCCCTTAAAGATAAATCCTTTCAAACTCTAAATTTTTGAAGAGTGCAAATATATCTTCAAGAACTGGAAATCACAAATTTAAACCTGAAGATTTTCTTATGACTCAAATCTGTTTTCTTATTTATTAAAGCATATTGAATAATATTTATCCTAATTACTTAAAAATACTTTTAAATCCAATTGATATAATATCAGATGTAAGCCCGGTGCTTCTATCATAATGGCTATATCTCAAATCGGCATTTTTCATATAGAATTTCCAAATGTGCATTTTAGTAAAAATATCGGTATAGGAGATTCCTATACTGTATTTGTTAGAATTAAAATCTGATAAATCAAAATCTGAAGTATAAAAATCCTGCGAAGAAAGGTTCACTTCATATGGTGCAAAATAATCTGCTTTGGTTTGTGTGTAATATCTGTAAGCAGCATACAAAGTTAATTTATCTGTAATCTTTACAGGAATTTCAAGGTCAAGCGTATGTGCTGTAACTCCCCAATCATCTGTATAAAATCGATAATAGGTTCTTAAAACAAACATTTCATTGATATAATAATTAAAGCGCATCCCAATAGGAATTTTAAATCGACTATTCGGTAAGCGCTCTATATCATCTGCCAATTGAAAAACATCAATGTTTTGTGGTGTTGTATAGATTGGTATACTGGAAGGATTCCCGATATAATAATTGTTCCTATCAGCAAAATACACACGCTGCAAGGGACTTGACAACCAACCATTTTGCTGTACCAGATCTAAAAAGAATGAAATCTGTGCATTTTTACTCAAAATTTGAGAAAAACTAAATGATACAGAAAAAGTATTTCTATTTTTATCATCGACAAGTGTTGTACTTACAGGGTTCCAAATATTTGTTCCATTTTTATCAATTACCTCTCCATTTTGATCTAAAATATCTACACCACGAAAAAAACCATTATTCAAATCTTGATCATCACTAAAAGATTCTAATTCTATTGGAGATTGGGGGTTCCAGGTATCTAAAAAAACATTTCCCTTTATTCCAAATTCCGTATTTTTTTTATTGAACAACCAAGAATAACCACCTCCAAAACCGATAGAAGTATAGTCATATTCGGCTGCAAAGTTCACATTTGCACTCCATATTTTGTTTCTATCATCCGATGCATGGCTATAGCCAACATTTCCATTAAACCATATATCTTGTCTTGAATCACCTGACGATTCTACCCAAGGGCTTCCAATAAGTATTACTTTTCCATCAGCACCTTCAGTTCTGGTAAATGGATCCAGATTACTTGAAGAAGCAGAGGTATAGGATGAAGCTGTCGCATCAATTGTCAAAACATCATCATCATTTAACGGAATTGATATGACAATATTTGTAGCCAGGTCTGTTAACTCTTCTGTACCTATTCCACCTGTAACAGCAGCATTATCACCATCTTGCGTGTAATAACTCGTTAAAAAATAAATTTCTATATCTTCTAAAACCCTTTTTTTATATGTATTGATAGAGTCCTGCTTCGTTTGCGAATTACCCCAAGTGGCAATTAAAAGCATGATTAAAACTATTATTTTTTTCATTTTTGTTTTTATAATGGGATATCTATTTTTTAATTGCAACCACAACCTCCACCTGATTTTCCTCCATTTGCACCTGAAGCAGATTCCCTATATACTTGTGCATAAGTTTCAAATTTGCTGAATTTCAGAGAAGATAAAACCATGTCTGGATCGTTAATATTGATCTTTTCATACTCCTTAACTGCTACGCAAGAAGTTAAAAGACTCGCTGCGATTAATAAATAAATTATTCGTTTCATATTTTTTCAATATTTATATTTTTTGACTTATGTATATCACCTTTATCATCAATAATAATACATTCAATATTAGGTAATTGATTAATTCTATCGATGCCCACATCCACACCCATAACAAAAATGGAAGTAGCCAAAGCATCAGCCAGTTCAGCCTTAGAAGCAAAAACTGTTGCGCTGATAATTCCCTTTGAAGGGTACCCGGTTCTTGGATCGATAATATGCGAGTAACGTTCTCCATTTAAAATTACATACTTTTCATAATTGCCTGAGGTAACTACAGCACCACTCTTAATAGGAAAAAGACCAAAGGCGTTTTTTTTATTTAGTGGATTTGTAATAGCTACTTTCCAGTAATCACCATTGGGTTGTTTCCCCCAAGTATTCATATCACCTGATGCATTAATTATTCCTGCTTTAACGCCTTTAGAGATCAATAATTTCTTGGCTTTATCAGCAGAATATCCTTTGCCTATAGCACCAAATCCTATTTTCATTCCAATTAATTTTAAAAAGACAGTTTGATTTTCTTCATCAAGAATGATATTCTGATATCCCACCTTTTCAACCGATGCCACTATCTCATTCTTAGTTGGCATGATCTTCATGCTCCCTTTAAATTTCCAGATCTTATCCATAGAAGCATAGCTAATATCAAAAGCCCCATCTGTAAGTTTAGAAATAGCCAATGATCGATTTATTAATTCAAACAGCTCACTGTCAACCTTTACGGGTTTAATACCAGCATTTTCATTTATTTGAGATGTTTGTGAATTTTTATCCCATGAGGAAATTAATCTTTCTATTCTCTTTATTTCATTAACGGCTAGATCAATATAGCTTTTTGCTTTTAAAGAATCTTCCGCAACCACAGATATGTCATACCTGCTACCCATTAGCATTAATGTACGTCTGTACAATTGCTGGGAATTAACATTTGAAGTAAATAAAATTGCTATGTATAGAAATACTATTCTTTTCATTCAAGTTTTCTAAAAAGATGCTAATAATTTAATGTATTCATCAGGATCTACCTTTTTATAACCAGTTTTTCCAATGACATTACCCTGTTTATCTAACACAACTACAAGAGGGAAAAAACCCTCAACATTATACTTTTCAGCCAGAGCATTATTATATTCCTGCTCTTCAACAGTTAATCTGTTCGCTTTTTTCTTTGGAAAATCAAGTTTTAGTAAAACCCAGTTTTCCTCTGCATAACTTTTAAATTCTTCGGTTTCAAAAATGTATTTTTCCAGTTTAATACAAGGTGCACACCAATCTGAACCGGAAAATAACATAATAATATTTTTGTTTTCTATAGTGGCTGTTTCTTTTGCATCTTCAAAAATTGTAAGCCAATTTTGAGAAAAAGATTTCGATGAGACTAAAATAACCAAACATATTAGAATTATTTTTTTCATATTTTATTTTACTGATTTTGATCTATTATTTTATTGTAAGACGAATTTTTTATAAAAATATCCTTTTTTAATAATATAAAAGTATCTATTGTAACAAAAAAAACCTGCTATAAGCAAGGTTTTTTATATTTAATCAGTTTATATTTTATCTGGTAAACAACATCTCTCGATATTTTACCAAAGGCCATAGTTCATCATCTACCATCAATTCGAGTTTATCACAATGGTATCTTATTTGGTCAAAATAAGGTTTTACTTTGTCACAATATTTAATGGCTTTATCTTCTGGTTCTTCAATTACATTTGCTTTCTTTCGCTCTTCAACCATCGCATTGGTCTTATTTGTGATTGCTGATATATGTTCCGAAATTTTTCTTATCAGAATCAATTGCTCCTTTGCAATTATTTCAAATTCCTTACCAAAAACTTCTTTTAATCCTTTCACATTTTTTATTAGAATATTTTGGTAATTCACAGCTGTTGGAATAACATGGTTCAATGCAATATCACCCAGTACTCTTCCTTCAATTTGAATTCGAAGTGAATATTCATCCAGTTCTATTTCATGACGCGCTTTTATTTCAATTTCGCTCATCACATCCATTTCAGAATAAAGATCTATAGCCTTTTGGCTTATTTTAGCTCTTAGTGCAACCGGGGTTGTTTTATTATTGCTAAGACCTCTCTTTTTTGCTTCTACTTCCCATTCTTTGCTATATCCATTTCCTTCAAAAAGTATATCTTTTGATTGTTTGATATACTCACGCAGAACATTAAAAATAGCTTCATCCTTTTTTAGTTCTTTCGTAGCGATCAATTTGTCAACTTCAATTTTAAACTCTTTTAATTGTTTAGCTACTATTGTATTTAGAACAGTCATTGGATTCGCACAATTTGCCAAGGAACCTACAGCTCTGAATTCAAATTTATTTCCTGTAAAGGCAAAAGGAGAAGTTCTATTTCTATCTGTATTATCTAATAGTATCTCAGGTATCTTACCAACCACATTCAATTTAAGATCTGTTTTTTCCTGCGGAGATAATTTCCCGTCGGTAACATTTTCTAATTCTTTGAGAACTTTGGTTAATTGCTCACCTATAAATGCCGAAATAATTGCCGGTGGTGCTTCATTAGCTCCTAATCTGTGATCATTACTTGCAGAAGCTATACCTGCCCTCATTAATTCTTCGTATTCATGAATGGCCTTTATTGTATTAATAAAAAAGGTCAAAAATTGTAAATTACGCATAGGAGTTTTTCCTGGCCCTAACAAATTAATTCCAGTACTTGTACTTAAAGACCAGTTATTGTGTTTACCTGAACCATTGATTCCTGCAAATGGTTTTTCGTGCATTAAAACCCTTAGATTATGATTCGACGCAACCTTACCCATAATATCCATCAATAAGGAATTATGATCAACAGCCAAATTGGCCTCTTCATAAATTGGTGCCAATTCAAATTGATTTGGGGCAACTTCATTATGACGGGTCTTTACCGGAATTCCCAGTTTCATGCATTCCGATTCCAACTCACGCATAAAGCCCATAGCCCTTTGTGGTATACTTCCAAAATAATGATCGTCTAACTGCTGACCTTTTGCTGAAGAATGACCCAGCAAGGTACGACCGGTCATCACAATGTCAGGCCTTGCAATAACCAAGGCTTTATCAATTAAAAAATATTCTTGTTCCCATCCTAAAGATGCATTTACTTTTGTAACATTCTTATCAAAATATTTAGCAACTGCGGTCGCATATTTATCAACAGCTTGTAAAGCTCGTAATAAAGGTGTTTTATTATCTAAAGCTTCACCTGTATATGCAACAAATATGGTAGGAATACAAAGGGTTGTTCCATAGATAAAGGCAGGAGAGGTTGGATCCCATGCTGTATATCCACGAGCTTCAAAAGTATTTCTAATACCCCCGCTTGGAAAACTGGATGCATCCGGTTCTTGCTGAACCAATTCATTTCCTCCAAATTTTTCAACGGCATTCCCTCCTCCGATTGGTTCAAAAAATGCATCATGCTTTTCTGCAGTTCCTCCGGTTAATGGCTGAAACCAATGCGTATAATGAGTAACACCTTTTGACATGGCCCAGTCTTTCATTGAGTTTGCCACTTGGTCAGCAATTTTTCTGTCAATTTTTGTACCGTGTTTTACTGCATTCATTACACCCTCATAGGCTTCTTTGGTTAAATATTGGCGCATGGAGTTTTCACTAAACACATTCATTCCAAATTTTTCGGAATGCTTTGTTGTTTCTTTAAACGCAACAGGTTTGCGGTTTAATGTTTCTTTTAGAGCTTTAAATCGAAAAGTAGTCATTTTATAGTTTATTTAATTTTATTGCACAAAAATATGCTTTTTTATTAAATAAGTACAGACTACCCCCTATTTTTTTAGGGTGAATTTACATTTTTATTAACAATGCAATTTTACACCCCCATTTTTTCGAGTTTGATAAAAGATTAAAACTAAATCTTTCGTATAAAGAGCTTTAGATTACTTTAAAAGATTATCAGGTAAGCCAAAAACTATATATCCATCTGCCCAGACCAAGTAAAATCAATAATATTCCCTCTCTTCTTGAAACACGCCAACCTGTTCGCATGAAAATAAGAGTTAACAAGACCATCACAATTAGTAAAATCAGATTTGTACGAGCCTCTATATCTACAGGTAATTCTCTAATCAATGCCGATGTTCCTAAAACACCATACATATTAAAAATATCACTCCCTATAAGATTACCTACTGAAATCCCGTACTTACTTCTTAAGGCTGCTACTATCGAAGTCGCTAATTCAGGTGCAGAGGTACCGGCTGCAACAACTGTAGCGCCAATAACCCAATCTGAAACACCCATTATCCTAGCAAGAGAGCTGGCTGAATCTACCAAATAATGGGAGCTTGCAACTACCAATATAATGCTAACTAATAATATAAGTGGGTCGTACCATTTGTATCCATTAGCACCATCTTCATATTCAATGTTTTCTTTTTTAAAAAACAACACGCCGAGATAAATCAATAAAAGGGCAAATAAGATTGCTCCCTCTACACGACTAAGTGTTAAATCCCACAGGAAAAAGGTTAATAGAATTGTTCCAATCAATAAGAATCCGCCATCTCTAAAAACAATTTTTTTATTGGTAGACAGACTTGTGATGATCGCTGTTCCACCTAAAATAAAACCCAGGTTAAAAATATTTGATCCAACAATATTCCCAACTGAAATATCACTAATATCACGAAATGAAGACATAATAGAAACTGCAAATTCGGGTGCAGATGTTCCCATTGCAACGATCGTAAGTCCAATTACCAGTTCTGATACTCCAATTTTTTTAGCAATCCTAACAGCAGAGTCTACCAATTTCATTGCACCAAATGAAATTACAACCACACTTAAGATAACAATAAAAATATCATTTATAATTTCCATATTAAATAATCATAATTTTCTTTTTATCCATAACAGTAAAAGACACTATAGTAATTCCAATAATAGTTTTCGAAATTTAAAGTCGCAAGAACAGATCTGCAGAAACTTTAAGGAGCCAATTTTCTACCTAAAATTAAAATTACAAAACCAGCTAGCAATAGAAATAATCCATTTTAGGTTTTTACAAATATAACATTTTGATTCTAGTTTAAAAGATAAAAAAAATTGATCTAATTCTTAACTTCCAACTTTTGATTCTTCAAATAAGAAATGGGTATTATTAAATTTTTGTTAAATAACTACTTTTATAGTTATACAACTATTTCAATAGTTTATATTTGAAGTGTAAATATATTTTATGGAAAAACTCACTAACAAGGAAGAAGAGATCATGCGAGTATTATGGCATTTAAAAACAGCTTTTGTTAAAGAAGTTGTTGCTCAATTACCAGATCCAAAACCTCATTATAATACCATTTCAACCATTATTAGAAATATGGAAGAAAAAGGGTTTGTCAAACACCTCTCTTTCGGTAATACACATCAATATTCTCCGAGTGTTTCAAAAGAAGATTACCGAAAAAAATATATGCAAAAAACAATTCAAAATTATTTCGAAAATTCCTATAAAAATGTGGTATCCTTCTTTGCCAAGGAAGAAAAAATTAGTGTTGAAGAGTTAAAAGAGATCATTTCAATTATAGAAAAGAAAAATAAAACAAACTAGAAATTATGGAGTATTTAATAAAATCAACTGCGATTCTTAGCTTGTTCTATATTTTTTACAAGTTGTTTTTACAAAATGAAACCTTCTTTCAATCTATTAGGAGTTATTTTTTGATTGGGGTTTTAACTGCAATTGTTTTGCCATTTATTATCATACCAGAATATGTAGTTATTGAATCAGTTTCAATTCCCACACAGGTATTGGAGAGCAGTATAGCACAGGTATTGGAGAGTCCGAAATTCGATTGGAATCAATTCTTATTGTTTGCCTATTTGAGTGGAGTTATCCTTTTGTCTTTCCGATTTTTAATCCGGTTAGGGTCTTTAGTCTGGTTAATAATTTCTCATAAAAAAACCAAAGATGATAAATATTATTTGATACAAACCAAAAATGACATAGCACCATTTTCATTCTTTAATTATATTGTCTATAACCCTAATAAATTCAGTTCAACTGAATTGAATCAAATTATTATACATGAAAAAATTCATGCAGATCAGTTACACAGTGTTGATATTATTATTTCTCAACTGATCGCAATTTCAAATTGGTTCAATCCTTTTATTTGGTTTTACAATAAAGAAGTGCAAAAAAATTTAGAATTTATAGC
>Ga0190293_1000725_pt1 | contig 11724 bp, 8 predicted proteins | sample 48693001_MG_FD_161671 | JGI IMG/M metagenome (GOLD analysis project Ga0190293, IMG submission 161671) | Hydrothermal vent microbial mat bacterial communities from Southern Trench, Guaymas Basin, Mexico - 4869-30-0-1_MG | ecosystem: Environmental > Aquatic > Marine > Hydrothermal vents > Microbial... | reverse complement strand
TTATTGTGTTTTGGAATAACACATCTAATATACTCATATTTAGTTTATTAGTTCAATAAAATGCTACTTTTTTTATGATTAAAATCAAGTATTTATAAGCATTTTAGACCTGCGAAATTTGAGTAATTTAGTATAAGGCTTGAGTTTATTATTGCTATAATTATTATGGTTTTACTGGAGAATGATGTTCGTGAACCATTTTCCATTCACCCTTTGTTTTAACAAATAATAAAGTAATTAAATTATTGACTGTAATTTTTCCATATTCCTTATGCATCAGTATAAAATCTGAGGTAAAGGTTAAATTAGCTACATTTCCATAATATACAGCAACTTTCACAGTTCCGGGAAGAGGGGCAAATTGTATAACTCCATCTTCTTCTAAATCTTCACCAAATAACTGACGTTCATTATGTTCATTACCCGCACTATCGAAAACTTCTCCATTATTGAATTCAACAAACTTAGGTCCATAGGCATGAAAAGAGATAAGTTGGTCCATATATTCACCATCATATCCATGTCCGGCTCCGAGCATTATACTTTCTGCAATCGCCCAAAAAGTTTCTAAGACCTCTGATTGTGCATGTGAATAAGTTTGGTTAGTTACAGAACTCTTGGATAAAGACGTTTTATCAGCCGTTCCTGATTCTTCAACATACACAGGAGAATGGTGTTCGTGAACCATTTTCCATTCACCCTTTGTTTTAACAAATAATAAAGTAATTAGATTATTGACTGTAATTTTTCCATATTCCTTATGCATCAGTATAAAATCTGAGGTAAAGGTTAAATTTGCTACATTTCCATAATATACGGCAACTTTCAAAGTTCCAGGGAGAGGGGCAAATTGTATAACTCCACCTTCTTCTATATCTTCACCAAATAACTGACGTTCATTATGTTCATTACCCGCACTATCGAAAGATTGTCCTCCATTGAATTCAACAAACTTGGCTCCATAGGCATGAAAAGATATAAGTTGGTTCATAAATTCGCCATAATATCCTTTTCCTGCTCCCTCCGTTATACTTTGTGCAATGGCTCCAAAAGTTTCTAAGACCTCTGCTTGTGCTTGTGGATAAGTTTGGTCAATTACAGAACTCTTGGATCCAGATGCTTTAGAAGCCAATGCTGATTCTTCAACACTGTCTTCATTATTCGAACACCCATATAAAAGGAATAGGGATGTAATCATTACTGCTAATACTTGTTTTGTTTTCATAATAGTATATATTTAAATGGTTAATTTCTAATATTTAATGCTAAAAAAACGACTATAACGTTCGGCTAAACTGAGATGGACAGTTAAAACCTACATCATAAGTAATTTCCTAATTGGTATTTCAGCTGTTCTTGTTTTGGAGTTATTTTTTCAATGGAGAGTGATGCTCGTGGACCATCTTCCAGCCATCATCTGTATTAACAAATAATAAAGTAATCTGGTCGTTTACAACTACAAGATCATTCCCAAATTTTAATTGAAAATCGGAATGAAAAGTTAGATTAGCGACATCACCATATACTGCAATTTGTAAATCTTTTGCATCAAATTTCACTACTTCGGTTACAGCACCAAACACACTGCGTTCATGCGATTCATTTGCTGCACCACCGTTACGAGGTTCTCCATTCTTGAATTCTGTAAACTTAGGGCTATAAGCATGGAAAGCGATTAGTTTATCCATATCTCCATCTATAATGCTTTGTGCAATTGCACCAAAAGTTTCCATCACCTCTTGCTTTGCTATTGGAAATTCCGGATTAATTAAATCACGTAATGGCTCAGGGTTTATGGTTTCATCATCGTTGTTGCAACTGGAAATAATAAAACCAATAATTAAGATCATCATAAATTTTAAATTTGTTTTCATAATATTATATATTTAGGGGGTTCATAATGATTTTACAATGGGTCCGTATCAAAATAGATAGGTTATTTTTTTAATGGTGAATGGTGCTCATGTACCATCTTCCAGCCATCTTTTGTTTTAACAAATAATAAGGTAATTTGGTCGTTTACTGCAACAAGATCATCTCCAAATTTTAATTGAAAATCGGAGTGAAAAGTTAAATTTGCTACATCACCATAAACTGCAACTTTCAAATCTTTCGCATCGAATTTCACTACTTCGGTTACAGAACCAAATACTTTGCGTTCATGCGCTTCATTAGCTGCACTACCGTTACGTGGTTCTCCGTTCTTAAATTCTGTAAACTTTGGACTATAGGCATGAAAAGCAATTAGTTTATCCATATCTCCATCTTTAATGCTTTGTGCAATTGCAACGAAAGTATCTATTACTTCTTGTTTTTCTTCAGGAAACTCGTCGTTTACAAGGTCTACTTTTGATTTACAGCTGGTTAATAAAAGTCCGATAATCATAATTAATGTTAGTCTTGTTTTCATAATTTTATATTTAATTGGTTAATTTTATTGTTACAACTATTGTATAAGCTACAAGTTTTGATTTCTTATGATTTAAATCAATATAACAATGTGGAACAAAGCTAGTTACAATTGTTCTGTAACGATATAAATAATAAACGTTTCCATTGCAATCATGTATCAAATGATGGTAATTTTAGGTTTTCGATGGTAATTTTGGGTAATTTTGAAAATATAATGATTTAAAATCGGGAGTATTGTGAAGCTTTTTAATTCGTAGTTATGAGCTTTATTTCCTGTTCGTTAGTTACGAATTTGAAGTGTTAATTAATTTTTGAAAATCCAACTTTATCAAAAAGGTCTTTATATTTCTGATCATCCCGTAAGGGGATTAAAAGGGGTTCTTCTCTAAGCCAGGTCATCTCTACTTCATGACGATCATACGACTTTTGTAACCAGACATAAGTATTTTCATAATCTTTGAAATAACAATAGTAAAGTGCAATAAACCACGCAGGACTTCCTGAACTATTTGTTTCATAAAGATTCATGAGTTGATCTATGCATAATGCAGCATTTTCATTTTCGCCATCCATTTTCGCAAAAATTGCATCCAACCAAACTAAAATAGATGGATTTTCATTTGGGAATTGGATTCTTATTCTTTTCAATTGATTTCTGGACTTTTCAAATTCTTTAAGGTAAAAATATGTTCTTGTTGATCCACGCAGATAATACATATCATCACTAAACAAGGCATTATATTTCTCGAGTAATTCAAGAGCAGCATCCTTTTTACCTAGAAACATTAAAATTTCTGCCTTAAAAGAATATAAGTGACTGGTCTTTGGAGATTTTTTAATATACCTTTCATTTATAAGAAATGCCTCACTATATCTCCCGGTTTTTATAGCATAATCCAAAAGAACTCCAGTTATATTTTTATAGTCAGATCGTAACAATCTTTTTTGATAGTATTTTCCCATTGACTCAAAATCCCATTCATAATAAAATAAGCCTAAATGTAAATTGTATTCAATTTCATGGTTAACACTGTCAATACTCCTGGCTTTTAGTAATAATTGTTTAGAATTTTTCCAGGCTTCCTGCTCATTATACAAGCCCCATACCAATCCACCTATCAGCCACATTTTTGACAAGCCCAAATACGCTTCAACAAAGTTAGAATCTAATGCGATTGATTGTTCATATAAAGGGAATGCTTTATTAAAAGCGATTTTATTAAACAAACTTTTTTGATATTCGGCTTGAAGAAATAAATTATAGGCTTCCTTATTATCTGTTGGATACTTTTCTATATTTCTTATCTCATCAGGACTTAGAGTAAGATCAAGTTGTTTTACAATACGTTTAGAAACGTCATTTTGTAACTTTAATGAGTTTTCAATACTTTCATCATAAGTATTTGACCAAACATGCTTATCTTTTATATTAATCAATTGGGTAATAATTCGAACAGAATCACTGTTTTTTGATTTGGATACACTTGACGCAAGAATATAATTTACTTCAAGATTTTTTGCTATTTCTTTTATAGGAGTATTCGTATTTCTAAATTGTTTTACTGAGGTACGGGAGCTTACCAATAATTTTTTAATACCTGCTAATTTTTCAATAATTTCTTCGGTAAGTCCATTACAAAACCATTGTATATCAGATTCCGGACTATGATCGTCAAAATATAAAACGGCAATCGATATTTCATCAAGGGGGGTTTTACTTTTAATAACTGAAAATATACCGAAGATCAATAAGGCTGCACCAAGAAAATACAAAGCAAATTGAAATTTTTTAATACGGGACGAGACAATTTTTTCATCTGGGTCAATTAAGAGAGGCTTCTCTTTATATTCTCCCGGGGTAATACCGTAGTATTTACTAAAACATTTATTAAAATAAGAAGGACTACTAAACCCTACTTTATAAGATATTTCGGAAGCAGTAAAATTAGAATTTAGAATTAATTTAGCGGCTTCCTGAAGTCGGGTTTCCTTAATAAACTGATTTACTGATATTCCTGTTACAAATTTTACTTTTTTAAATGTATGAGATCTACTCCAGCCAATTTCAGATGCTAACTTGCTTACACCAAATTTTTCATCATCTAAATGATCTAAAATAATTTGTTTTACTTTATCTATAAAAGGAGTATCCATTAAACTAAATTGTAACTAAAGTTACGGAATTTTTATTAATGGTACTTTTAATCTACTTTTTACAACCTAAAAATCACTTTTTAAACTTAGAAATCCCATCATTTAACCAATCCAGATAAGCTTGAATATCGGTATTATAAGCAACATGTTCGTTTAAGTTATTTCCGTCATGGTCTAATAATACATAATAAGGTTGCGCATTGGCTTTGTATTTCTTGATCTGGAAATCACTCCATTTATTACCAATATATTTGATCTTTTTACCGGTCACTTCTGAAGTATATTGTTCACTTTCCGGTAAAGGTCTTTTATCATCAACATATAGTGAAATTAATACAATGTCATTCTTTAATATTTGCAATACACTTGGATCTGACCAAACTCTCGCCTCCATCTTTCTGCAATTTACACAAGCCCATCCTGTAAAGTCTAATAGAACAGGTTTGTTTACCTTTTTAGCATAATCCATGCCTAGATCATAATCATTAAAAGCAATGATATCATGCGGACCTAAATGTGCATCTTTAGGAATTTCACCATGGGAAACACCTTCACCGCCTCCCAGTTTTGTATAACCTACACCATAAGGAGCTTCACTATAATGCATTGGAGGAGGGAAGCCACTTATTAATTTTAAGGGTGCACCCCAAAGTCCCGGAATCAAATAAATAGTAAATGCTAAAACAACCAACCCTAAACTCAATCTACCAACAGAAATAAATGGAAGATCGGAATCATGTGGTAATTTGATCTTTCCAAAAAGATATAAGGCAAGCATTCCAAAAATAGTAATCCATATCGCAATAAATACTTCTCTTTCTAACCAGTGTCCCTGTAAAACAAGATCTGCATTGGATAAGAATTTAAACGCCAGTGCCAGTTCTAAAAATCCTAAAAATACTTTTATGGTATTTAACCATCCTCCTGATTTTGGTAAGGAGTTCATCCACCCCGGGAAGGCTGCAAACAATGCAAAAGGTAAAGCAATTGCCAGTGAGAAACCAAACATACTAATCACAGGAGCAATTCCCCCCTGTGCTGCTGCTGCTACCAGTGCTGTACCAACGATTGGACCGGTACAGGAGAAAGAAACGATTGCCAATGCAAGTGCCATAAAAAAGATTCCTATTAAACCACCTCTGTCTGCCTGTGAATCTATCTTGGTTCCCCAGCTACTTGGCAGAACAATTTCGAAAGCTCCCAAAAAGGAAACTGCAAAAACGATTAATAACAAAAAGAAAATAATATTGAACCACACATTGGTCGACAATGCGTTAAGTGAATCGGCGCCGAAAATGGCAGTAATTACTGTACCCAATAATACATACAATACAACGATGGAAACTCCGTAAATGATAGCGTTTTTAATCCCCTGAGCCTTACTTTTACTTTGTTTGGTAAAGAAGCTTACCGTCATCGGAATCATCGGGAAAACACAGGGAGTTAACAATGCTGCAAATCCTGCTAAAAAACTAAGTCCGAAAAGCACCCAAAGACTCTTATTTTTTTGTTTCTTTTCGAGATCTTTTACATCATAGGTACCTGATACTTCCTTTGTTACTACAGCCTCTTTTTTTGAATTATAAGAGGTAGCAATTGTTGTTTGAAGAAAATTTTTATCCTCTGACTTTTGACTTTTGACTTCTGACTTTTGACCTACCTCTCCGGTAGATTGACTTCCAACTTCAAAAGAATAATCTACATCAGTTGGGGGTAAACAATTTGTATCATCACAAACCATAAATTCTAAAGCCCCGGTTATGGTGATATTATTTTTGCTGAGTACTTTGATCCTTTGTTTAAAGGTAGCTTCATCACCAAAATATTTGATATCCATATCAAAAACCGGATCATGTACTTCATGACCTTTACCCTCCACCGTTTTTCCAATCAGTTCATATTCTTTTTTGGATTCTTTAAAGGAGAAGGAAGTTGGTATTGGTCCTCCTTCCGGAACGTTTTGCGAATATAAATGCCAGCCGGAATCAATGGTTGCTTTTATGATCAGGTCATACTCTGTTTCAGATACTTTTTCAACGGAAGTTTTCCACTTTACCGGATCATGTATCTGAGCATTTACATTTGCAATAAACCCAATGAATAAACTAAAAAGTAAGATATATTTCTTCATGTTTCAATCGTGATTTTTAATATGTTTTTTGATTTGCTGGTTATTTTAAACCGGTTATCTAATCTTTTACCTATGATCCAAACGATTTTATTGTCTGAACAAAGCAGCCAAATATTTTCTTTTTCAAGCAATGACATTTTCTCATCTTTAAAATATTTGCTTACCTTTTTTCTCCCTTGTAAACCGAGTGGGTAAAAATAGTCACCATTCTCCCATTTTCTTACAATTAATGGAAAGTTTAACAAATCTTTATCAATAGTTACAGTATCTGGAGTGGTTTTTTTAAAATCTGCAATAGGATAATCTGACGAGTCAATTTGTTGAATATTTAAAAACAGATCGTTTTTTCTGTTATGTAAATCATTGATGTTAAAGTTTGTTACAAAATCATTAATTACAGAACTTTTTAATTGATTATTATCAATGTTTAAAGGACTTATAATTAAACACTCTCTGTCTTTTAATAAACGATGTGTATTTGATAAAACCTGTTTACCTGATTGAGCATCGAGCAATGATAAAACATCATCCCATTCAGTAAATCCATAGTCTTTTAAGAGTTCGTATAAATATGCTTTTGGATTACTTAAAGAATTTAATTTTTGAATATCCAGTTTTAAAGAACCATTCTTTTCATTAATTATTTGGTCTTTTAAATTTTTAATTCTGTCTTTTACAATTTGTTTACTACCCTGCAAATTTTCAAGGGTATTGGCAAAAGATGCCATGAAATTGGGATTCAATTCTTTAAAAAACGGAATAATATCGTGCCTTAACTTATTGCGTAAATATTTGGTTTCACTATTGCTTTGATCTTCACGCCACGATATTTTATTCTCTTTTGCATATTGTTCAATTTCCTTACGGGAAAAGGGCAATAAAGGACGAATGGTTTTATGATTGATAGAAGGAATTCCAGTCAGACCCTCAATTCCGGTACCACGGGAAAAATTAATTAAAAAAGTCTCTAAATTATCATCGGCATGGTGAGCAGTTAATAAGTAATCAAGGTTATATTTTTGCAAGAGTTTCTCAAACCATTCGTAACGCAGTTCACGTGCTGCCATTTGAGTAGAAATGTTCTTTTCTTTGGCGTATTCCTTTGTATCAAATGAGATAACATAAAATGGTATTTCCAGACTCTTAGCAGTCTGAATCACAAACGCTTCATCCAGATCGGACTCTTTTCCACGTAAGTGAAAATTACAATGAGCTAAAGTGATTTGGTAATCTAATTTGGATAAAAGATCGGTCAATACCATACTGTCAATTCCACCGGAACTTGCAACAAGTAACTTTTTCCTGTGAAGGAAAGGAAATTGATGTTGGATATGTTCTTTAAATTTAGAAATCAAAAGCAAATAACTTTTTTTTAGTAATCTTCGGTATCTAAATAATACCAAACCATGAATTAATGATAAATTTTCTTTGTGAAGCCTAATTTTTTCTTTGAGGTTCTTTGTGGAATAACTATTACGCAGAGTTTCGTAAAGAAGCACAAAGTAGCGCAAAGATCAAACATGTATTCGTGAAAATATTTATCATTATTATTTTCAGTTCATCAATTCGTGACAAATTTTCGCAAATATATCATTCTTAAAATAAAAAAAGCCCTTAACAAAAAGATATTAAGGACTTTAAGACGGTAATATTATTTAATTCTTAACTAAGAATTGTTTTCCTATTTTTAATTCAGAAAGAACAGTTAAAGCTTCTTCTACATAAATATCTTTACTTAGGTTTTTATGCCAGATCTCACGTTTTTTTGCCAAAATAGAATCTTGTTCCATCATTGGGAACTCATATGCAGGAGAGTTAAAGGTCAGATCACTTTGATATTCAGAAATTGCATCAAACTCTTTACTTTCGTCCAGTCTTTTTTGAAGCTCTTTCTTATAATTTTCATAACCTAAATTGATGGTAGTATCATCTCGTCCCTGTTTCAACCATTTTGCATTTTTGTCTATTAATTTAAACTGAGGATTTGCAGCAATTCTCTTTTTGCTGTCATTTACTACTTCATGAAAGTTCTCGTAAATATGTAATGGAACATATTTTGCAGGCTCAATTTTATCCCATGGCAACGGGTTTTTTTCATCACGTTCACCAATTTCTAAATAGGTATAACGATCGGGCATAGCGATATCACTTTGCACTCCTTTTAGTTGTGTAGATCCACCATTTATTCTATAGAATTTTTGGATGGTCATCTTTAAAGCCCCAAGATCTTCGGAGTATTTGAAATAATTATTAAGCGGTAATACGTTTTGAACAGTTCCTTTTCCAAAGGATTGTTTACTGCCAATGATCACAGCTCGGTTATAATCCTGCATGGCTGCCGCAAAAATTTCAGATGCAGAAGCTGATAATTCGTTTACAAGAACCACTAAAGGACCATCCCACTGAATTTTTTTGTCTTTATCAGATCTTACATTTGGTTTTTCACCTCGGTATTTCACCTGAACAATTGGTCCATCCTCGATAAAAAGTCCGGCAATTTCAATAGCTGTTTTTAGAGACCCACCTCCATTATTTCTAAGGTCGATCAATAAACCTTCAATATTTTCTTCTTTTAAACGAGCAATTTCCCGTTCCATATCTGTTGCAGAATTACGGAAATTCTTTTCATTAAAATCAATATAGAATTTTGGTAAATTGATTACACCAAAAGTTCTGTTTTCCATTTTTACAACGCTTGATTTTGCAAATGTTTCTTCCAGTTCAACTATATCTCTAATGATTGAATAAACAACGATAGAGCCGTCAATTTTTTTAATGGTCAATTTTACTTCTGTTCCCTTTTTACCTTTGATAAATTCTATAGCATCATCTAAGCGCATACCTACAATATCAATGGGGGGTTCATTGGCCTGACCTACTTTGACAATAGCATCACCAACTTCCAAATCACCTGCTCTCCATGCAGGACCGCCTGAAATTAACTCAACAACGGTTGTAAAATCACCTTTTTTTTGCAAACGAGCACCAATACCTTCTAATTTACCCGCCATACTTATATCAAATCTCTTTTTGTCTTTAGGCGCAAAGTAATTGGTATGGGGATCAAACTGACTTGCCATTGAATTGATAAAAACTGAAAACCAGTCGGTATCATTCAAATCATCCATCAGATCATATAAATCATCCAGACTTTTTTCGGTAGCTTCACGCGATTCTTTTTCTAATTCGTCATATGATTTTTTTACTGTTTCAGATTTATCAGCATTGGCTACATCTTTTTCTTTTACCTTTTGCAATACTTCTCCATTAACCATTTCATGTTCTGTTTCCACAGTATTTTTTTCTTTTTCTGTAGATTCCTGATACTCTAATTTGTCATACAATCTGGTTAGCGTACTAACTTTTAACTGTTTTTGCCAGTTTTGAATAAGTTCAGCACGATTTTTTGAAAAAGTTTTGGACTCATAATCCAGATCAAAAGGTTCATCTTTGCTAAAATCGAATGGAGTTTTTAAAATCTCTTTATAATATGCCTTTGATTCATGAACTCTTTGGTTAAATCTTTTGTACACAGTATTATAAAAACTCAGATCCTCTTTTTTGATCTGATCATCGATCAAATATTTGTTTGCAGAAAACTCATCAATATCACTTTGTATAAAGAATCGTTTATACGGGTCTAAACTATTTATAAAATCATCATAAAGTTTTTCTGAAAATTCATCATCAATTTGATGAGGCTGATAATGACCTTGTTTTAAAGCATATCTTATCAATCCAACTAAAATTTTATCCTTTTCAGGGTCGGGCTGATTGGATATTTGAAAGCTAAAAAGTAAACCTGTTAAAATGATTATGGGGATAATTATTTTATATTTTCTTTTCATAAAGAGGATTATTTTTTTTAATATATTTTCTTCGTACATCATCTAAATACCGAGTCAATCTGATAAAAATGGTTGAATCAGCAATAATATACAATAATAAATTAATTTTCTCACAATTAATTGTTAAAGACAAATTAATCGTAAGAATACTAATAATTCTTAAATCTTGATCCCACTTTTATCCATAAGCAAGTCTGTTTTGCTATAAATTCAACTTACATTTCAGAGTTTGTTTAAAAAACTCTTCAAAATGGAGTTTCACTAATAAAAAACTTTAAATTTGCTTTAAAATATTATAAAATGCAAAAAAAGCCTTTAATTTTAGTTACCAATGACGATGGAATTACTGCTCCGGGTATTAGAACTTTAATTTCCGTAATGAACGAAATTGGTAATGTTGTTGTTATAGCACCTGACAGCCCGCAAAGCGGAATGGGTCATGCTATAACTTTAGATTCAACAATTTATTGTGATGCGGTATCAATTGATGACGGAGATCAATTAGAATATCGATGTTCGGGCACTCCTGCCGATTGTGTAAAAATGGCAATTAGTGAAGTGTTAAATCAGAAACCTGACCTTTGTGTTTCGGGTATTAATCACGGAGCAAATTCATCGATCAATGTACTTTATTCAGGAACAATGAGTGCAGCTATTGAGGCAGGAATTGAAGGAATACCGGCCATTGGATTTTCGGTTCTTGATTATTCCTGGCATGCTGATTTTAAAGGAATTGAAAAATTTATTAAAAAAATAGCTCTGGAAGTGTTGCAAAATGGTTTACCTGATGGAGTGGTTTTGAATGTGAATTTTCCAAAAATTAAAGAGAATAAATTCAAAGGAATAAAAATTTGTCGTCAGGCACGTGCTAACTGGAAAGAAGAATTTGATAAAAGGACTAATCCACAAGGTAAAGAGTATTATTGGCTTACCGGTAAATTTATTAATTTAGACAATGGTGAAGACACAGATGTTTGGGCATTAGAAAACGGTTATATTTCTTTGGTTCCAACACATTTTGATCTCACAGCTCATCATTTTATTCAAAAAATAAATAGTTGGGATCTATGATTCAAAAAGAAATCTTTATTGGATTTTTAGTTGCTGTTATTGCAACAGCATTTGGTTTTTTTATTTATGTGGAATTTATTTTACCCTATGAATTTAACGAAGCCATAA
>Ga0190293_1000724_pt1 | contig 11759 bp, 11 predicted proteins | sample 48693001_MG_FD_161671 | JGI IMG/M metagenome (GOLD analysis project Ga0190293, IMG submission 161671) | Hydrothermal vent microbial mat bacterial communities from Southern Trench, Guaymas Basin, Mexico - 4869-30-0-1_MG | ecosystem: Environmental > Aquatic > Marine > Hydrothermal vents >... | reverse complement strand
GATAATTGAGGTGATGCTCCTCCTGGTCGTCCCCACATTGTTGCCCGGCGCCCTGTTTCCGTCTCTTTGCAGAGCTTTCAGAGATGGTGGATATAAGCATCAGACCGGACATATGGCCAGAATATTCACCGGACTTGCTCTGGTTCCATCTCTTGCGATCCTGTCCGCAGGAAACAGATTTCTAAGGTTCGTATGGGGAAGCGAATACATGAGGGGCATAGGCGATTCAGAACTGCAGTTATGCCTGTATTTATGTCTGGCAGGACTTGCGGTAATGTATCTCATGATCATAGCGCTATCATCTCTCATGGCTGTGAACAGGCTCAGAATAGTTGTTCCCGTCACCAGCGCCGCGCTGATACTTGTTGTCGGCGGTAACCTTCTGCTTTTGCCTGTACTTGGATTAGCCTCTGCTGGAGTTTTCTTTGTTGCTGGAAACCTTCTGATACTTGTAAGTTACTGGGTGTTTCTCAAGTGGAGAGGCTATTCCCTGCCGATCTGGAGGGAAGCGTTAATCTCCATTCTTGCTTCGGTGCCTGCATTCGCCGTTATTCCTCTGACCCGCAGATTACCATTCATTCCAGCCCTCCTGATACCTGCTATGATCTTCGTACCGATATGGTGGTTCTCAGGAGGCGGAAAAGCGATTAATGAAATCTTTCCCCGCAAACCGGAATAAAAGAGCAAAGCTTCACACGGTGGAACGGTGTTCATCAATGGTAATCCATAATCCGCCGTAGCCGAGGATGTGAATATTACCTTCCGAAGTCAGTACTATCAAATCAGAATCCTCAACCTTACCGCCGTCCTTAACACTTTCTGCCCATACGGATACTTCCCCAGCAGCTGAGATCCTCCGAACCTCATACCTGTCATCCTCCCCCTCGGTCAGGACGAAGGCTTCCCCCTTGCTATCTGCAACTGGTCTGCCCCAGGTGCGGCTGCAAGGAAGCTTAACAGAATACCTCATTTTTCCATATGTATTGAAGGCGGCTAACCTTTCGCTGCTCAGTAGATAAAGCGAACCATCCGGCCCGGAAGCTAGCTCAACGGTGGAATCTTTAAGTTTATCAGGGCGGTCTCCAATGTTTTCAAAATATGGGATATCACGCTTCCGTGAAGCTCTGGAATTCCCTCTGAATAGCCGGGCAAAGAAACCGGGTTTACTCTCCTCTCTCTTTTCTTCAGGTTTCCACAGTTCAAGGGGATTTCCATCCTTATCAAACCGAAGGAAACCCCGGTAATAACCATAATCCGAATCAATGGATTTCAGGAGCATGATGCTTCCATCGGGAAAAGCCGTCATTCCCTGAACTCCATCCATACAGAAGGGTTCTGAAGTATTAATACCTGCTTCTTCATTCTTTTCGGCGCCCTTTATAATACTGGTGACTGAACCATCCTTCAGGGATATGGAATAGAGATCCATCCTGTTCGCGTGCATTATCAGGACGTTGCCGTCATAGTCGGTGACCGGTCCGGGAATGGAACCTTCAGGTTCGCATTCAACTTCCAGATTGTCCCGCATCCATACCTCTGTTCTATCCGACTTGAGGCACGTTATTATCGGCATATCCCCATAATCATTCTCGACCACCAGGCATATACCGCCATCATCGGTAGCGGTACCACCATAGATGTCACTCTCCCATGTAAAAGGTCTGCTGCTGTAATCGAACAGAAAGTACCAGCGAATCGCTTTTCGTGTGGGATGAAGTATCTTCCACAGACCATCGGGAAGGTGAACTTCGGTATCACAGAATCTGCATGTCTCAGTCCTGTTCTCCCCATTCACGATAAGGCTTCCTCCACAATTTGGGCATTGCAGTGCGACAGGATTGCCGGAATTCTCTACCTCAAGTTCCCTGCCCTCTCCCCTTCGAGGTATCAAGGAAGCATCTTCACCGATAAGTGCGGTGATCCCTGAGAACTCGCCATTGTAGATATTCCGGTATTTACGAACGAACGTCTTCTCTCCAGTCTCGGGATGTAATACATACCCATCCTCAAGATGCTCCATGATATCTTCGATGGGGATATCATCCTTGGTTCCTGCATATCTGGGTTTCAGCCTTCCATACTCAATCCTGTAATTGAAACTTCCGAACACTGTAGAGCTGGACCCCTCACCCTCCTCGCTATGCGGCGCTTCCTTAATAGCATCATCCAGAACGGTTTTCCAGTGATCAACTGTGAGATCGTGTTCCGTGCCGCATGCAGGGCACTTGAGACTGACAACCAGAGCATTCATGGGTACATAGCTGTCGCAATCGGGGCAGGTGAAACCCGCCTTGATACATATCCCTGTCATACATCCCCCTCTTTACGGTAAACAGAAATTCGTATTCAGGATATACTAAAGATTTTCATGGCAGGTAGCGAACGGTTACTGCCTGTAAGGATTCGCAAAACCCGGAGAAATGCTGCTTTTCAGCTCATATCCACCACTTCCCCGGTACAGAGGTAGACAACGCGTTCGCATATATTGACAACCCTGTCTCCGACTCTTTCCAGGTTATGAGCGGCAAAGGTAAGCAGCATGGCATCCGCTATTCTATCCGGATTCTGCATTACATGTGTAACAAGTTCTCTGTAAACCTGCTCGTACAGCAGGTCTATTTCAACATCCATCGCAGGCAGTTTCTCAGCTGCAGCAACATCGCACTGAAGAAATGCATCAATAGAGAGCTCAAGCATCTCTCCGGCCTTCCTCTGCATCCTCGGGATATCGATAAGAGGCTTTATATGACTCCCTGATGGAATCCTGCTGTTGATTACCGCTATGCCCTTTGCATAGTCAGCGATTCGCTCAAGCTCCATAGCTATCTGCATGGTTGCGAGTAGAAAGCGCAGATCACCTGCGACCGGCTGCTGCGTAGCGATAATGTTCAGACACTGTTCCTCGATACTATGGCATTGAAGATTGATCTTTTCATCACTTCTAATGAGTTCCTTACCCTCTTCGAACAATCTTTCCGTGAGTATCCTGATGGATTCGCATAGAGCATTTTCTGCCATCCTGGAGAGCCTGAGCAGTTCTTCCTTGAGGTCGTTCATTTCCGCTTCGTAAGTTTCTCTGACCATTGTACTTTATCTCCTTTATCCGAATCTGCCTGAGATGTAGTCTTCCGTTCTGGTATCAGTCGGATTGGTGAACATGTCTATTGTGGGGCCGAATTCAATCAAATTTCCAGATCTTTCCAAGTCGGTCAGCAGAAATGCTGTATAATCCGAAACCCTCGCTGCCTGCTTCATATTATGTGTAACTACAACTATTGTATACCTGCTTTTCAGCTTCTCCATGAGTTCTTCAATTTTCAGAGTGGCAACGGGATCGAGAGCAGATGCCGGTTCATCCATTAGAATTACTTCAGGTTCCACAGCCAGTGCCCTCGCTATACAGAGCCTCTGCTGCTGTCCACCGGAGAGCGTGAATGCCGACTTGCCGAGATCGTCCTTCACTTCATCCCATAGAGCCGCGTCTCTGATGCTCTGCTCAACAATCGCCGCAAGTTTATACTTATCTCTGATCCCGTGAATACGGGGACCGTACGCGACGTTATCAAAAATCGATTTAGGAAACGGATTGGGCCGCTGAAAAACCATTCCCACCTTCTTTCGGAGCTCAACAACATCCGCAGAGCAGACATCTTTCCCATCTATGAGGATACTGCCCTCCGTTCTCATACCCGAAATAAGATCGTTCATTCTGTTGAAGCTTCTTAAAAGAGAACTCTTTCCGCAGCCGGAAGGACCAATTATCGCAGTTATCCTGTTTACGGGTATATCCATGGTAATACTGCACAGAGCCTTGAAACTCCCGTAAAACAGTGAGTAGTTAATCGTTTTCATTACCGTCTTATCTGTCATGTTGAAAGCCACCTTGATACAGTATTGATTACCAGATTGAGGATAATTATCAGTACAACCAGAACAGCGCCTGTTGCCAGAGCCTTGTCAAACGCCCTGGTTTCCATAGCAAGATAGTAAACGTGAAGAGCCATGGTTCTTCCACCTGACATGAGAGAGGTTGGAGTTCTGTAGCTTCCCCCAAGCGTTACGTAGAATATTGCGGTCTCGCTGACAATTCTTCCGGCACTGAGTACGATTCCAGTTGATATGCCGGTAATTGCGGATGGAAGAACAACTTTCCATATCGTCTCCCATTTGCCGGCGCCCATAGCCAGGGAAGCTTCCCTGTAGGAATTCGGAACAGCCTTAAGCGCTTCCTCAGTGGTTCTAATAATCACAGGGATGACAAGGCAGGTACCCGCGAGGGCAGCTGAGAGAATTGAGAACCCGAAATGAAGGGTTGTAACGAAGAGTGCATACCCGAACAGCCCGAATACAATTGAAGGTACTCCTGCAAGGGTTTCCACACCAAATCTCGCTATCACAACAAGCTTCTGAACGAACCTGCTCCTGACGCTGTCAGCGTATTCCACAAGGAATATACCTGCTCCAACCCCAAGTGGAGTTGCAAAAAACAGTGTTGTTCCCATCAGATACAAAGTTGCTATTATGGTGGAGGATATTCCTCCTTCTCCCGACAGCCCTCCACGGGGAGCGGTGAGAAAGAAGTCCATATTGATATGTGCAAATCCCCTGATGATAACGTAACCGATGACAGCAAGCAGGATCGCCACGGTCAGACCGCATGCCAGCCACATGGCCGAGAAGGCAAAAGACTGTTTGAATTTCCTGAATATCAACGGACCTTCTCCAGGCTTCCATGGGACAGCAGGTACCTTGCGGAACTGTTTACTACGATTATCAGTACGAAAAGAATCACACCGGTCGCGAACAGAGCACTTTCATGAAGGCCTGTCGCGTAATTGATCTCAACCGCAATATTCCCTGTCAATGTTCTTGCCCTGCTGAGGAATATGGACAGCGGATTCTCTGTGGATGCCGCTGGAACTATCACCGAGTTGCCGATAACCATGATCATCGCGATGGTCTCTCCCATAGCTCTTCCCAGACCCAGTACTATGGCGGAGATAACGCCTGACCTTGCACCGGGGATAATAACTTTCTGGATTGTTTCCCATTTAGTTGCCCCAAGTGCCAGAGAGCCTTCCCTGAATTCCTTTGGTACGCTTCCTATCGCATGCTCTGCTACGCTCGTGATTGTGGGAAGTATCATTACAGCAAGCACAATGGAAGCTGAGAAGAGCCCAAAACCGGTATTCCCGGGAATATCGATTCCGCGTACAACAGGTACGATAATTACCATTCCGAACAGACCGTACACAACTGAAGGGATACCTGCAAGCAGTTCAACACAGGGTTTCACGAAAGCTCGGAGGTTTGGATGAGCGATTTCCGAGAGGAATACCGCACATCCAAGGGCAAGGGGAACTCCCAGGACAATCGCACCAAGCGTAACAAGGCCCGAACCAGTTATCATCGCCAGAATTCCGTATTGTCCTTCCCCCGGTCTCCAGGCGGACTCAGTAAGGAGATTATCTACACCGATATCACGGAAGGCTGGCAATGCTTCTCTGAAAGTGAAGATTCCGATCATCATCACTATCAGAATTGAAGCAAGTGCGGCGAAGAGGAGAAAGTACCTCATGGCGGTATCAAGCCGCCTTTTGTTATCCCGCGCGCCAGCCTTCGTTGCCATGAAAACGAATCTATCAGTTGACCGGAAGATAGCCCTCTTCGGCAACTATTGCCTGGCCATCTTCACTCATAATGAAGTCAAGGAAAGCACCCGCCAGATCATCAGGTTCCCCGCAAGTGATCATGCTCAGAGACCTTACAACGGAGTAATCCCCCGATGAAGCGTTCTCTTTATTCGGAAGAACCCCATCAATGGCAATTGCCTTTGTCTGGTCGTCAAGGTATCCGAATGAGAGGAATCCTATCGTACCGGGTGTTACGGATATGGTAGTTCTGACAGCACCGTTTGAAGGCTGAAGGATGGCGTTATCAACGATGAGATCATCGTCCATGACCATGTCTTCAAATGCAGCCCTGGTTCCTGAGCCTTCTTCGCGAGCAACTACTGTTATTATCAGGTCCCCTCCGCCAATCTCGTTCCAGTTGGTTATTTCCCCTGTGAAGATCTCTCTTACTTGCTCCACTGTAAGATTTTCGATAACGCAGCCCGGTTCAGTCACTATTGCTATTCCATCCCTGGCAATTGTATGCACGACCAGCTCTGGATATTCATTCAATTCAGAAGGTTTGACTTCCCTTGAAGCCATTCCGATATCCGAGCTGCGGTCCGCAGCAGACCTCACACCGACACTGCTTCCTCCACCCTGCACGTAGACCACTGCGCCGGGTTCAAGCGCTTCAAAGGATTCGGCCAGGACTTCGGCAAGCGGCTGTACTGTAGTTGAGCCTGCGATATTAAGCTCTCCTTCAAGTGTTTCATCCGGGACTGCCGCAGTTCCCTCGTTTGATCCTCCGCATGAAACAATCTGCAGAGCAAAAGCTGCGAATAGTGTCAATAAGCTGTTCTTATATATTCTCATCACATTCCTTTCTTCAATATTAATCAGTTTTACAAAGAAGACTTAGAATTTCATTCTCCAACCCAGATACATATCGGTATAACCGTCTATGTCGCTATTCTGGTAAGTGTAGTTGCGTCCGCCGATCTGCACAGTATTCCTGCCACTGTAAAGATCGAGGTTAAGACAGAAGTCAATTGCGCCGTAGTCGTTCTGAGGATCGGTGCTGCCTGCGTAACCGGGATTGTAGTTCTCGTAACGGATAGCCGGTCTGATGGCCTGAATGGCGGTGCCGTCAAGTTCGAACTTGGGAGTCATTGTGAACGCATATGCACTAGCATCGTTCATATCAGTATTATCGGCAGCCGGTTGACCGAGCATGAGGTATTCACCGACGAAATTAAGTGTGGAAGTCTCACTGAGAGGATACTCTACGACAGCGTAGAAATCCATGCCATTCGCAGACCAGGTATCGGTGTTGGTTGTATCGGGATCATCAACAGTATGGTCCCCGAAGGCAGCCGCAATTGTTATGCCATCAAGAGGTTCGATCTCACAACGGATTGTGAACTGCTTGTTACTGTCATCTTCAGGTTCGTTGTCCCCTGAACCGTTCGTAAAAGCTAAATCGAAGTTGACCATGTCGAAACTGAGATTGAGATTGGCGCCGATGTCGCGCTTGGCGAAGTTCTTGAATTCACTTCCACTGGTAAGAACAGCCCGGCTGAGAAAGTACATACTGCTGCTCGAGCGCGTGTAGTTGTAACCGAAAGGTCTCTTGAACTGACCCATGGTGAATGTGATATTCTCATTGAAATGCAGGTTTGCAACGATGTCCTCGGTAGTAAGACTGAGGTCTTCGATTTCACCTTCGTATTCCGTGGGTTTGGCCTTGAATGCTATTTTGCCATCAAGCCAGTCGTTTAGAGCCGGCAGCCATTCCATTGAAGCGACTACATCAAATCCCATATCGGGATCGGCATCTTCTTCTCCGTAGACGTACAGTTCGGAAATCAGGTATCCCTTGAATTTCAGGAGTTCAGCTCCACCGGTGGCGAATTCACCTGAGGCGAATACTGTCCCCGCAAGGAGAAAGACAATAAGAACGAGCTTCGTTACTTTCATTCAAATACCCCCTTTAAAGATTTACGATACAGTTCCGGATTGCATGGGAGTAGAATTGCTTCTGATTGTTAAAGAAATGTCTGGAATTTGTTAAGCTTCTGTTAAGATGCGGTATCCTGTGTTGGCTCTACCGGCAGACCCACTGTGAACATGCTTCCCGATCCCGGTGTGCTGGAAACACGTACCCATCCGCCATGCAGCGTGACTATATGCTTCACTATTGCAAGACCGAGTCCGGTACCACCGCGACTTCTGGACCTGGCTTTATCAATGACATAGAACCTCTCGAACAGCCTGGGCAGGTGTTCTTCCTTTATTCCGATTCCTGTATCGGAAACAACAATAGTGACTAAATTCCTTCTCGCACCGATCCTTACAGTAACAGCTCCGGTGGAAGTATACCTGACGGCATTATCGATAAGATTGGTTAGAACCTGCTCAATTCGAAACCTGTCCGCCTGGATGATCGGGATGTTCGTTTCCGTCTCTATTATCAGTTCAAGGCCCTTTTCTTCAGCCTTTCCGCTGAAAAACTCAACAGCATCGTTCACAGCATCTGCAAGATTCACATCGGACAGATCAAGCGAAGTCGCGGGATGCTCCAGTTCCGATAAAATCCTAATATCATCAACGATTCTGATAAGCCTGTCGGTGTTTCTGAGTATGGTTCTCATATACTTCCTGTCTTCGCCTGACAGGTTTTCAAGAATGGTCTCAGCGTATCCTTTTATTGAAGTAAGAGGAGTCCTTAGTTCATGGGATGCATTTGCTGCAAATTCTCTCTTTATCCGTGCTGTTGTGGCGATCTCTGTTATGTCTCGGAATGTAATGACGAACTGATCGGTTTGAGGTATTCCTGCTGCTCTTGCCGAAAAAACACTCCCATCACTGTGTATCTCACCGGATAGGATTCCGTCAATAAGAACATTGCCTACAAAATCTCTGAATTCATTGTTCGATATGAAATCAAGATAACCGCATCCTTTCTTATGTTCACCGACCAGCCCCATTCTCCGGAAACTCATGTTAGCGATTACTACCGTGCCGACGGAGCTGACAACAATCATGCCTTCCACTATGGATCCCAGAATGGCATCAAGGCTGGCATTCTTTCCGGAAAGTTCCTCTACCAGCTCGTCTGTTCTGGATATCATCCCGTTTATATCCGAGGATAAACTGTTGAGCTCAGTAATGGAACAGGGGGCTATTCTTATAGAGTAATCACCTTCGCCAACTCTGCGCGATGCATCGGCGATATTTCTTATAGTATCCGAAATACTCCTTGAAAATAACCAGGCGATTAAAAGACCGGCGATCAGGACCACCAGCATAACAATTGCCATATCCTCAATTATTCCCTGCAAAATCGATTTCAGATCGGAGCCGAAAAGACTCGTCCTTACAACCGCAGGTATGGAATCACCGATTTCCACAGGAACGGCAACGTAAATCATATCCCGATCAAGTGTAACGCTGTGTCTTGAAGATGTCCCCACTGTGCCGTTGAAAGCACAGATAACCTCCGGTCTGGTTCTATGGTTTTCCATGCTGCCCGGCTGCTGTTCCGAATCTGCAAGTACGTTTCCATTCCGGGCTATCAGAGTAATCCGCAGGTTCAGCCTTCTGCCGAGTTCGCCTACAATGGAATCCAGTTCAGCCGGATCATCCTCCAGCTCAGCTGAAAGAATGAACTCCAGCGATTCGGCGGTTCTTGTCAGGTTTGAAACTGCTGTTGAGTTGAACTTGGATTTTATTGTATTGAAAACAAGAACCGGGGCAAGAACCGCAAGGATCAGGATTACAACGAGAAATCCGGAGAATGATTTTCTGAAGATGGTTTTCAATTGTTCTCCGTAAATCTGTACCCGATTCCTCTGATATTTTCGATCAAATTCCCCATTGAACCAAGTTTGCTTCTAAGGTGAGCAACGTGAACATCTATCGTACGCTCGGTCACATACTTCTCGCCCTGCCATAGAATGTCAAGAAGTCTGCTTCGGGAAAAAACCCTTCCCCTACCAGTGGCCAGGGCTTGCAGCAGTCTGAATTCTGTGGATGTCAGATCGATTCTGACCCCTTCTATATGAACTGCAAATTTGTCAATATCGATTATCATTACATCATTTACAGTAACAATGTTACTGTCGGTATTATCCATAATGCTTCTTCTCAGTACGGCTTTCACTCTGGCAACAAGCTCCCTTGGAGAGAATGGTTTAGCAACGTAATCATCCGCTCCCACTTCCAGGCCTGCGACTCTATCAGGTTCATCAACCATGGCTGTGAGCATGATAATCGGGAGGTCGGCAGCGGAATCCGATGACCGGATCATCCGGCATACTTCCATGCCGTGAATATCGGGAAGCATCAGATCCAGTATTACAAGATCGGGAACATCTCCTTTCAATGCATCGAGAAAGGTAACTGCATTCCCGTATTCCATCACATCGAAACCGGCTCGATTCAGATGTATGGAAACAAGCTCAAGGATATCAGCCTCATCATCCACAACCGCGATACGCTTGCGTGTGATCATCTTTATCTGAAAGTCCTCCCCTGCCATGCCCAGTTCTCACCGGATACATCAGAAAATGTAATGTATATCCTGTCGGAGGAAATCCCAAGTGTCTCTTCAAGCACAGTGGAGAGGGCAACGGCAATACTACCATTCACTGCTGAATTAAGGCCGCCGATGCTCATAACCTGAACAAGCGCAGCGTTTCCGGGTTCTCCTGACAGCAGGATGCAGCAATTGCTTATGGCAGCCATTACATACTCTACAGGTTTGCCGAGTTCCTCTGCCACTATCTCACTGAGCGTCCCTGCGAGGTCAATCTCCTGCTCCCTGTTTATGATGACATTGGTCTCCAGCCTGATCAAAGGCATAACAGCAGCTCCTCTCTCTTTCTGAAAAGTTGATATACATTCGCATGAATGTAAGAAGAAACAAGCCTTGATGTCCATCCTTGCTGATCAATGGAACTTCATGAATATTCAGATCAGTTTCTAATGAGATACAATATACCGGAGGGGTGGTTCTGAAGAAATGGAATCCGGAATAGAACAGCTGGAAAGCACAGACATAGCCAGGATCACAAGTGCGTGTGCAGAGGTTTCTGTGGAAAAGGGGAAGGATCTTATAGTTAAGGGAGAACCTTCCGTCGATCTGTATATAGTGACGAGCGGTTCTTTCAAAGTTTACGATGACACACTGGGTGAGGATTTCGTCCATGCCATTCTGGATAAGGGAGCCGTTTTCGGTGAGATGTCATTCATCGATGGAACTCCCCGCTCGGCATCTGTTATGGCTGTAACGAACGGCACTCTCCTCCGAATGGGCAGGAAAGAGTTCGACAATCTTCTCGCTTCCAGCCCTGATACTGCAATGCTATTTATCTTCACACTTGCAAGGGTGATCACCAGAAGGCTGAGGAACGTGAATCTTGCCCTGCGAAATATGACTTTTAACGAGCACGACCGTGAGAGAGAAAGCGTTATAAGAGAGGTCATCGCTCAGATGGAACATGCCGTTCACATCGAACTCGCCGAAGAAGCTGGAGACTTTCTGCAATAGCCGCGATCATCTGCCTTACATCTTTCATATAGATCAAGCGTCCAAACCTTGCGTTTTGGCATCGGTAAGTATATTTGAATTCTGAGAATTCAATTTCACGGCGATATGAATCATATTCGGGAGGCTTATTTCCCGAGAGTGAATTTACCCGTCACTGCGCAACATGATTATGAACTATCGGATAAACCGGAAAGGATAGGATAATGAAAAGAACAATACTGACTGCATTCTGCATCGTTCTGGCTGGAGTAATGCTCTCTGCATGCGGAGACAGCGGCTCCGAAGTTTCGCAGGTCACCCCTGCGGAAACCGAGGATAGGGTTTCCATCGCTATTGTTGATTCGATCGGTCTTGAAATTGGAGACAGTGATTACACGTTCGCAAATATCGTCGCTGTAGAATACGGACCGGATGGAAACATATACGCTCTGGATCAGGGAGCATACTCGGTGATCGTATATTCCCCCACCGGAGAGTTCATAAGAAGAATAGCAAACCAGGGCAGCGGTCCGGGAGAGTTTATGATGCCCTTTGCTATGGCTGTGCTGGGGGATGGAAGAGTTGCGGTCTGCGATCCGATGCAGGGCGGAATT
>Ga0190293_1000723_pt1 | contig 11761 bp, 12 predicted proteins | sample 48693001_MG_FD_161671 | JGI IMG/M metagenome (GOLD analysis project Ga0190293, IMG submission 161671) | Hydrothermal vent microbial mat bacterial communities from Southern Trench, Guaymas Basin, Mexico - 4869-30-0-1_MG | ecosystem: Environmental > Aquatic > Marine > Hydrothermal vents >... | reverse complement strand
TGGATGCCTATGATTACAAATTTATCGACGAAAATCAGCAAATTAAACAGGATCTTCAGGCCTCACAAAGTGCTAATGCCGGCGCTGAAATTCGAATACAATCACTCTATCTGCGGGCTGGTGCAAAATACATGACCAGTCCATTTATCAACGAGGAAAATAACGCCGAAACCCTTGAGTATTCAGCAGGTATTGGCTTTCGGACCAAGCAGATAGTATTTGATGTAAGTTATTCCTATGCGACCAGGACAGATATATATGGAATATATGCATTTGAGCCCGGCTCCAATGAAGTATCCATCAATGACCTCTCATCCAATAACCTGATGTTTACCATTGGCTATAAGTTCTGAGGTTCTGCCTGAGAATTCCCAACGCAGCGGGGCCCTCGTTGAAAAGCAGATCGAGAATACTCAGGTTGGGTTTAAACCCAAAACGGTCGGAGAATACCTGGTGATATTCAATTGGTAGAAAATCAGGATCTTCGACCGCTTCTCTTTTCTTTGGATGAATAAAATAGCGGGGATCGGAGTCTTTCACTATCTTAGTGAAAGATGATGAGCAGGTAACCGGAATATCCAGGCTCATTAACTCAAGAATGCACTCCATAAGCTGTTTATTGAGATCGATCAGGAATTCAAATTTCCTTTCATAGAAGGGAACCAGCTCATCGGTCATGTATTCAAAGTAGGGCGACGATGCATAGGATGACACCAGGCTTCTCCAGTGATTTCTGTTCCAGGCTGTATCATAATCGATCCTGATATCACGAAGCAGATTTTTAACTCCATGAAGCTTCTTCACCGGAATGGAGAGGGCGATGACTCCATTGGGACCCACGATTTTACAGCGGTTCCGGTAAGTCTGCTTTTGATAGTGGTCAAACTGCTCCAGCACAATCTCTTTATCACGTACCAGCCGGGCGAAATAGTTGATAGGTCCGTTATAAAGTGCTGGATAGATCAACGAGATCAAATAATAGGATTAGCTTTATCTGCTGGCTTTTACGATGCGGAACATGCGGTTCCACCTGATCTTGCCATACTCTTTGTCCATACTGAGCCAAATAAGGCGGGGTTTTCCAATGATGTGATCTTCCGGAACAAATCCCCAGAACCTAGAATCTGCTGAATTGTGCCGGTTGTCCCCCATCATAAAAAAGTAATCCATCTGGAAGGTATAGGATGTGGCCACCTCTCCGTTAATATAGATCACATCTCCCTTAACATCCAGGTCATTCTCTTCATAGGCCTCAATGACGCGCCTGTAGAGTGGCAGCGTATTAACATTCACCTCCACGGTCATACCCTTGCCGGGAATGGTAAGGGGGCCGTAAAATTCCAGATTCCATGGATAAGCCTCTGTATGGGGAAAAATGTCCCGATCGTATTGCCCTTCCGTAAAAATACTAACCTGTTCTACACTTACTACTCCGGGTAACACCCTGATTTGATCGGCAACCTTGTGGGAGATTGGGAAGGTATAACTGGGATTGTTTCTCACATCTGCCAGATCTTTGCCAATTCCAAAGGGCTCAAGTGACCTTGGGTTGATGGGAGTGCCATTGGTTTTTACATTGTGCCAGCGCTGAATACCCTCGAATTCTTGCTGCTGTTGGCCATTTATATAGACATCATTGTTGATTACCTGAAGGGTTTCACCGGCTATGGCTACACACCGCTTAATGTAGTTGTCACGCCTGTCCACCGGACGAGTTTCTACATCAAACTTTTCTGCGATCTGTCCTCTTACGTAACTTTCATACACCTGATAGGGCCGTGTTCTGTTGTTACGAGCCTGATCGGTCATCATCAGAGTATAGGTCTCATCCCTGATCAGGTCATAGTAATCAAAATTGCCTTTGGCATAAAGCTTATGATCTGACTTTTCCAGTGCAACTGTATCGGATGCTGGGAAATTGAATACCACAATATCATCTCTTTTCACAGGGCTGAATCCCTTGAGGCGTTTGTAGGGTCGTTGGATCCATTCCAGGTAGGACTTACCTCCAAGAACGGTATTTGGGAGGAAAGGGACAGCCAGTGGGGTATTTGGTGCACGTGGACCATAGGCAGTTTTACTCACATAAAGGTGGTCACCCACCAGCAGACTGCCTTCCATGGAAGGAGTTGGAATTTTATAATTCTGAAACAGGAAAATATTTATAAGAGAAACAGCTACCACTGCAAAAATAAGAGCATCCAGCCACTCAACAATCACATTGTTCTTCTTTTTCCGGCTCTTCCAAAATGACCAATTTACCTTCCTGCTGACGTAAATATCATAGACCACAGGAATCCCAAGTAAGAACCAGAAGTTCCTTAACCAGATTACAAAGAGGATATAGATAAATACGGCTACACCGAATCTGAAATATTTGTTTTTCAATAAATTATTGATGTTCATTTTCTCATCTATTTAATGGATTTAAAGATACGCTCTTTTCTTAAACCTTCAACGAAGGATTTGTCCGGCTCAAGAGAGAACCAAACATTTACAGCCTTACCCAGAAGGTGGTCTTCAGGGACAAATCCCCAATACCTGGAATCGGCCGAATTGTGATGATTGTCTCCCATTACAAAGTAATAATCCATTTGGATCACATAACTGGTTGCCGGATGGCCATTAAGGTATATATCTCCATCTGTTACCTCCAGGTCATTCTGCTCGTATACATCTATAATTCGCTGATAGAGAGGCAGGCTAAGGGTGTTTACTGGTATGGTATCGCCTCGGGAAGGGATCTTCAGAGGACCAAAATTGTCACCGGTCCATCGGTAATCTGTGCTATGTGGAAATATCTCCTGATTCTGAAAGGAGAGGGTGGGTTCGGAATATTTCTTAACACTTCTCACTGTGGGGTAAGATTTCAACGATTCTAAATTCTCGGAAGCCAGGTATAAAACGTGGAGCGAGTTCACAGGATTGTAGGTGACAGAAGATTTAAGGATTTTTAACGAATCGAGCAGGGAATCGGGGAGAGGATCACCTGTAGTTGAAACGTAATACTTAAACTTTTGCAGAGGCAGTGCCGGTTTTATCTCTCCATTGACCATGATCTCTCCGTTGTAAATCTGTATGGTATCTCCAGGCAAACCAATACATCGCTTAATATAGTTCTCCCGTTTGTCCACAGGGTGGGTAATAATCTCAAACTCTGACAGGATGTAATCCCTGCCGTATTGCCTCTCCAGTGAGTAGTAATTTTGTCCCGGGTACTGCACCACCATGGTATCTCCTTCCGGAAAATTGAATACGATTACATCGTTCCGTTTCACTTTTGAAAACCCGTGTAACCGCTTATGCGGCATTATAATTCGCTCTGAATAGGATTTTTTACCTGAAGGAAGCTTATTGTGGTAGAAAGGAATGGCAAGAGGGGTTTGAGGTAACCTGGGACCATAGGCAAGCTTGCTGACAAATATATAGTCCCCGGCCAGCAGGGTCTCTTCCATGGATGGGGTAGGGATTTTATAGGCTTCCACTAACAACACCTTTATGGAGAAGGAGCAAATCACAGCCAGGATCAGGATTGCGATCCATTCGATAGTATATTGAAGATACCTTGGTAATCCGTATTTTCTAAGGGTCCAGTCCACCATTCTGGTGATAATAAGATCGAAAAGGACCAGGTTAAAGATTAGCAGGTACCAGAGATTGGTCCAGATACTCAAAAGAGACCAAATAAGCCCGGAAAGAGCAAAACCCAGGTACCTCCAGACCAATTTATTCATTTGAATTATAGTTTAAGCAGGTCATTCATACCCAACACACCCTTTTTGTTATCAATGAATTGGACAGCCAGAAGAACACCAGCTGCAAAAGCATCCCTCGATTTGGCATGGTGATCAAGGGAAATATAGTCCACATCCGATTCGTACTTCACCTGATGTATTCCCTTCACCTCTCCTTCACGAATTGCCTCAATCTTCAGTGAGTCAGTAGTATTATTTGATCCATCCGCCTCCTCTTCAGATCCCGACAATTCCCACCGGCCGAGGTGGTCCGTTTCACTGATGATCTGTTCGGCCAGGGAGATGGCAGTTCCACTGGGTGCGTCCAGTTTATGTATGTGATGGGTCTCCTCCATGGTGACCTGGTAAGCCGGAAACCGGTTCATAATCCGGGCCAGTTTCCTGTTCATGGCAAAGAGGATATTTACCCCAATGCTGAAGTTACTTGCGTAAAAGAGGGTCCCATTTTTTTTCCGGCAATAAGTCTCGATCTCATTTAAACGATCATTCCATCCTGTTGTGCCTGATACCACTGGAACTCCCTGGTCTATACATTTAATGATATTCTGCGGGGCAGCTCCTGGTGCCGTAAACTCGATGGCCACATCAATATTCTTTAGATTCCCGGCATTAAAATCCCCAGGATTCTCTTCATCAATTATAAGTGGGAAGTGGTGCCCCTGGTTCATTCCCAGTGCTTCAATGGTTTTACCCATCTTCCCATATCCTATCAATGCAATATTCATCTTTTCCAGACTAACCTATTAACCTACTAACTTACTAACGTTTGCGTAGTAAACAAAACAAAAAGGCTGAACCCCTTTACGGAAGAACAGCCCCTTGATGCGGTAAAAATTTTGACTTACTTAATTTTCTTTACAATTGCTTCAAACGCTTGTGGATCGTTCATGGCCAGATCGGCAAGCACCTTGCGGTTGATCTCAATACCCGCTTTACTTAGGTTACCCATAAATTCGGAGTACGACATACCGTGTTCACGTGCGGCAGCATTGATCCTCTGGATCCACAGTGCCCTGAAACTGGCTTTTTTCTTACGACGGTCACGGTATGCATAACTAAGGCCTTTTTCATAGGCATTCTTAGATACCGTCCAAACATTTTTTCTACGACCAAAGTATCCTTTGGTCTTCTTCATTATTTTTTTTCTCCTCTGTCGTGATGCGACAGCATTTTTCGCTTTTGGCATTTTTTAATTTTTTTTGGGTGCAGGCGGTCTGGTTCGACACTTTTTTGCGCTACATCCTGGTCAATTACTCGTTTACCTGTTTTTCAAAAGAATTTGAATCCTACTTCATCGATAGAAGGCGCTTGATGTTCTTTTCATCAGCTTTGTCAACTACACCAAAATAGGTGAGGTTGCGCTTGCGCTTTTTCGATTTCTTGGTAAGAATATGGCTTTTAAAAGCATGTTTTCTTTTGATTTTACCAGTACCGGTGAGCTTAAATCTCTTCTTCGCTCCCGGATTTGTTTTCATTTTTGGCATTATTCCAACTATTTATCGATACAACTTATTTTTTCTTCACTTTGGGCGCCATAAACATGGTCATCCGTTTTCCTTCCAGTTTAGGAAGTTGCTCCACCTTACCAACCTCTTCAAGGTCCTGAGCCAGGCGAAGTAAAAGGATCTCTCCTTTTTCCTTATATAAAATAGACCTTCCTTTAAAAAAGACGAAAGCCTTTAGTTTTGCTCCATCATCGAGGAATTTCAATGCATGCTTCAGTTTAAAACTATAATCATGCTCATCTGTATTGGGTCCGAATCTGATCTCCTTTACCACTATTTTGGTGGCTTTGGATTTCATCTCCTTCTGTTTCTTCTTCTGCTGGTAGAGAAACTTCTGGTAATCGATGGCCCTACAAACAGGCGGATCGGCTTTGGGAGAAATTTCCACAAGGTCAAGATCGAGCGAATCGGCAATTTTCAGGGCTTCTGCAATTGAAACAACACCCTGGTTTTCAATATTCTCGCCAACGAGGCGGACAGTAGTTGCCCGAATCGATTCATTGGTTCTGAAAAAGATTCGGTCTTTGTTTCTATCGCTGTTTCTTCTACGATAATGGCTTGGTCCCGCTATGACAAGTTCCTCCTATAATTTAGTTAAACATCCTTTTCAATTGCTTTCAGCTGGTTCTGAACCTCAGATTGCAAAAAATCCGCAAAATCTTCCATGCTCATTACCCCTTTATCACCTTCACCCTGCCTGCGAACGGAAACTGTATTGCTTTCTTGCTCCTTTTCGCCGATGATAAGCAGATATGGAATCCGCTTTAACTCGCTATCCCTGATCTTCTTACCGATCTTTTCACTCCGCTCGTCAATCAGGGTGCGAATATCGTAATTTTTCAGGTAATTTGAAACTTTTTCTGCATAATCGTGATATTTTTCACTAATAGGCAATATGATGGCCTGGTCGGGTGTGAGCCAGAGAGGGAATTTTCCGGCCGTGTGTTCAATTAAAACTGCCACAAATCTCTCCATGGATCCAAAGGGCGCACGGTGAATCATTACAGGCCGATGCTTCTGATTATCAGAACCGATGTATTCAAGTTCAAACCGTTCCGGCAAGTTGTAATCCACCTGAATGGTTCCAAGCTGCCATTTTCTTCCAAGGGCATCCCTTACAATAAAGTCCAATTTTGGCCCATAAAATGCAGCCTCCCCGTATTCAACCACGGTATCCATACCCTTGGCTTCAACTGCTTCCAGGATAGCCTGCTCGGCCTTTTCCCAGTTTTCGTCGGTGCCAATATACTTCTCCTTATCCTCAGGGTCCCGCAGAGATACCTGGGTAACAAAGTCATTAAAGTCCAAAGTCTTAAAAATATAGAGAATAATATCTATTACTTTCAGAAACTCCTCTTTTAGCTGGTCGGGCCTGCAGAAGATATGGGCATCATCCTGTGTGAAACCCCGCACCCTTGTTAAACCATGTAATTCTCCACTCTGTTCGTACCTGTATACGGTACCAAATTCGGCCAGGCGAATCGGCAGGTCCCTATATGAGCGGGGCTTAAACTTATAGATCTCACAATGTGCCGGACAGTTCATGGGTTTCAGCAAAAACTCTTCTCCTTCCTGGGGGGTTTTGATGGGCTGAAAACTGTCTTTTCCATATTTGGCATAGTGCCCGGAAGTAACCCAGAGCTCCTTTTGTCCAATATGGGGTGTAATTACCGGTTCATACCCGGTATCGCGCTGCACCTTTTTCAAAAAGTTCTCCAGACGCTCCCTAAGCTGCGCTCCTTTGGGAAGCCACAGGGGTAGTCCAGGGCCCACTCTTTGAGAAAATGTGAAGAGTTCCAGCTCTTTTCCCAACTTCCTGTGATCTCTCAGTTTGGCCTGTTCCAACATCTCCAGGTGCTCTTCCAGCATCTTTTGCTTTGGAAAGGTCACCCCATAGATCCGTGTAAGCTGCTTGCGGGTTTCGTCTCCCCGCCAGTAAGCACCTGCTAAGCTAAGCAGTTTGATGGCTTTGATGGGGGAGGTGTTGGCCAGGTGTGGGCCCCTGCAAAGGTCAGTGAAGTTACCCTGCTTATAAAAGGAAATAGTGCCATCCTCCAGCTCTCCAATTAATTCAGTTTTGTAATGGTCCCCTTTGTTACCAAAGTAATTCATGGCTTCTTCCTTACTTACTTCCGATCTTGTGTAAATTAGCTTCTGAGAAACCAGGTCCTTCATTTTCTTTTCGATCCTCGGCAGGTCACCCTCAGTGATAACTACATCATCGCCAGGATCTACATCGTAGTAGAATCCATTTTCGATGGCCGGACCAATGCCAAATTTTGTCCCGGGATAGAGTGCTTCAATGGCTTCGGCCATTAAGTGGGCAGAAGAGTGCCAGAAGGCATGTTTGCCATCTGGATCATCCCATTTATTCAATTTGATGGTGGCATTCTCAACAATGGGACGCCCCAGGTCCCACAGTTCATCATTTACATTGATGGAGAAAACTTCGCGGGCCAGGCTGTTGCTCAGGCTCTTGGCTATATCAATGCCTGAGGTGCCTTTTTCAAACTGCCTTACGTTACCATCCGGGAATGTTATATTGATCATCGTTATAAGCTTTTTAAAAAACCACGCAAAGATAAGAAAACTAAAGGGATCCTAAAGGTTCTCCACGATAAAATTGGCCCGAATATAATTGGATTAGAATCATGTAAAGTGAATAAATAGTGTGGGGTAACCTATTCATGATCATTAGTTTTAATTATTTTGGCCAGGGGAGTAAAAATCCTTTGCAAATTGCGTTCTGAAAGTTTGGCATGCTATTTGAAATTTAACCAGTAAATAACCAGAAAATCAATTGTCATGAAACGTCTACTTACCATATTAACTGCTCTGTCACTAATTGCAACAGGATGCCAAAAAGATCCCATAGCCAACGCTAACATAACTCCCTTTGATCCCTATGTGGGCGAGGAGATAACCTTTGACAACCTATCTACCAACACCGACTATACAGAGTGGGATATGGGGGATGGGGCTACCTCCACCGCATATAATGTGAAGCACTCTTATGTAGATCCGGGTACCTATACGGTTACTCAGAGGTCCTTTAGAGATAAGGGAGGAATGAGCTCCGCCTCCTATATGCTAGAAGTCACAGGTTCGGAACTCACCATCATCGTTAAGGAGTACTGGGAAGAGTATGTGATCCCCGATGTGGAGATCTATCTTTTTTATACCCTTGACGACTGGGATACAGGTGACGTAAACCTGGCTGTCGGACCTTTCTATACCGACAAGTATGGAGAGGTGACTATTTCTGGTCTCAGCTATCAGAATTACTACGTAGACGCCTACTACAGGAATGGAAATGAGGGCTATGTGAACTGGGATCTGGGCCTGGAGGATGTGATTTGGATTGATACAAAGCTTCTTACGGGTTGGGAATATCACACCTTTGTTGCCTACGTGGATGCAGTACTATTTGATGAGAAGAAATCGGCCCCGGCAGTGGAAGAGGTGCGCCAAGGAAGGACTTCCCACTCCCTGGCAGCTGGTCAGAAGAAAGCAACAGGTCAGGACCGTCCGATCAAGGAGAATAAATCCACTCAACCAAGAGAAAAATAATAAAAATGTGATTCGGTTTCCTACCAAAACTAAAATTTAATATATTTGCAGCCCGAAAGCCCGAAAAGGTTTTCGGGCTTTGCAGTTGAATAGGGCAAATGAGTTCTAAATAAGTTTGATAGATCGCCCAGATGGCAGGGCCGACCGTTAATAAAATGTCTGGTAGACATTTTTAGGGAGGAGCCAGCCTGAGGGAGGCCAATTCCGCCCTCCGTTGAAAGATGGAAAGTGTGGTTTTGGCAAATGAGTTCTAAATAAGTTTGATATATCGCCCAGATGGCGGAATTGGTAGACGCGCTAGTTTCAGGGACTAGTATACGCAAGTATGTGCAGGTTCGAGTCCTGTTCTGGGCACCACGCAGCAATGCAGTTGGTTGGAAGTTTATGTTGAATGTGATGTTTTTATACACTTTCAACTTTTTACTTTCGACTTTCGACATTTCTGCCCAGATGGCGGAATTGGTAGACGCGCTAGGTTGAGGGCCTAGTGACCGTTTTTGGTCGTGCAAGTTCGATTCTTGTTCTGGGCACACTGCAGAAGAGAGCACTTAAATCAATGATTTAGGTGTTTTTTTTTGTATTTTAGAATCCATGAGTTTTAAAAGCATCCCATACAAATTCACTGTTGTTGCTGTTTTTATTGTTATTCTGAGTGTATGTTATTCTCAGCCAATAGTGGGTCAGACATACGCTGTAGAAGCTCCAAAAAAGGATACCACATGGAATGACTGGAATGTAAGAATTGCACCCTATGTCTGGCTGTTGGGAATAAAAGGACAGATTGCAGTAATGCCAGAGCCCGCGCAATTGCCCTTTATACCTCCTCCAATCGAACAATTGCCCTCAGGATATTCGATCCATGACATTGACCTTAGCCCTCAGGAGGTATTGAACTCTCTCAAATTTGCCCTCATGCTTGCTGGCCGTTACAAGCACAACCGATTTATTACGCAATTCAATGTCTCCAGTATTGTATTAGAGAGCGATGCCATTGCCCCGTTTGATTATCTTTTCGAAAATAATACCCTAAGACTGGCCTATGCTGGAGGAGATCTGGCAGCGGGGTACAGGGTGGTTCGAAAAAAGAAACTGGAATTTGATCTGATGTTAGGATTAAAATTTGTCTATACTAAAGTGGGACTTACCACCGATCTGGTTGGGCAATTGCCAATTTCCGGAGAAATAAGTAACATGTGGGTGGATCCGGTGATTGCCACAAACATAGCATACCGTCCCTTTAGATGGCTCGAACTGGTGGGCTATGGTGATATAGGTCCCACCATTTATAATTCCGAGTTAACCTACCAGTTTTCAACTAGTGCTAATTTCCTGATAACGAAGCATTTTTATATGTCTGCAGGGTACCGTAACTACTATATTAGTGCACCTATACAGGAAGCCATTTTTACGGGGAGGCTGTCGGGTATGCTGGTTAAATTCGGCGCGCAATTTTAGCTCCCAGTTCTCGACACGCTTCCAGCAACTCCTGGTTCCGTAGAAAATCCACAGGTGCCAGCTGGGGTGACAATCTCATTTTCTGATAGAGTTCGCGCAGTTCTTCTTCAGTTTTGATGACCTGCTTTACAACAGCCAGGCGAGTGGCAGTAATGATATGCAGCCTGTTGTTCTCACCCAGAATGGAAGTCATATACCTAAAGAGTTCAATAACCGGATCTGCATCCACTGCATCTGATGATCCCAGGCTAAGAATTAGCACAAAATCCTTGTTCCAGGTGTGCCATGGGGTATGAATCAGCCCGGTTTCGGTGATCTGTACATTGATAAATGATCGGAAACGGTCCAGCATGGCCTTCATGGGGGCAGGGACATGGTGAAAGTAGACTGGAGCCGCGAAGACCAGCACATCTGCATTCACTATTTTTGAACTGACTTCCGCCCAATCGTCATCCCTGATGGAACACCTTCTTAACACATTGCAGCGCAGGCAACCGGTACAGTACTCCAGGTTTAGCCTCTGTGGATGCAAAACTTCTATCTCAATCTGATTTTCATTGGCACCCTCGATAAACTTGCTAAGTAAATGAGAGGTATTGCCCGCGGGACGGGGACTGCCGTTAAAAGCAACTATTTTCTTCATTGATTTGTGCTTAGTAATCTCCTCCATTCAAGCTATTCAATACCGAATGCTGCCACTGTTCAAGCATGATTTTCATGGATGCAGCTTTTTCGGTTTGCATGTTAACCAGATTGAACTGTTCCATGGAATCTTTCTCCAGGTCAAATAGCTCCCAGGTCGTTAGGCCGGTTTCGTTCTGAATGCGGTGCAATTTCCATGGCCAGTCCAACCATGCAGCGTGCCCGGGTAAACTATCCATTGGGTATGGGACGATTTTAATATCCTCGATCCGTAAACGAGCAGAATCACCCACCATATTTCCCTGTTTCTGAGCTTCAAATAACTCTGGCATCCATTGCGCACTTGGGGTCCTGATTCCAGCAGCAGGATAGCTCCAAAAGCCCATGGGCTGATCTCTTTCATGAATCTCCCCATTTAATAGGGGTAACAAGCTAATCCCATCCATAGGGCGGTCGTTAATATTCTCTATACCAGCCATCTCTAATATCGTAGGAAAAATATCCGATGTATTGACAGGCACCTTGACTACTTGAGGTTTATGGAACATGGCAGGCCACTGAATGATGGCAGGAACACGCAATCCCCCCTCGTAAATATGGCCTTTGTGACCTCGGCCTCCTGTGCTTCCTCCCTGAGGAAGACCTCCATTGTCGCTGCAATACCAAAGTATGGTATTTTCATAGCTCTCTATGGACTTCAGTAAGATGCGCAGTTTACCCATGGCCCTGTCCATCCCTGTAATCTCGCCATAAAAGTTTTGAAGCGCAGGGGAAAGATCCTGGTAAAGTGACCTGTCTTCCTCAGCGGCGCGATGGGGAAGGTGGGGAGAACCA